>Ga0208244_101617_pt1 | contig 11088 bp, 10 predicted proteins | sample SubbioCR12Aug_5A_FD_184828 | JGI IMG/M metagenome (GOLD analysis project Ga0208244, IMG submission 184828) | Serpentinite rock and fluid subsurface biosphere microbial communities from McLaughlin Reserve, California, USA - CR12Aug_5A (SPAdes) | ecosystem: Environmental > Terrestrial > Deep... | reverse complement strand
CAGAGGAATAGGCGAGCCGCAGCCATAGTGTTTTTGCTTGATTTCCTCAGCTATATATGAAAGCGCCTCTTTAATATGAGAAGGAAGAGAATCTGTTGCACAACATGCCCCGGTCTTAAGATCAGATGTGCTTTTAAGTTCTGCCCCATAATAATGCTTAACCACATCTTTTACATCAAGTGTAGAATTATTCTTTATGAGAGAGCCGTGACAGCTGCTGCCCGCACTTGCTGTGCATGCATAACAGTGTTCTCCACAGCTTATTTCCGGATTAAAATCATCGAAGTCTATCTCCCAGAACTTCATATTCTCATAGCCTTTTATCCTGATACCCAGAGCAAGATTAAAATCACAGTCGTAAACATGTCCCTTATAGTTCACAGAAAGGAGCCGCCTGCACATTATATGATTAAGGGTATCTGAATTGAAATTGTTCACAAGCAGGCGCATGTAATCTTCATAGCTTCCACGAGCTGCGAGATATTTTTTGAAGCCCCCTATGGGTGCATTAGCAATCGTAATCAGCCTGTTGAACTCGATCCCATGCGATTGCTTAAGTATTTTTCTATAGTCATTTTCGAGACTCTCAATAGAAGGCGGCAGATAACTGTCTGAAGGATTGTAAACGATATCTAATTCGAGGCTGCCGGCGCCATATCCAACTGCATTCAGCCTTTGCAGCACCATAAGACTTTTATCGAAAACGCCGTCCCCCCTTTGCCTGTCAGTTGTATCCTTAAAGCAACTGGGAAGAGACGCTGTCACCTTCGCCCCACACCTTGCATAAAGGTCAATCAGAGAGGCGTAACCAGTCAGATCTAATACGGTAAGATTAGTTCTTACTGCGGTCTTAAGGCCATTTTTTGTGAGTTCTTCAATGAACATTTGAAGATTTGGATTCATCTCAGGGGCTCCGCCTGTGAACTCAACCTGAGCAGGAGCAAGCCCAATGAGTTTTTCAAGGACAAGTTCTGCCGTCTCTCCCGCCATATTCCTGTCGCCGTAGGGTGAAGCGCCGATATGGCAATGAGAACACTTCTGGTTGCACTTGTTGCCAAGATTGACCTGCACAGTCTCAACCATAGTTTTTATAATATCTTTGTTTTCCCACAAGACTGTCATTTTTTTATCTCAAATCCTATCTCTTTCCAGTCAGTAAAGAGCGTTTGATAGATATTTTTATATTCCATCCTCATTAGTTTTCTATACGCCATATAGCTCCTGCTTCCGGCGTTACAATAAAGAATTATCTTCTTTTCTTTTGTTTTCTTTTGGCAGGATGTCCTGCTTTGAGGCAATAATGCTTGCAGGTATGTTGATAGCTGTCGGTATATGCCCTTCTTTGTATTCCGATTCATCCCTGACATCAATCAGGACATAGTCCTGACTGTTTTCATCTATCATCTTTTTAAGGTCTGCCGGTTTGATCTTTGTTGTCTCGATCTTTTTTTCATACTCAGGTCCGGCTGTTATTTTCAAACCCTTCTCTTCCCATACAGGAAACCCTTCATTATATATGAAAAGATTCGTATATCCCATTGCCTCCGCTATTTTTGCGGTGCGCTTGCTTTTTCCGCACTTTACACCGCTGCAGTAAAAGACAAGCATCGTGCCTTTTTCCTTTATAATCTCCGGCGCCATTTTTTCAAATTGTTTTTCAGGAATATTTATCGCATTTATTATATAGGCCTCCTGATATTCCTCTTTTGTGCGGGTATCGATCAGCATAAAGTCCTTATTCTCATCCATCATCGTCTTTAACTCATCAGTTGTTATGACTTTGAATTGTGTATCGGCAAACCCTGTTGATACAAATAGAGCAGCAAACAAGATTATTACAGCTACAAATAGTTTTCCTGAAAAACTTCTTTGATACATTTTAAGCCCCCCTTGAAAAGTTATTAATTTTACAGTTGCAAAAAAACGTAATGGAAGGCGGAAGCTCAGTGCTTCCGCCTCACTTTTATTCAACTTTAAGATTAATTATTTGACCTTATCTACTTTGTAATCCGCATCAAGCCATGCCTTGACGCCGCCGGGATGCCGGTAGACATTCTTGTAGCCGAGCTTTTTGGCCCACATAGCCCCATTATGACTGCGGGTACACTTGGTAAATCCGCAGTAAATTATAATCAAGCGGTTCTTGTCGGTACCAAGGAGTTTTTCAAAAGCTGCCTTGGTTTTATCATCAAGCTCTGTAACCTCGGGAATCGGAAATTCGAACTGGAGGGCGCCTGGAATGTGCTGCTTTTTGTAACTGTCTTCATAAGGCATTGTGTCAACAATAAGCATATCTTTCTTTTGATCTATCCAGCTCTTGAGTTCTTCTGTTGAGACGATCATATAACCGCCCCTTGCCACTTCCCTTGCAAAATTCACGGCAATCTTTTCTGTTTCAAGCTCCTTTGCTCCCCATGCTGCCAATGCTCCCCCTGAGAAACCGAGAATGAATATCAGCGCTACGATAGATGCTGCAATACTTTTTACCATCTTTCTTTCTTCCTCCTAACAGATTGATTTTTAGTCCAGACTTTTCACCTCTTGAGAGGTGGTTACTTCTTGCATCCTTTTTCCTCATCACCTCCTCAATAGATGGATTTTACTTTCGCCCATAGACCATGACGTGTCTTGAAGTTGCTGCTGGCCAACCTCCTTAAGTACAAATAAAAAACAGCTGCGACCATCACTAAATCCCGGCGAAAGGCATCACGCAGGCTTGCATGGTCTTTGAGTTCTGCTATAGAAAAACAGCCGCAATCGATATCCAGACCTTTCAATATGCCGAACCAGAGAATGGTAATAAACATAATCAAGAGACCGAAGATCGCGCTTAAACTGCCGCGGATGTCGAAGATAAGCCCTATTCCTGCCAGTAGTTCTATAGACGGCAATCCAATAGCTACAGGCGCCAGGAGCACATCCGGCAAGAGACCGAACTCGGAAATTGTGCCGGCAAACTTCTTGGGATCTATTAGTTTAACAACACCTGAAAAAACAAAGAGAGCCCCAAGACAAACCCTTATAAGCCTGTATGGCCAAGGTGAAATAAACAGGACCTTTTTTATGGTGATCGTTATTTTCTTAAAAAGAGAACTCTGCATTTTTGCATCCCTTCGTTAATACTGTCATCTGTCCAAACGGTAGGTAAGGATTACCGGATGCCCGTCTTGTGCCGGCAGCGCTTCATAATTTCCCCTGAAATAAGAATTCGGAGATAAAAGCCTCTTCAGCGAATTTGTTACAGGATACGCAGAATTGCTCGTTATGCCGACCCAGCAACTTTCAAGGCATGTGATGCAGCCCGTGTTTTCTTTTTCCGATGCTATTCTGTTACCGCCGAATTTCATCCTGAACCATTTGCCGGAAGAATCTGAAAAGATGTCATTTAAAGAAAGTTCTTTATTAAGTCCAGGCCATGTCACAGTCACAATTAACTTATCTCCGTCAACATATTTGCCTGTGCGTTCCTTTGTGAGATTGTTTCCAGGGTTCGCTCCTATTGCAATTAGGGCATCGTAAAAGTCTAAATGATTAGAGAAGGCCTTTAAAATCGCCTTTTTTGCGAGGCTGCCATCTTTGGAGACGACACCGAAATGCGTATTTCTTGACGAAAGATTATTGTGATTTATCTCAGTGTAGATCAGCACACGCCTGTTTTTTTTATCTATAACAAGAGGCGAATCCTTTGTAGGGAATATCTCCTGAGCATTGGTAGCTATGGCAAAGACGGCCGCGGCTGCTATTAATATAAATACGGTGGTCCCTATTCGCAAAATCTCGACTCTGCTTCCGCCATCAAACATTTTAGAGTTCCTTAAAAGTTATTTTGTATCCAAGATTGAATCCGAACAAATCTTCATTTAACATCTTTCCATCTGCTTCTGCGTAAGGATACATAAAATAATTCAGCTTTCCGTCCTTTTGCGGCGGATTAAGCATAAGGTCCCTTCCTGTCTGATAGGCAATTCTGTTTTCCTCAACAGCGCCGAAGAAGTATTCCACAAGGTCTTTTACATCTTTCAGGTCAGTGGTCTTCTTTTCAAGCATCGCCTTTCTTACATCAGAAGGGTCAACAGGGACCCATCCATAGCCCGGCATATAAAACTCTGCCCAGCAGTGCTGCGACTTTGTAATATCTCCTTCTTTTCCCTTTGCCATGCGAATCCCAAATATCTCTCTCGCCGGCACCCCGGCGCTCCTTGACAGCGCGACAAAAACTGAATGAATGTCTCCGCATTTGCCGCCTAAAGATACAATAAGTTTTTCAACTTCACCAAAGCCGCAGCCTTTTATATCAGGGTTGCGGTGCATGTTATTCAGTATCCAGTCATAAATGGCTTTTGACTTTGCAAGATTGGTCTTCTTGCCCTTTGTTATCTGCTCTGCCAGATTTTTAACATTTCCTGTAGTCGGCCCGAAACTTGTTGCCTTCAGATATTGACTGAATTCCTCTCGGGAGAACGGCAATTCTTTTTTAGGAAAGTTCTTTTTTACGACTTCCTTTCTATTAACATTAAATGAATATGTCAGAGTTCTATCTTTAGATGAGCCATTCCACTCTGCATAAAGCGCAACATTTCCGTTTTCACCTTCTCTGTAAACGCCGCTGTTTGAGAAGTCGCCGATGACTCTTACATCCTCTATGCTCTGATTTTCATCAGATACAGGATAGGGAATCCAGAGTCTTACATTCTTCGCATCTGCTGGGGCGCTGAGATTGAACTGGACCGTTACCTCGCCCTTTCTCTCTTTTGCCGTTGCCGGGTTGGCGAAAGCTGCGATAAAAATAACAGCGATCATGCACCCGATTGATTTTCCCATGCTCATCGTTACCCTCCTGTTTTGATCTGACTGTGATATTTATACATAGCGACTTAATTTATATCGCATAAGGCAACCTCTCTGTCATGCTGGCTTGCCTGCCTGTCCCTGCCTGTCCGGTAGGCAGGCGGTAGGCAGGTCCAGCATCCTTCTTCAAAGAAAGATTCCAGACAAGCTGGAATGACAGATAATTCGGCAATTATTATGTCGTTATGTATAATTGCCGACATTGGATCGGCAGAAGTAATTTTAAATAAGCTTTTATAAATAATACAAATAGATAATATCTATAAATAAGAGAAGACCTATAGCTTTTTTATTAAGTCAAAATAATTTCTTAGCGTCTTGCAGGCGGGTTAATTATTCCAAGAAGAGAAAAAACCTTACCCAACCATTATGTGCGCAAATGCTTTCACAAATGTGCATAAATGCTTTTTACGCAACTTGTTTAACGGAAGAGATGCGTCGCAAATTGAAAAGGACGAGAAGTTCGGCACGTCCGATAACACAGCACAAACGAATCAAACATCTACCTTTGCAGCCGTCCGGTCTTTAATGCCTTTGCCCCTAAAAGAAAAAAGAAAACCACACTAATGGATGTTACGATTAAGGGCGCAGTGGGAAGGTCAAGTTTGTATGACAAGATAAGACCAAAAATGCTTGCTGCCAGACCTATCAACCAGCCTGCAAGAAGGAGTTTTAAGGGCTCTCGTGTATAAAGTCTGCCGATAAGCGCGGGTATTACAAGAAATGAGAAAACCTGAAGTATCCCTGCAATTTTCACAGAGCTTACAAGCACGAGGGCAAAACTCAGGAAAAACAGGAATTCCCAGAGAATCCCGTTTTTGTTTTCAAAAGAGATAGCGAGGAATCTTTTTCTGAAAATAAAATGCAGGGACCCTATCACGGAGTAGATTACAAATGCATAAAAGATATCTTTTTGTGTCAACCACAGGATATTGCCGTTTAGAATCGCTTTAAGTTCTTCGAGACCGTGAGGGGTCCTGTCGAGGACCAGGATGCTCCCGCCTAAGGAGAAAATATAAAGCACGCCGATAAAGGCTTCAATATTTATATGGCGTGAAATCTGTCTTGTAAAAGAGAGGATGGAGGCGCCTATGATGGCGAATGTGATGGAGTACAGGTATTGATTTGTTTCATGCCCCATAAAAAACGACAATGAGATGCCGAGGGCAATGAACTGCGCCAATGAAAGGTCCACAAAGATTATCCCCCGTTCAAGTATATGCATCCCGAAATAGGCATGAATCAATATCAGCAGCACACAGCCCAAAAAAGGATATACAAGAAAATGTAACGCCTCCATCCGCTATTCTCCTTATTCTAAAGTTGCAAGGACATGGTCCATGAGCGTGAACCAGTCCTTTGCCTTTTCAGCCGCGCCGACATCATGCGGGACAGTGATAACACTAACGCCTGTCTTCTGGGAAATGAACTGCGCTTCCTTCCTGCCGTAGTATGCGGTTGTCAGGATTGCTTCGGGTTTGGCTTTCTGCATTATTCCTATCAGTTTTTCGATATGTCCTGCAGATGGAGGGATTCCCGGCTTTGGTTCAAGATACCCTATAATCTCAAAACCGAACTCGGCGGCAAGATATTCGAACATCTTATGGTAGGCAACAACCCTTTTGCCCTTTAATTGCTTAATGCTCCACAGTTTCTGTTTTTCTTTCAATTTTTCTCTGAAAGAAACAAGGTTCGCTCTGTAGAAATCTGCATTGGCAGGGTCTATGGCTGAAAGTCTTTCTGAAATGCCCTCTGCTGCTTTCAGGATATTTTTCGGCGAAAGGTGATAGTGTGGATTACCGAAAGGATGCACATCGCCCATGCTTCTGTCGGCAGACAGAGATTTTTCGATGGGGGTTACATATTGTGAACAATCCAGATTGCCGGGTTTCCCGGCCTGTATCTTCGGGTTTCTTGAAGATTCAATCAGCACAGGCAGATACCCGATTTCAAGGTCAAGACCATTATATGCAAGGATGTCAGCCTTTCTTGTTTGAAGTATCATGCCCGGCTTTGCCTCTATCTGATGTGGGTCCTGGTTTGATTTTACGAGCACAGTTACCTCAACCTTTTCTTTCCCTATATCATTTATGATGCTCCCTATCCATGGAAGCGTTGCCACGACCTTTACTCCATCAGAAAGCGCCTTTCTGACGGGGCGAACCTCTGCAACGGCAGTTGTGTTGAACAGAAATAAAAATATGAACATGAAAACGCTTTTTCTCATCTTATCCTCCTCAAATCAAAATGGATGGGCTGCATGGGCCCCGATGCCCAACACGAACTGAAGCAGCCATTCATGGTTTGTCTTTCCGTCTCTCCTTGAGCGGTCATGGTTGTACTGGAGCCTGATCCGTGAAAATTCCGTAGGATTAAACTCAAGGCTTCCTGTTGCCCTCCAGGGCTTTTTGCCGAAATCCTGGCTGACTCCGTTAAGCCTGTAATCATCCTTGAATAAATCGAGGATGTCATACCTTGCTCCAAGACGCCATCTATTCAACTGATAAATTCCTTGAACATACATGCCGTCCTGATTCCTTTTTAAAGGCTCTATTGTAGAAAGCGCTGTATCTTCCAGATTGCCTTTCTGATGCCTCAGGAAATATTCGCTCTGCAAAATTAATCCTCTTGTCTTTGAAGGCTTCCACTTATAGGTAAGTTCAAACCCGTAAAGGGTCGAATCGCCTCTAAATTCCGTATTTTCAGCTATTGAATCCGTCTTTGTTTTACCTGTGATTACCGAGGGACCAAACAGTAAAGTGGAATTATCTTCGAGGTCTAACGATGCTTTTATAAAAGCAGAATACGCCTGGGGACCTGATTTTGCGTCAGAGCCAAATAACACCTCGTTATCACCCTGAAGGGCTTCTATGCCGAACAGGGTGTAAAAAGGCAGAGGCGGGAGATAGGTAAGCTGGACGCCTTTTTCTATTATTCCCTCATCACCAAGAAAGGCACGGTATGGCAGGGCAATATCGGCAAAATCCCACTGGTGCGGATGCTGTGCATTCAGTCTGCCAAAACCGCTTTTGAACTTTCCGCCTTTTAACTGCAATCCATGAGGAAGTGAAGTGGTAACAAAATATGCCTCCTCAAGCTCTGCGCCTTCTTCTGTTATTGGGACTGTAACATAAAGATTAAAATATGGGTCAACAGGCGCAAATGCAAATAGTTCAGCAGACTCAAGGTTGAAGCCCTTTCTCTTTTCGATTCCAAGTCTCGAATATCCCGGCATCCCCCTTGTTTCTAATTCATTTCCCTTAATATTAGAGGTGTAGCCAAAGGTATTTACTACAACCGAGATGTTTGGATTGGTAAGGGCAGAGCCGCCAAATAGTCCTGAGACGCCTGCCGGCTTCTCTTTCTCCGTGATTTTTTCTGTTTTTGAACTTTCCTGAGTCTTGAGGGTTTTCAGTTCATCTTTTAGTCCGTTGATGACCTTCTGCTGCTCCTCAATCATTTTTTGTTGTGTCTTTAAAACTTCCTCAAGATTTTTTATTTTTGATTCAATGTCGCTGCCGAAAGATTCTGAAACAAAGAAAAAGATCAATAAAAATCCAAGCAATGCCTTTCTTTTCATGGACTCCTCCTGTAAATATTATGTTGTAATTGCAAGCGATGGCGAAGCAATCCTTCGTTCCAGCAATAACACGGAAACGCAAGTTGCCTCGTTAGAATTAGAGATTGTTTTTTGTAAGGTTAAACAGGAGGGGCTCTGATTATAAAAAGGGAGTTAATCTGTAAAGGAGGGGCTAAGACTTCTTCAAATAATAAAAATGGTCTTGTATCTTCATAGGATGAGAGAACGTAATTGCAGTTCTCAATAGCAGATGACCGAGATGATGCAACACAAACAGGGCAGTCAGAGTGTGAGAGGCCATCCTCATGGTGATGAAACCCTGTTATAAGGATAGCAAATAAATAAAGACATAAAAAAAATCCTGACAGCGTCTTATGTGTCGTTGTATTCACCATAAGTTTTTATTTATCGAAATATTGCTTAATGCCATTTGAAGACATTATAAATCATTATACAAATTTCAGGTATTGTTTTGGGACAGCCTGACTGTTCTTTTTTTTAATCCAACATCCTCTATAGTTTTTCTGAATTGCCCCAAAAGGGTCATGTCTGATCTGTTGATGAGGAATATTAGCTCACTATCCACTGCCTTATCCCTGTGGTTAACTGCTTTATTTAGGTTTAATCTTTGGAATGTGGTTGCTGTTTTATGAGAAATTCAAGAAAGGTCTTATACAAGTGCGGCAGTGTCCTTTTCCTGTGGGTTGCGATATAAAAATGCCTTCTCATGCTGATGTCTTTGATGCGGATCTCTTTCAGGCTGCCGCATTTCAGTTCGTCCGAGACAGACCGCCGGGATACGATCGATATTCCCAACCCCTCTTTGACAGCCTGCTTTACGGCATCTGTTGAGCCCAGCACACCGGCTATCTTCGTCTGTTCCAGATTTATGTTTTTCCCTTCGAGTATCTTTTCGAACTCTCTTCTTGTCCCTGACCCCTCCTCCCGCATTATCATCGGCAAAGCTGCCAGATCTTTCAGTGTTACGGTGTTTTTATCGCTAAGCGCAGGCGGCGAGATAACTATCATCTCATCCTCCATAAACTGATGGTACTGCATCTGTCCGGCGCCCAGTTTTGTGCCGACAACACCGATAAGAAGTTCATGGTTGAGTATTTTTTCTATAATGCCTCTGGTGTCGGAGATAGGTATTTCAAAAGATACTAAGGGGTGAAGCTTCCGGAATGATGCAAGAATCCCGGGAAGTATATAGGTTCCCGGGATGGTGCTTGCGCCGATAATAAGGGCGCCGGCAATATCGTGTTTGAACCTGCCGAGCATATCGCTTATGCCTTCTACTTTTTCTATTATCTCAATAGCCCGGTTATAAAGAACTTCCGCCTCCCTTGTAGGGATGATTTTCCTGGCAAGCCTATCAAAGAGCTTGCAGTTCAGTTCTTCTTCAAGCGCCCTGATATGGTCACTGACCGTTGGCTGTGTGAGGTGCACTTCTTCAGCGGCCTTAGAAAAGCTCCTGTGTTTGAATACCGCCGCAAAAACTCTAAGTTGATGTATGTCCACGTTGATCATTTTATATTATGCTGGGCCAAATATACTACATGTGCTACCAGTTACCGTCAAATGCATACCCCACTAAACAGAGATAGGATTTCCCAACTTCACTTCCCTGTCCACCAGGGGAGAGATAACGCCCCCTAACCCCCTCTTATCGTAAGAGGGGGGACTTTAAACTTCCCCTCTTAGGTTAAGAGGGGATTGAGGGGAGTTACTCTAATTTTCATCCACCTTTGTACCGACTTGTCGGCATGTATGTTTCATATAGTTATTTCTTATTATGACTTGACCGTGCTATCGCATATTCCCTTGTGCACTGTTTTCCCTCGATATGATAAACTATTACTGATAGTCTCCACGAATCTGAGGAAATCCAGGGGGAGGAGCAATGAGATTCATCGGTCTTGACGCAGGTTCAGTGAGCGTCAAACTTGTTGTCCTCGATGAAGGGGGTAACAGGCGCGAGGGGTATTACAGACGGCACAAGGGACTTCCCCTGAAGGTCGCCCTTGAACTTCTTGAGACAGTCACAAGTCACAAGTCACAAGTCACAAGTGATGAGCTGAGAGATAGGCCATCTGACCGGAACTCGTCACTCATCACTCGTCACTCGTCACTGAATGAGAATTTTTCCCTCTCCGTTACCGGGTCATCCGGAAGAATCATGGCAGGCGCCCTGGGCCTGGGGTTTACGAATGAGCTGGTTGCCCAGACCTATGCCACACGGAAACGCTATCCCGATATCAGAACCATCATCGAGCTGGGCGGTGAAGACTCAAAACTCATCGTCCTCGGCAAAAACGGCATCAAAGATTTCTCGATGAATTCTGTCTGCGCAGCGGGCACAGGCTCCTTCCTTGACCAGCAGGCCGAACGGCTCAGGCTCTCCATTGAAGAGTTCAGTGAGCTGGCCATGAAGTCAAAGCCGTCCCGCATCGCAGGAAGATGCAGCGTGTTTGCCAAGTCGGACATGATACACCTCCAGCAGATCGCTACCCCTCTTGAAGAGATCGTCGCCGGCCTCTGTTTCGCCGTGGCGAGGAACTTCAGAGGCGCCATCGTCAGGGGGAGGACCATCGAGGAACCGGTTTCCTTCCATGGAGGCGTGGCTGCAAACAAAGGGATGGTGAGGGCATTCAGGGAGG
>Ga0208244_101616_pt1 | contig 11093 bp, 10 predicted proteins | sample SubbioCR12Aug_5A_FD_184828 | JGI IMG/M metagenome (GOLD analysis project Ga0208244, IMG submission 184828) | Serpentinite rock and fluid subsurface biosphere microbial communities from McLaughlin Reserve, California, USA - CR12Aug_5A (SPAdes) | ecosystem: Environmental > Terrestrial > Deep... | reverse complement strand
GAGCGCCGCACTGGGACTTTTCCGCCTGCAGCAAGTGGACCGTCAGATGGAGCGCGCCCGCGCGGAACTGGAAACCATCCGCAAGGCGCTGGAAAACGACGCCGAATTAAAGCAGGCGCTATCCCGCCTCGATGAGGCGCAAAGCGGACATCACCGCGCCCAACAACAATTGAAAAATGCTGAAGCCGGGGCATCGGCGCAAAGGATAAAGATCGAACAAGCCAACGCCGCCTTGTACGGCGGGAATGTAAAAAATCCCAAGGAACTCCAGGATTTGCAAATGGAGGTCGCATCGCTAAAAAAACATCTCGTCACACTGGAGGAACGCCAGTTGGAAGCCATGCTCGCCGCCGAAACCGCCGAGACCGAACTGCAACACGCAACGACCTCGCTCGAAAGCGTTCAGGCGCGGCTTGGGAATGAACATAAAACATTGGTCGAGCGGCAATCCGCTCTTTCGGCGCAGGTGGAACAGCTCGCCGAGGAAAGACAAGCCGCCCTTGCGCCCATCGAAGCCAGCCTTCTCCAAATCTATGACAACTTGCGCAGCCAAAAACGCGGGCTGGCGATAACGGAAGTGGAAGACAACGCCTGCGCCGCCTGCGGCACGACCATCAACGCCTCGGTACAGCAAAACGCGCGCTCGCAAAAACAACTGGCATACTGCCCATCCTGCGGGCGTATTCTCTTCGCAAACTGAAACCCGATGTTCCAAACCCTCATCGACCCCCTTTCCTTTTTCATCGGTTTTGCCACAGCCTCCGTGTTTTGGTTCCTCATGGCGCGCGCCCGCCCGCTCTGGAACGAAATGCGCGCCAACTGGAAGGAACAACGCGAAGCCGCCCAAGCCCGCAGGACGAGCTCTATCGAAGAGAACCACCGCCGCACCACCCTGCGGCGCGCCCAGGGGGCGCACCTCGCCGCGCCGCTCTTTGCGCTGGATGAAATTTTGCAGGAACCGCGCGTCCTCGCCCCGCCTCAAAAAGTGGAACCGGGCATGCCGCCCAAATTCGAAGACATCGTCACGCAAACCCTGCCCTACCTCCCGAACTGGCCCGAAGTTGCCGCAGTATACCGTCCGCACACCCTGTCCCTGCCGCAGGCGCTTTCGGGGAATGCCAACATCGTCATCATCGGTCAGCCCGGCATCGGCAAAACGGTTGCGCTGGCTCACCTTGCCTCGCTCGCCGCAAACCGAAGCGCGGAACTTGGCGCGCTCAAAGACGCCATCCCCTTCCACCTCCATGTTGCCGACCTGAAACTCCCCATCACAGAACCGAAACAAGTCCTCGAACCGATCTCGGAAGCGCTGGCGGAACACGCTCCGCTTCGAGACCTGGGACGCCTGCCGGGCTTTGTCCAAAACGCCTTTTCCAGCGGGCGGGCGCTGTTCCTGCTCGACGGCTACGACGAACTTCCCGCGGAAGAGCAACGGGGTGTCGCCGAATATCTCAAAACGCTCATGCATAATTACCCCAAGGTTCGGCTTGTCGCCACCGGCGCGCCGGAATATCTCGACGGGTTGATCCCCCTCGGCTTTGCGCCGCTTACCCTGTGCGCGTGGTCTGTGCGTCAAAATGAAAGGTTCGTCGAACAATGGGGACAGTTATGGTCACAGACTGTCGCACTGGAAGCCTGGGCGCAGACCGGTCCCGAACAGGTGGATCCGCTTCTTCTCAACACCTGGCTTGGTTCCGATAATTCGGGCTTATCCCCCCTCGAAATGACGTTGAAAGTCTGGGGCGCATACGCAGGCGACAGTCTAGGCTCGCATGTGTTGGAATCCATTGCCACGCATGTCCGTCGGCTCGCGCCTGCCAATACGCCGCTTGCCGCGCTGGAAACGCTGGCGCTGCAGGTGATCATGAACAGCCAGCCGTCATTCGAACCGGGCAAGGCGCGGGGATGGGTGCAGTCGTTCGAGGTGGAGGAAAACCTCCCCGAAGGCGAAGCAGACGAAACGTCCGGAGAAGCGGCGCAGGCGGAGAAAAAATCCAAAAATGGAAGAAAAACCGAAAGGACAACCCCGCTTCCGAGCGCAGGTTTGCTTGGCAAAATGGCATCCAGCGGTTTGCTGACCTACCACCGGGAAAACAGTGTCCTGCGATTTTCCCATCCTGTTTTCGCAGGCTATCTTGCGGGGCACGCACTGACCAATTATCAGACTGCGGAGACCGTGCTCAACCAGCCGGATTGGTCGGGAAAGTATCTCGTCTTGCGGTATGTCGCGGCGAATGGGAACGCCGATAAACTTGTGCAGTCCCTGCTCGAATTTTCACGCCTGCCGATGCACCGCCCGTTGTTCGCAGCCGCGCGCTGGCTGAGGGATGCCCCCAGGAATGCAAAATGGCGCGGGAAGTTATTCGGCACGCTCGCCGCCGTCATGCAAACCGAAGGCATCCCGCTCAGCCTGCGTGGACAAGCCATGGCGGCATTCGCCAACAGCAAAGACCCCAGCGCGGCGACGCTGTTCCGGCAATTTGCCGCTTCGACGGCTTTCGAACTCGCCCACCTTGCCATTCTTGGAGCGGGAGTCATGCAGGATTCCAAAGCCGTGCCGGTGCTGGAAGGGGCGCTGCAAGCCCCGAGTCAGTCGGTCCGCCGGGCGGCGTGCCTTGCGCTGGTCGCCATCGGCACAACGGAAGCACTGGAAAGTGTGGCGCACGCCATGCTCAGCGGCGACGAGGAATTGCGCCGCGCCGCAGGCGAGGCGCTCGCCAACGATCCCAGGGAAGGTCACGCCATGCTCCGCGACGGGATCTCCATGCAGGACATCCTCCTGCGCCGCGCCGTCATGTACGGGCTGGGACGGGTGGATGAACCCTGGGCTGTCGAAACCCTGCAAAAAATGCAGGTGGACGACGATCAATGGGTTGTCCGCAATGCCGCCACCGAAATTCTCGACGCGAAAACCGAAATCACTGCCTTCGCGCCGAGCAAACTCAAACCTCCGCACGAAACGCCCTGGCTGGTCGAATTCGCGGCAAAGAACGGCACGGGCATATCGCCCGGCGTACCGGCAACTGATGTATTATTGCTGGCGCTGAAAGAGGAAAACCCCGAATACGGTCTTGCCGCATTGCCCTACCTGAAGTTCACTCCAAAGGAAGGCGTGATCGGGCAAATGTATGACACCATGTATAGGGATGACCCCGAGCTGCGCGAAGCGGCATTTCACACGCTGTGGGAAATCGGCGCATCGGGCGTAAAACTGCCGGACCCAAGCCAGTTTGGATTAGGTTAACCATGCTCATAACAAACGCCAACATCATCACCTGGGAAACGCCCAACCGCGTCCTGTCGAACCATGCCATCCGCATAGAAGGCGGTCATATCAAAGAGATCGGCACAACAAGGTCTCTCACTGCGAAATATCCCAAAGCCAAAACGACCGATGCGAACGGTCAATACGTGATGCCGGGCGGCATCTGCGCGCACACGCATTTCTACGGCGCGTTCGCTCGCGGAATGGCGATCCCCGGTCCCGCGCCGAAGGATTTCCCGGAGATCCTGCAAAGGCTGTGGTGGCCCCTCGACCGTTCGCTCGACGCGGAAGGCATTCGCTACTCCGCGCTGGTCTGCCTCGTGGATGCCATCAAACACGGCACGACGACGCTCATCGATCATCACGCCTCGCCCAATTTCATAGACGGCTCGCTCGACATCATCGCCGACGCGGTGGATAAAAGCGGGTTGCGCGGCGTGCTGTGCTACGAAGTGACCGACCGCGACGGGATCGAAAATGCAAATGCGGGGATCAACGAAAACGTGCGCTTCCTGCGGCGGTTGGCGAACAATCCGCATCCGCGCCTCGGCGGGACTTTTGGCTTGCACGCCAGCCTGACACTTTCCGGCGCCACCCTGCAAGCCTGCCGCGCCGCCGCCCCCGAAGGGACAGGCTTCCACGTCCACACGGCGGAACATGAATCAGACGAATATGACAGCCTGCAACGCTCCAACATGCGTGTGATCGACCGCCTGCAAAAACATGAAATTCTGGGACCGAAGACCATCACGGCGCATGGCGTCCACTTTGATGCGCGCGAGATGGAAATCCTGAAGGAAACCGAGACCTGGCTCACCCACCAACCCCGCTCGAACATGAACAATGGCGTGGGCGTGGCGCAGATCGAATCGATGCTGCGAATGGGCATCAAGGTCTGTTTGGGCAACGACGGGTTCACCAACTCCATGTGGGACGAATGGAAGACGGCATATCTCCTGCACAAAGTCCATCACCGCGACCCGCGCCGCATGGGCGGATACGACGTCCAGCAGATGGCGATCTATAACAACGCCGCACTGGCGGGGCAATTCTTCCCGGATGCGCCCATCGGGCAGGTCGTGCCCGGCGCCGTCGCGGATTTGATCTTCGTGGACTATCATCCTTATACGCCGCTGACCGATGGCAACCTGCCGTGGCATATCATCTTCGGCTTCCAGCAAAGCATGGTCGCATCCACAATGGCGGCGGGCAAGTTCCTGATGAAAGACCGCAAACTGCTCACGCTGGATGAAGCCGAGATCGCAGAACGCGGGCGGGAGATCGCTCCGCGCATTTGGGCGAGATACGAAGAAGAAGTTGCGAAGGTATTATAAAAAAACCTGGAGAAGAACCCATGAAAGACGAAAATCTTTTGTTATCCATTGCAATACTTGGCGGAACCGGAAAAGAAGGCAAGGGGCTTGCCTATCGCTGGGCGCGGGCAGGATACCACGTGTTGATCGGCTCGCGGGACGCGGAAAAGGCAAAAACCGCGGCGGATGATGTGCGGGGAATGCTCGGGGAGGGAGTCTCCGTCAACGGGCTGGGCAATTTGGAGGCGGCGAAGGAGGCGAATATCGTCGTGCTCACCGTGCCGTATTCCGCGCATCGCTCCACGCTGGAAGCGGTCAAGGATGAGTTGCAGGGAAAAATCCTCGTGGATGTGACCGTGCCGCTCGTGCCGCCAAAGGTTTCGACGGTGCAAATGCCCGCCGCCGGGTCCGCCGCGCAGGAGGCGAAAGAGATCGTCGGTGACGGCGTGGAAGTGTGCGCCGCGTTCCAAAATATTTCGCACGAACATTTATTGGGCGATTCCGATGTGGAATGTGATGTGCTGGTGACCGGCACGAGCAAAGCCGCGCGCGAAGAAGTGATCAAACTGACGGAAGCCGCCGGGCTGACCGGCTGGGACGCGGGACCGATCCAAAACTCGGTGGTGGTCGAAGGCTTGACCAGCGTGCTGATCGGCATCAACAAAAAATACGGCTCGACCCATGCGGGAATCAAGATTACTGGCGTTTCGCGTTAGCGCGTTGAAACGTTTGAACGTTCCAACGTGAAAACGTATGACTTTGACACTCACCCCGCTTCAACATATTCCCATCATCCGCCAAGGCGACCGCCTGGCGGATATTATTCTTAATTCCCTGCGCAATTCGAACTTGGAATTGCAAAGCAACGACATTCTCGTCCTCGCGCAGAAAATCGTCAGCAAAGCGGAGGGGCGCATGGTCAACCTTTCGGATGTCACCCCTTCGCAACGCGCAATCGACCTCGGCGCTCAAACCGAAAAAGACCCGCGCCTTGTCGAACTCATGCTGCGAGAAAGCAACGAAGTGGTGCGCCATCGCAAAGGCGTAATCGTCGTGGAGCACAAACTCGGCTTCATCTGCGCCAATGCGGGGATCGATCACTCCAACGTCCAACATGGCGCCCGGAGCATGGAACCTGGAAACTCCGAATATGTCCTCCTCCTCCCTGAAAACCCAGATGCATCTGCAAAACAGTTGCGCGAAGAAGTAAAACAAAAAACGGGGATAACCATCGGCGTGATGATCATCGACTCGCACGGGCGCGCATGGCGCAACGGGACAGTCGGTATCTGTATCGGTCTGAGCGGAATTCCCGCCGTGATGGACGAGCGCGGATGGAAAGACCTTTTTGGCTACACGCTGAAAGCCACCATCGTCGGCGTGGCGGATGAACTCGCCGCCGCCGCATCGCTCGTTATGGGGCAAGCCGCCGAAGGCACGCCCGTTGTTCACGCCCGCGGGTTTCCCTATCCGCTCGGCGAGGGATCGTTACAAGACCTCATCCGCCCAAAGGAATTGGACATGTTCCGTTGATGGACGATGGACGGCAGACCATAGACCATTTTCCAACGTCCGCAGTCAACGGTCAGGCAAAACTAACAGAAATCTTATAAGCGGCTGATACACTTCGCCTCACAACAACGCTGGAGAAAACACGTGCCGTTCCCCGAAAAATTTCAAGACCTGTTCAAACCCGAAACCAAAGCGTTTCTCTTCCTTGCCACCGTCAACGACAAGGGCGTGCCGCAGGTGACGCCGGTTTGGTTCGATCATGACGGCGAGAATATTCTCATCAATACCAACGAAGGGCGCGTCAAAGACCGCAACATGAAGGAGCGCCCCGACGTTTCGATGGTCATCCAGGACCCGAACGATCCCTACCGTTACCTCGGCATCCGTGGCAGGGTCGTCTCCCACACTCGCGAAGGCGCGGATGAGCACATCGACATGCTTTCCCGCCGCTACTACGGCAGACCGTGGACCTATCGCGAAGGTCAACAGCGGATCATCTTCAAAATCAACCCGACCCAATTTGACCAACATTAGCCTGCGCGACCTTCTTCGGACTCGACGCTCGGTGCGCCGCTTCAAACCGGACCCCGTGCCTGATTCTGTTTTAACGGATATTCTCCACACTGCCACATTTGCCCCGTCCGCGCACAACCGCCAGCCCTGGCGCTTCGCCGTGCTGACGGATTTATACGTCAAAACACAACTGGCAGATGCAATGGCAGAGGAATTCCAACGCGACCTTGAGAAAGACAATCTCCCGCCCGAAGAGATAACCAAACGCGCAGCCCGCTCCCGCGAACGCATCGCAGGCGCGCCTGTGGTCGTCGTCCTCTGCCTCGACATGAGCGAAATGGACGAATATCCCGACACGCGCCGCAAAAAAGCAGAATACATCATCGCGACACAATCCGCCGCCAACGCAGGGATGCAGTTACTGCTCGCCGCACACGCGGAGGGACTCGCTGGCGTATGGGTGTGCAGTCCCATGTTCGCGCAGGAGACGGTACAGAAAACATTAAATCTATCCAATGCATGGGAACCGCAAGCCATGTTCCTGCTCGGCTATCCGATTGAAACACCCGCGTTGCGGGAGAGAAAACCACTAGAGGAAATCGTTATCTTTCAATGAAAATCACAGCATTGGCAGGCGGCGTTGGCGGCGCAAAACTGGCGCACGGCCTCGCCCAGATACTTCCCCCCGAAGATTTGACGGTCATCGTCAACACTGGCGATGATTTTGAGCATCTTGGCTTGTACATTTGCCCCGACCTTGATACGGTCTGTTACACGCTGGCGGGGCTAGCCAATCCCGAAACAGGCTGGGGACGAGTGGACGAAACGTGGAACACCATCTCCAATGTGGATAAACTCGGCGGTCCCGCGTGGTTCCGCTTGGGCGATCAGGATATTGCCACGCACCTTGAGCGAACGCGAAGACTCAAGGAAGGGCAATCCCTGTCGCAGATCACAAGAGATTTTTGCAAGGCATGGGGCGTGGAACATACCGTCCTGCCCATGTCCGATTCACCTGTGCGGACGATGGTGGATACCGACGAAGGTGAACTTGCCTTTCAAGAGTATTTTGTCCACAGGCGCTGTGAACCGCGAGTCACAGGCTTTCGGTTCGAAGGAGTCGATGACGCTGAACCAGCCCCGGGGGTAAGAGAGGCGATCCAGTCCGCGGATGCGGTCATCATCTGCCCGTCGAATCCCTGGGTGAGCGTAGATCCGATTTTGAAACTGGCTGCCCCTCTCCTTTCAGAAGAGGGGTTAGGCGTCGCACTGAGCCTGTCGAAGTGGGTGAGAGTAATTGCCGTCTCCCCCATCATCGGCGGGAAGACGGTGAAGGGACCCGCCGCGAAGATGTACGCCGAGTTTGGCATCGAGCCGTCGGCGTTGGCGGTTGCGAAACATTACCGCACCATTCTGACGGGATTCGTGTTAGACCATATGGACGCAAACATGGAAGACGGGATCAAGAAATTGGAGATTGAAACATTGGTCACAAACACACTTATGAATCTCCTTACAGATCGCACCCGGCTGGCGAATGATGTGCTACACTTCACGCGGAGTTTATAAACCATGTCACTTTGGGCGATTGTGCCTGTAAAACCTTTGCGACGGGGGAAATCCCGCCTGGCGGGAACGTTAACAGAAGAGGAAAGAACCACACTAAACCAGGAATTGCTGGAACGCACCCTTAAAACACTCGCGCCACTGAAAGAATTGGATCAAATTTTAGTGGTCAGCCGCGACCCGCAGGCGCTGACGATTGCGCGCAACCACGGCGCCAAGACCGTGCGCGAGGACGGTCAGCCTCATTTGAATACGGCGTTGACCCGCGCAACGGTGATGGCACAGGTCCATGCCACACAGGGCGTGCTTATCCTGCCTGCCGACCTCCCCCTGCTGACCCAGGAGGATGTGTTGACCCTGATCGATCGTGCGGCAAAACCACCCGTAGCGGTCATCGCGCCAGACCGTCACGGCAAGGGAACGAACGCGCTGTTGATGGTTCCCGCGGGGTTGATCGAGTATGACTTCGGCGAAAATTCCTTTGAGCGTCATTGCGAACGAATAAAGAAAGCGGGCGCAAAACTGGAAATCGTCGAACTGCCATCACTCGGGCTCGACCTTGACCTGCCGGAAGATCTGGAAATGATACGAAAAATGGAAGCCGTAAAAGTATAGACATTCAATTGCCACAGGCGCACCAAACCCTATGAAGTTTGGGAAACCTGTGGCAAAATTTTTACATCCCACAATCAAGGAGAGCGCCATGACAAAACAACGTGTTGCACTATACCTGCAGGATTCCCACGACCTGCGTGACGGATTGGAGTATGCAAAGTACGCAGAGGAAAAAGGTTTTGAAGCCGTCTGGCAGGCGGAGAGTCGCCTTGTGCGCGATGCCATTGTCCCCATGGCGGGATACGCCGCTGTGACGAACAAAATCAAGGTCGGATCGGGCGTCATCAACAACTGGACGCGCAACATCGGTCTGCTCGCATCCACCTTCCTGACGCTTGATGACCTTGCCCCAAACCGCATCATCTGCGGCATCGGCGCCTGGTGGGACCCGCTCGCCAAGAACGTGGGGATTGACCGCAAAAAGCCCTTACTCGCGATGCGGGAAACCGTCGAAGTGATGCGCCGCTTATTGAACATGGAGCGTGTTACGTTTCATGGAGAATTCCATCATGTGGATGGAATTGAACTGGATGTAGTCCATGGACGCCGCGAGCCGCGCAACGTCCCGATCATGATCGGCGCTACGGGCGACAAAATGATGGAACTGACAGGCGAAATCGCCGACGGCGCAGTGTTGAATTACTGCGTTGCCCCCGAATACAATGACAACGCCATGGAATTGCTGGAGAAGGGCTTGCAAAAATCGGGGCGAAAAATGGATGATTTCGACCGCCCGCAATTGATCGTCTGTTCGGTGGACGAAGACCATGACAAGGCAATCGAATACACCAAGGAATTGCTTTGCCAATATCTCGCACAACAGCCGCATATCGCCAAGGCGTCCAACGTTTCGGATGATGTCATCCAGAATATTCAGTCCATTTTAGGATGGCCCGCCACGAAGGAACAGATCAACAAAGCCAAGCATTTCGTCCCTGATGAGTTGGTTCACAAGATCACCGCTTCAGGTACGCCCGTCGAAGCCAAAGCCAAGGTGAAGGAATACGAGAAACGCGGATGCACCTGCCCGATCCTCTACCCCGTTGGCGGAAATTTCAAACTGCTCATTGATACGTTCGCACAAGCGTAACTTAAAAAGCATAAGGAAAGGCGTGAGCGGATTTACGTCCACGCCTTTTATGTTGTCAAAATGAAATTACACACAGGAGTTCCAGAATATATGAAAATGCGAATCGCAACCTTGGCTTTCGGGCTGGCGTTACTTTTGTCGGCCTGTGCCCCCGCCGCACCAACAGAAGTAGTGACACTGAAGATCGCCGTCCTGCCGATCATTGATACGCTTCCCATGTACGTCGCGCAGCAGGAAGGTTTGTTCGAGAAGCACGGCGTAAACGTGGAATTTGTGCCCGTCGCCTCCGCACCCGAACGCGATCAAATTCTCGCCGCAGGTCAGGCGGATGGAACCATCAACGAAACACTGGCGGTGATGCTGTTCAACAAAGAGAGCGTACAAATGCAGGCGGTGCGCTACGCACTGCGTCCCACTGCAGGGAACGGTCACTTCTTTATCATCGCTTCGGGCAAGAGCGGCATTACGGATGTGAACGGTCTGAAGGGCATTGAGATCGGCGTTTCCCAAGGTACGGTCATTGAATATGTTACCGAGCGCATTTTGCAAGCCAAAGGCTTTAGCCCGGACGAGATCAAGACCATCGCCGTACCGAGGATCCCGGACCGCATGGCGCTGTTGGCTTCGGGCAAGTTGCAGGCTGGCGTTCTGCCCGACCCGCTCGCCGCATTGGTCGTCGGTCAGGGCGGCGTGATCGTCGCAGATGATTCCAACTATCCCGAATACGGCTTCAGCATCATCTCATTCCGCAAGTCGGTCATCGACGAGAACCCCGATGCGGTGCGCGCCTTCCTCGCTGCCATCGAAGAAGCGACCACACTAGTCAATGCCGACCCCGCCAAATACAAGAACGTGCTGAGCGAGCAAAACCTTGTGCCGCCGCCCCTGCTTGAAACCTACCGCGCGCCCGTCTTCCCTGCCGCTGGTATACCCACCGAAGCGGAATGGAACGATGCCCTGAATTGGTTGAAGGAAAAAGGCGCGTTGACCGTGGATATCTCCTTCACAGACTCTGTGAACGGCTCGCTTCTTCCCTAAGGGGAAGGTTGATTCCGTTATAATCAGGCGGCGGTTACCTTTGCGGCGACTGCCGCTTTTTCTATGATACATATTTCATCTCTTACGTTCAGTTACCCCAATCACACGCCGTTGTTTCAGAATTTCAATTTGCAATCCGCGCGCGGAGAGACGTGGGCAATCCTCGGCCCATCGGGATGCG
>Ga0208244_101615_pt1 | contig 11095 bp, 4 predicted proteins | sample SubbioCR12Aug_5A_FD_184828 | JGI IMG/M metagenome (GOLD analysis project Ga0208244, IMG submission 184828) | Serpentinite rock and fluid subsurface biosphere microbial communities from McLaughlin Reserve, California, USA - CR12Aug_5A (SPAdes) | ecosystem: Environmental > Terrestrial > Deep... | reverse complement strand
CCCCGCCCCGAGCGGCGCTGGAGCCGCGACCGCGCCGCGGGCTGACCGCCCGCCGACCACAGGAGCCCCCACCACCGTGCCTGATGACCCGAACAGCCTCTTCGACGAACCCGGCGACGCCGACACGCCTGCCGCCCCGCCGCCGCGCCCGCCGCTGGCCGCGCGGATGCGCCCCGAAAGCCTTGAGGAGGTTCTCGGCCAAGACCATATCCTCGGCCCCGGCAAGCTCCTGCGCCGCGTCATCGAGGCCGACCGCCTCACCAACCTCATCTTCTACGGCCCCCCCGGCTGCGGCAAGACCACCCTCGCCGAGGTCATCGCCCGCGCCACCCGCCGCCGCTTCGAGCGCACCAGCGGCGTGCTCTCCAACGTCGCCACCCTCCGCTCCGTGTGCGAGACCGCCAAGCTCTACCGCAACGGCCCCGGCACCGTCCTCTTCGTGGACGAGATCCACCGCTTCAACAAGTCCCAGCAGGACGTGCTCCTGCCCTACGTCGAGAACGGCACCGTCACCCTCATCGGCGCCACCACCCACAACCCCAACATCTTCGTCAACAGCCCGCTCACCTCGCGCTCGCTCGTCTTCGAGCTGCGCCCCCTCAGCGAGGACGCCATCGCCGCCCTCGTCCAGCGCGCCCTCGCCGACCCCGCGCGCGGCCTCGGCCACATCCCCGCCGCCATCACCCCCGCCGCCGTCAGCTTCCTCGCCGCCATCTGCGACGGCGACGCCCGCCGCGCCCTCACAGCCCTCGAAGTCGCCGTGCTCTCCACCCCGCCCGGCCCGGACGGCACCGTCCGGCTCGACCACGAGGTCATCGAGTCCTGCGTCCAGCGCAAGATGGTCCTTTACGACAAGGACGAGGACGGCCACTACGACACCATCTCCGCCTTCATCAAATCCGTGCGCGGCTCCGACCCCCACGCCGCCGTCTACTGGCTCGCCAAGATGCTGGAGGCAGGCGAAGACCCGCGTTTCATCGCCCGCCGCCTCATCATCCTCGCCTCGGAGGACATCGGCAACGCCGACCCGCGCGGCCTCACCGTCGCCGTCGCCGCCATGCAGGCCGTCGAGTTCATCGGCATGCCCGAGGCCCGCATCACGCTCGCGCAGGCCACCACGTACCTCGCCACCGCCCCCAAAAGCAACGCCGCCTACCTCGCCGTGGACGAGGCCCTCGACGACGTGCGCTCGGGCCGCCTCCTCGCCGTCCCCGAACACCTCAAAAACGTCCACGTCCGCGCCATCGGCCGCGACGCCCCGGACGCCCCCTACAAATATCCCCACGACTTCGAGCAGCACACCGTCCGGCAGGAGTACCTCCCCGCCGACAAACGCTACTACCGCCCCACCGCCCAAGGCTACGAGGATACCATCGCCAAGCGCATGGCCCACGTCGAGAAACTCACGAAAAAACCGCCCGCCTGACGCCGGAAATCCGCGCTCGAAACCCGTCGGCGCTTATGCTATTTTCTACCCCCTTCATGCGCCACCGCACCAAATATGTCGCCGAATACGCCGTCCTGCGCGGTCTCGCCGCCGTCCTGAACGCGCTCCCCTACCGGGCCGCGCTCGCCGTCGCGTGGGGCCTTGCCGCCCTCACCTTCCATGTCGCCCGTTTCCGCCGCCGCGAGGCCGCGCGGCGCATCCGCGAGGTCTTCGGCCCCGGCATGACCTCCCGCCAGGTCAACCGCATCGCCTGGCGCTCCATGCGCAACATGGGCTTCAACCTCGTCGAGATGATGCGCGCGCAGACCATCGACCAGAGCTGGATCGACCGCCACATGCCGGACTTCAGCGCCCACGCGCCTGACGTCAAGGCGCTCGTCGCCCAGCACGGCGGCGCCGTCATCACCGTCCCCCACATGGGCAACTGGGATCTCGCCGGCTGGGCCTGCCACCGCTATGGCATCAGCATGTTCAGCATCGCCGCCAAGCAGAAGAACCCGCTCGTCAACGCGTGGATCAACCGCCAGCGCGAGTCCGGGATGACCGTCCTTGAGCGCGGCGGCGGCACCCTCAAGCAGATCATCCGCCTCCTGCGCGGCGGGCACGTCCTCGCCATCCTGCCCGACGTGCGCATGCCCACGCCCGACCTCGCCCTGCCCTTCCTCGGCGGCACCGCCAACTTCGGGCGCGGCATGGCCATGTTCGCCATCACCGCCAACGTCCCCATCATCCCCGCCGTCTTCCGGCGCGAAGGCTGGACGCGCCACGCCTTCGAGCGCCTGCCCGCCATCCTCCCGAATCCCGCCCTGCCCAAGGACGAGGACGCCCGCCGCATCACCGCCGCGGTCGTCGCCCACGTCGATGCCGCGATCCGCAAGAATCCCGAGCAGTGGTTCTGGTACAACAAGCGCTGGGTGCTGACACCCGTCAGATAACCCCAGATTTGAAAGGAAAAACAACACCATGATCCGTGTCAACGAAAACTACGGCAAACTCCAGTCCTCCTACCTTTTCTCCGAAATCGCGCGGCGCGTCAAGGCCTACCAGACCGAGCATCCGGACAAGAAGGTGATCCGCCTCGGCATCGGCGACGTCACCGAGCCCCTGCCGCCCGCCTGCGTCGAGGCCCTGCACAAGGCCGTCGACGAGATGGCTTCCCGCGCCACCTTCCGCGGCTACGGCCCGGAGCAGGGCTACGACTTTCTCCGCGAGGCGATCGCCCCGAACGACTACAGGTCGCGCGGCGCCGCCGTCGAGGCCGACGAGATCTTCGTCAGCGACGGCTCGAAGTGCGACACCGCCAACATCCAGGAGCTGTTCGCCGACAAGCTCACCATCGCCATCCCCGACCCGGTCTACCCCGTTTACGTGGACACCAACGTCATGGCCGGACGCACCGGCAAGAACACCAAGGGCCGCTACAAGGGCTTCGTCTACCTCGACAGCACCGAGGCCAACGGCTTCGTCCCCGCCCTGCCCTCCGAGCCGGTGGACCTCATCTACCTCTGCTTCCCCAACAACCCCACCGGGGCCACCGCCACCCGCGACCAGCTCGCCGCATGGGTGCGCTATGCCAAGGAGAACAAGGCGCTCATCCTCTTCGACGCCGCCTACGAAGCCTTCATCCGCGATCCCGCCCTGCCGCGCAGCATCTACGAGATCGACGGCGCGCGCGACGTGGCCATCGAGTTCCGCAGCTTCTCCAAGACCGCGGGCTTCACCGGCACGCGCTGCGCCTTCACCGTCGTGCCCAAGTCCCTCGTGGCCTACACCCGCAAGGGCGAGGCCGTCGCGCTACACCCCATGTGGAACCGCCGCCACACCACCAAGTTCAACGGCGTCTCCTACCCCATCCAGCGCGCCGCCGAAGCCGTCTACTCCGAGGCCGGCAAGGCCCAGACCAAGGCGCTCGTCGACTTCTACCTCGGCAACGCCGCCCTCATCCGCGAGACCCTCTCAGGCCTCGGCTACGCCATGACCGGCGGCACCAACAGCCCCTACATCTGGGTCAACGTCGGCAAGGACTCGTGGAAGTTTTTCGACAAGCTGCTGAAACGCGCGCAGGTGGTCACAACCCCCGGCGCGGGCTTCGGCCGCTGCGGGCAGGGCTTCATCCGCATCAGCGCCTTCAACAGCCGCGAAAACGTCGAGGAGGCCATGAAACGCCTCCGCAAAGTTTTGAAATAGCACCCGCCGCCGCATCATGCCGCGCTTCAGCCCCGTGCACGGATTCCGCCGTGCGCGGGGCTGACTTTTTTCATATCCCGCGCAAGATCGCGATTGACCCCCTTACCCTCGTCTCGTACACTTTTGAAGATCTTGATCGTGTGTCAAGAAGTCGCACGGGGAAAACGAGGAGCACGTTATGACACGTCATCTCATCAAGGCCGCAACGGCCTTGTCCTGTTTCATCGCCACCGCATGGACCGCCTCCGCCGCAGACGGGGTCTGGACCAACACCGCATCCGGCAACTGGGACGATCCCGCCAAGTGGGTTGACGGCATCGTCGCGGGCGAAGGCGGCACGGCAACCTTCAAGGCGAACACGGGCTCCTTCTTCATCACGAACAACCTCCCCGCGCCCGTCGTGCTCTCGGCGCTCTCCGGCAACACGGATCCCGGAAACGGCGCGACCTGGGCCATCGTCGGCGGCACGAACGAGCTGGTCGCGCCAGCCCTGATCACCACCCACGCCCACAGCCTCTCCGTCCGTCCCACCACCCTCTCCGGCGATACGGACATCACCATCACCGGCCTCGGCCGCTTTTTCCTCGGCGACGACAACCTCTACACCGGACGCACCATCGTCTCCAACGGCAACGTGCGCGTCGCCCGCGACAGCGGCTTCGGCCCCGTCCCCTCCAACTTCCGGCCCGACGCGATCATCCTCGACTGGGGCGGCATCGAAAACGACGACAACAATTTCGTGCTGACCAACCACCCCAACCGCGGCATCACCGTCACCGCGCGCGGCGGTTTCATCGGCTGCGGCTACACCGCCGCCGGCTTCCAGATCGACGCGCCCATCACAGGACCCGGCATCCTCGGCATCAACTTCGAGAACTGCCCCGTCATCCTGAACAACCCCGCCAACGACTACAGCGGCGGCACCGTGGTCGGCACCAACGGCCCCGGCGCGAACCCGCTCACCACCGTGTTCCGGCTCGGCCAGAACGAGGTGTTGCCGCACGGCATCGGCAAAGGCGGCCTCCGGATCGTCCCGGACGGCAGTTTCAACAACACGCTGCCCACCACCACGCTCGACCTCAACGGCAAGACCGAGACGGTCAACACGCTCCACTCCGGCGCACGCGCCGTCATCACCTCGTCCGTGGCAGGCGCCGGGCGGCTAATCGTCGGCGGACTCGACGAGGACAGCGACTACCGCGGTGCCCTGACCGGCGGTGCCGTCATCGAGAAGCAGGGCAGCGGCACGCTCAGCGCCATCGGCGCGCGCCTCTCCAGCGGCAAAATCGATCTCAAAGCAGGCACACTCCACATCGGCGGCCCCAACATCGAGTCCGGCGCGACCGTGCTCTTCAACGGCGGCAACATGACGCTCTCGCAGCCTTCCGGCCTCTACGAGTTCACCGGCAGCAGCGGCGCGTCGGTCAACCTCGACGCCACACTCTCCTACACCGGCTGGCGGCTCTGGCCTGAAAAGGGCTCCGCCACCACCTCCACCGACTTCCCCAACAACACCCAGTACGTCTACCGCGGCCGCTGGCACCTTCCCGAAGCCGGAATCTACAGCTTCGCCAAGGGCTTCGACGACGGCGGCTATCTCATGATCGACGGGCAGGTGCTCCTCAACAACGGCACCACCGGAACCCGCGCGGTCACCAACAACATCGCCCTGAACGCGGGCTGGCACACGGTCGAACTGCGCTTCTCGCAGGGCGCCGGCGGCGTCGGCCCGCAGTTCGGCTTCCGCAACGGCATCCTCTACGACGCCGGGAACGGCGGCTTCACCAACGCCGCCGAGCTGGCGCGCGCCCGGATATTCACCGACGACGGAGGCCCCGATCTCCTTGCCGACGGCCCCAGCAACATCCTCTACGGGCGCCTCGCGCTGGCCGCCGACGGCACGCTCGACGTCCCGCAGGCCGCAGGCGCGCTCGTCCTCGCGGGGGGCGTCACCACGAACATCGTGTCCGATCCCGAGCCGGTCCTCACCGTCAACCTCCCCGACAACGCCCCCCTGCCCTTCGGCTCACCGACCGCCACGCCAGCCCTGCTGGACGCCGCCATCAACACGGCCGGCGGGCTCGTGCTCACCAACCGCGTCTGGCTGCGCCGCCTCCCGTCCGCCCCATACACCATCGCCTCCGGAGCCGACCTCGCGCTCGACGCTCCGGCCCTGCTCGGCGACACCGCCCTCACCCTCGACAGCTATTCCGTGCGGATCGTGCGCGACGACTCGGTCGGCGGCGACGGCACCGTGACCGCCAACGCGGGTACCGCCGTATGGTTCGACACCACGCGCGCCACAAACACAGGCTTCAGCAACGACGCCGCCACCACGTTCGCCCCCGCAAACGACGTCACCCTCAACGGCGGCACCGCCCGCTTCACCGGCAACGGCACGATCACCTACGGCGGCACCCTCACCGGCACCGGCACGGTCATCAAAGACGGCGCGGGCGCACTGCTGCTCTCCGACACCGGCTCTTCGCTTTCCGGCGAGATCCGCATCGACGCAGGCAGACTCATCCCCGCCGATGAGGCCGCGCTTGGCGGCGCCACCGTGCGCCTCAACGGCGGGCGGCTGGTCAATCCCGCAGGGCTCGACCTGACGCTCGACACCACGCCCTTCATCACACAATCCGGCGGCTTCGAGGTCACTGGCGCAAACGAAACGATGACCGTCAACGGCGTACTCACCGGCACAGGCGGCATCTCCAAATGGGGCGCAGGCAAGCTTGTGCTCGGCGGCACCGCCCATAACGAGAACCTCGTTTTCCACCTCCGCGAAGGCACGCTCGACCTCGCCAAGAGCGGCGACGCGGCCAGTCACGCGGTCCGCGACCTGCCCGTCATCGAGTCGAACACCGTCGTGCGCCTGACCGGCTCGAACGGCAACCAGATCGGCGGCAACGTCACGCTCACCGGCGGCATCCTCGACCTCAACGGGCTCTCCGAGGCCATCGGCGTCCTCACCAACACGGCGGCAGGCGGCACCGTCACCAACAGCGGCGCACAGGCCGCCACACTCACCGTCGGCGAAGGCGGCGCATCGTCCGCGTTCTCCGGCTACCTGCGCGACGGCACCGCGTCCCTGTCGCTCGCCAAGACCGGCGCGGGCACCTTTGTTCTCCCGATGTCCGCGCTCAAGTACACGGGCGGCACGGCGGTCTCGGGCGGCACTCTGCGCCTCACGCACCCGCTGCCCGCCCCCGGCAAGCTCGCCTACCGGCTCGACGCGACAGACACCGCCAAGCTGACACTGCTCGACGGCACGAACGTCGCCGCGTGGGCCGACTCGACCACCAACGGCGTCAACTTCTCGCAGGGCACCGCCGCCCAGCAGCCGATCTACGTCACCAACGCGATCAACGGACGTCCCGCCATCCGCTTCGGCTACGCCGGCAGCAGGCGGCTCATCGCCAGCAAATCCGCCTCCGCCCGGACGGTCTTCATCGTCACGCGGGTCGTCTCCCAGCAGTCCCTGGCTGGCATCTGGGGGCAGAGCGGACAGGACAGGGGCATCCGGCAGAACAACACGACCAGTTGGCGCCACACCGGCAACGGCGCGGACGGCAACGACTTCTCCTTCAACGGCGAGATGTACATCGACGGCACGGCAGGCTTCTCCTTCGCGAGCAACCCGCTCCACCTCCTCACCGCCGTCAGCACCGCCGCGCAGAACTGGGTCAACGCCGTCGGCGACTACTGGGGAAACACGACGCATAACCGTTACTACAAAGGCGACATCGGCGAGATCCTCGTCTACCATTCCCTCCTCACGCCCGAGGAGCGCAAGGACGTGGAGGCCTACCTGAAGGCCAAATGGTTCGGCGGCCTGACGCTGCCGCCAAGCCAACCGGTTTCGGTGGCGCAAGGCGCGCAGCTCGCCGTCCAGAACATGGACATCACCCTCGGTGCCCTCTCCGGCGGCGGCAAGCTCGCGTCCGAAGAAGGCAGCGTTGTGACGCTCGCCGACTACGCCAGCTTCACCGGCACCGTCTCCGGCGCGGGCACCGTCGCGCTGGGCGGCACCAGCGGCGCGGACGGGCGCTTCCTGCCGCAAGACCTCGGCGTGACCGTCCGCAACAACGGCACGCTCCCCGCCGCGCTAAGCGTAGAGGGCGAGGGCTACAGGCTCTTCGTCGGCGCCGTCCGCGACGGTTCCAACACACTCGGCATCACTCACGCCTCCATCGGCACGACTTACTTCGCGGGCACCAACAGCGCCTACACCGGCGAGACACGCATCGAGAGCGGCACCGCGATCATCGGCGGAGTGGCCTTCGCGAAATACGTCCGGTTCTATCCGCAGGCCATGCGCACCGATGGCGCGTACCCAAACTCCGGCTACCAGCTCTCCGAATTCCACCTGATGCTGGGCGGGGCGAAGCTCAGCTACCCCGAGGGGACGCTCGCGACCTGCCCCGGCGCGGGTGCCGGCGTGGAAGGCCCGGAAAAGGCCATCGACGGCTCGGTGGACACAAAGTTCTACATCAACAGCATGACCCCCATCCATCCCCTGATCATCCAGCTCCCTGCCGCCGCGGCATTCGACGGCTACCGCTGGTACACCGCCAACGATGCCACAGGCCGCGATCCGATCGTATGGACGGTCGACGTCAGCAACGACGGCGTGAACTGGACGGCCATCGACATCCAGAACTACTCCGCCGACCAAAACGCGATCACCACGTCACGCAAAACCCTCGTCGGCACATGGTCGCTCAACAGCATCGCAGAGATGAACGTGTTCTCCGACCTTTCGGCCACCACCGTCTCCGGCACGCTCGGCGTCTCCGCCACCCGCGAGACCGTCGGCGCACTCAGCGGCGACGGCGCGCTCCGGCTGGTCAACGCGGGCACGCTCGGCATCAACGCCTTCCAGAACGCCGCCTTCTCCGGCGGCATCACGGGCACGGGCACCGTCGTCAAGTCCGGCGCCGCCACGCAGACCCTCTCCGGCGCACTGGCCTTCTCCGGCACCCTCATCGTCGAGGACGGCACGCTCGACCTCGATGGCGCCACCCTGACCGGCGTCACCAACATCACCCTCCGCGCGGGCGGCACCCTCACCGGCGCGGCCACGGTCGGCAACGACCTGACCGTCACCTTCGAGGGCGGCACCTGCAGCGGCTCGCTGGCCGTCGCGGGCGCGTTGACCGTCACGGGCGATGTGGCGTTCAGCCTGCCCGCAGGCGTCACCTACCCCTTCGTAAACACGTTGTTCAGTTACGCCTCCGCCGATCAGACCACGCTGGATGCGTTGGCTGCCGCCGCAAAACCCACAGGTTTCCCGTCGAAATACACGGCGACACTGCGCGTCACCGCGACCGAGACTCGGCTGGTGGTAGCCCCGACAGGAACGCTGGTCAGGCTCCAATAGAAAAATCTGGCGGCAAATCTCTTTAGCTTGTCGGGCATGGCACGAACCTGTATCATATCGCGTCAACTTTACCGCCCGTCATGCCCGGAGCATGCCGCGTTTGCGATAAGTCACAAACCGACAAGCAATGGAGAACTGCACAATGGCCTGCAAAAAGACAGCCAAATGCGCCTGCAAGGCGCCCGCCAAATCGACAGCCAAGAAGGCTTCCGCCGCAAAGCTCCCGACCCAGCATGAGGAACTGATCCAGTGGGTCAAGGATTTCGCTAAGCTCACCCAAGCCAAGAACGTGGTGTGGTGCGACGGCTCCAAGAAGGAATACAAGGAAATGTGCGACATCATGGTCGCAGGCGGCGTGTTCACCAAGCTCAACGCCAAGAAGCGTCCGGGCTGCTACCTCGCCCGTTCGCACTGGTCGGATGTCGCCCGCGTCGAGGACCGCACCTACATCGCCACCAAGAATCAGGAAGACGCCGGCCCGCTCTGCAACTGGATCGACCCCGTCGAACTCAAGAAGACCATGACAGGCCTCTACAAGGGCTGCATGAAGGGCCGCACGTTGTACGTGATCCCCTTCTCCATGGGGCCGATCGGCTCGCCCATCGCCAAGATCGGCATCGAGCTGACCGACTCCCCCTACGTCGTGGCCAACATGCACATCATGACCCGCGTCGGCACCAAGGTCCTCAAGCAGCTCGGCGCCCACGGCGAATACATCAAGTGCCTGCACTCAATCGGCTCGCCGCTGAAGGCCGGTCAGAAGGACTCGACCTGGCCGTGCGCCCCGATCGAGAAGAAGTACATCGCCCACTTCCCGGAGACCGAGGAGATCTGGTCGTTCGGTTCGGGCTACGGCGGCAACGCGCTGCTCGGCAAGAAATGCCTCGCGCTGCGCATCGCCTCCAGCGTCGCCCGCAAGGAAGGCTGGATGGCTGAGCACATGCTCATCCTCAAGCTCACCTCGCCCGAGAAGAAGACCTACTACATCGCCGCCGCCTTCCCGAGCGCCTGCGGCAAGACCAACCTCGCCATGATGGAGCCCAAAATCCCCGGCTGGACGGTCGAGACCATCGGCGACGACATCGCCTGGATGAAGATCGGCACCGACGGCCGCCTCTACGCCATCAACCCCGAGGCGGGCTTCTTCGGCGTCGCGCCGGGAACCTCGATGGACAGCAACCCCAACGCCATGCGCACGATCACGAAGAACACCATCTTCACGAACTGCGCGCTCACCGACGATGGCGACATCTGGTGGGAAGGCATGGGCGTCCCCGCCCCGAAGCATGCGATCGACTGGAAGGGCAACGACTGGACGCCGGAGACGGTGGACAAGGACGGCAAGAAGGTTCTCGCCGCCCACCCGAACGCCCGCTTCACCGCGCCTGCGGCGCAGTGCCCGGTCATCGCCTCCGAGTGGGAAGATCCCGCCGGCGTGCCGATCGACGCGTTCCTCTTCGGCGGACGCCGCCCGACCGTCATCCCGCTGGTCAACCAGGCCAAGGACTGGACGCATGCCGTCTTCATGGGTTCCGCCGCAGGCTCCGAGACCACCGCCGCCAACATCGGCGCGGTCGGTGTCGTCCGCCGCGACCCGATGGCCATGCTGCCGTTCTTCGGCTACAACGCGGCGGACTACCTGCTGCACTGGCTCACCATGGCACTGCGCACGGATACCAACAAGCTTCCGAAGGTGTTCTTCACGAACTGGTTCCGCAAGGACGAGAAGGGCTTCATGTGGAACGGCTTCGGCGACAACGCCCGCGTCCTCAAGTGGGTCTGCGAGCGCATCGACGGCAAGGATAAGGCCGTCGAGACGCCGATCGGCTTCCTCCCCACGCCCGACGCCATCGACATGGCCGGCTACGTCGACAAGACCCGTGACGAGGCCTGCCTGAAAGCCACGATGGCAGCTCTGCTTTCCGTGGACAAGGAAGGCTGGAAGCAGGAAATCAAGGCGGTCGCCGAATCGTACGAGAAGCTCGGCAGCCGCATGCCGTTCGCGCTCAAGGCGAAACTGGCCGAGATTGAAGCCAGCCTGAAGTAAGCTCGGTTTCCACTCAAAGAGAGGGGCCGGA
>Ga0208244_101614_pt1 | contig 11102 bp, 1 predicted proteins | sample SubbioCR12Aug_5A_FD_184828 | JGI IMG/M metagenome (GOLD analysis project Ga0208244, IMG submission 184828) | Serpentinite rock and fluid subsurface biosphere microbial communities from McLaughlin Reserve, California, USA - CR12Aug_5A (SPAdes) | ecosystem: Environmental > Terrestrial > Deep... | reverse complement strand
ACAACGGCGCGGCGTCGGCGGTCAGCGTCATGGGCGGCGGGAGCGTCGTGCTGGAGGGCGAGGTCACGCACACGGGGCCGACGGCGATCAACGGCGGCGAGCTGGTCTTCGCGGGACACGAGGTGGCGCAGACGGTGGCGAGCGCCATCGGCGGAACCGGCGCGCTGGTCAAGAACGGGACGAACCTGCTGCACCTGCTTGCAGCGAACACATTTACCGGCGATGCCTATGTGAACGCGGGCGTCTTGCGGGCCAGCACGAGTCAGGCGTTCGGCGATACCGAACAGGGGGCCGTGTTCGTCGCGGACGGCGCGACGCTCGACATCGGCGGCTCGGATGTTCTGGACTCGATCAGGTTCGGTTCGCAGCTCTTCACGGTCAGAGGGGTGGGTGCCGACGGCAACGGCGTGGTCGTCAACTCCTCCGCGACACGACAGCTCAAGGCGTTCGGTCAGATTGCGCTGGAAGCGGATGCGGCGTTCGGCGGGGTCGGAGACTGGCGGATCGAGATCGGCACGCCGACATTGACGATGAACGGGTTCACCCTGACAAAAAAAGGCCCGAACGTGGTGGATCTTTACAACGCCAACGTCATTCCCGGAGCGGGTCATATCGATGTGGAGGCGGGAACGCTGAATCTGCTCTACGACACGAGGCTCAACGGCAGCGCGGCCAACACGGTGACGGTGCGCAACGGCGCGACCCTGCAGTTCCATAACTTCTTGCAGACAGCCGCACCGGTCTGGACGCTGCTCTGCGACGACGGCGCGATTTTGCGCGTGGCAGGCGGCACGGACGGTTACAACGAGTGGGCCGGGCCGATCGTGCTCGGGGGCGGCGTGACGCTCACGGCGCAGAGTGCCTTCCACCAGCGGTTCAGCGGCGTCATTTCCGGGGCGGGGCCGGTGACCAAGATCAGCTCGTCCACCGCTTACCTGCTTGGCACGAACAACACCTATGCGGGGCAGACGCGCATCACGGCGGGGCGCATCGCCGCGCGGAGTCTGCGCAACGTGGGCGAGCCCAGCTCGCTGGGGCAACCCCTCAGCGCGTCGGACGGCGCGATCGTGATCGGCAGCGGCTCGACCTCCGGTGCGCTGGAGTACATCGGCGAGGGCGACACGACCGACCGCGCGGTCACGATGGGAGGGACGACGGGCGCGGCGGTCATCTACCAGAACGGCACGGGGCCGCTCACGTTCGCGAGCGGTCTGGAGGCCGCCGCCAGCGGCGCGAAGCCGCTCTTCTTCCGCGGCGATTCTGCTGTGCCCGGAACGTTCGCGGGGGACATCCCGAACGCGGGCGGGAATGTGATCCGTGTAAACAAGGAAGAGACGGGCACGTGGGTTCTGTCCGGCTCGAACACGTTCACGGGCCCGCTGACCGTGAACGGCGGCACGCTGGTGCTCGCCGGCCCTAATGTGCTGGGCGGCCCGATCACCAACGTGGCAGGCACGCTGCGGCTGACGGGCTCGCTGAATCAGGGTTCCGCGAACTGCTTCATAACCGGGACATCGACCGCAAACGGGATTTTGCGCCTGTCGGACGGCGCGAACATGACCGGGACGGGAAACTTCAGTGTCGGGCGGAACAACGGGAGCAGCGGCGCGTTTTACATGGAAGGCGGGACGTTTACCCGGAATACCACTACGTCGGACGGTGATTGGTTCTGCTTTGGCTACAGTGCCGGCGGTTCCGGATATCTGAAGATGGACGCGGGGGTGTTACGTTCGACCCGCCTCCAGTTGGGCCCGATTTCGGGGACGACTGTGGGGTACGGCATCGCGCGGATAACGGGGGGAACCGTCATCACGGAGGCGGCTGTCCACATCAGCCGTAACACCAACAGCGTGGGTGTGCTCACGGTGCAGGGTGGCGTGTACGAGCATACCAATCAGAACGTCTCGACCTTCATCCACATGGGATACGACGGAGGGCGGGGCGAGCTGAACCTCATCGGCGGGAAAATGGAGATTGCGGGGCAGTTGATCGAGATGCGCCGCAGATCCGGGAACGCGACGAACAGCATCAACCTTTGCGCGGGGTATCTGGCGCTCAACTATATCACCAACCGGGCGCCGGGCGTCGGCTGGGTCAATTTCTGCGGTGGCACGCTCAAGGCGGGGACGGCCAACAATCAGGCATTCATCCCGTCTACGATAACAGGTGTCTACACGTACGGGCCTTTCGGCGCGTTCGCGGGTGGCGCGGTGATCGACTCGGACGGACGCAACGTGACAATCCCCAAGGCGATCGAGGCGCCTGCGGGCAACGGCGTGTACGCGGTCACGTTGTCGGACAAAGGCTCGGGGTATGTCGGTGAGCCGTACGTCTCGATTCGGGGCGGCGGCGGCGAGGGCGCCTGCGCGGTGGCGGATATGGAAGACGACGGGACGGGCAACGGCACGTATCGCGTGGCCGGCGTCACGATCACCTGTCCCGGCTTCGGCTACACGGAACCGCCGGAGGTCACCTTCCTGCGCGGCGGCAATGGCGCGGTCGCGCCGACGGTCGAGGCTGTGACACTCGCGCCGAACGCCAGCGGCGGGCTGACGAAGATCGGCGCGGGCACGCTGACGCTGAGCGCGGCGAACACCTACACCGGCGTGACGACGGTGGCGGACGGCACGCTCAAGCTGGCGAACGCGAAGGCGTTGCCGACGCAGACGGCGGTGGCGCTTGCGGGCGGCACGCTGGATCTGAACGGCTACACGGTCACGAACACGATCAGCGGCTCCGGCGTTTTGACCAACGGCACGGTGCAGGCGGTGATCTCCCCTGCGGGTGCAGGCGTGATCGGCGCGGACACGCTCACACTCGACTCGGCTGTGCTGGCGGGGACGTATCTGGCGGACGTGGCGGCAGACGGCACCAGCGACCATGTGGCGGTTCAGGGGAGCATCGACCTCGCCGGACTGACCTTGCAGCTCGTCGATCCGGGGCTGCTCAACCGCGGCAAGGCGTACACACTCCTCACGATCAGCGGCACGCGGAGCGGCAAGATGTCCGCCGCCAACCTGCCGGACGCGCGGTGGCGGGTGGTGAACCAGTCGGACGGTTCGGTGCGGCTGGTGTTTGTGGACGGTCTGTTGATCAGCGTGAAATGAGGGAGGGGCGTCTGGACAAGCGCGCGGTGCGGTTTTTCGGCAGGGTGCTGCCTGTGGCGGCGGCGGTGGCGTGGGCGGCTGCCGCAGCGCGGGCGGCGCCGGTGACCCAGACGTATGCCTACACCTCGCGGCTGAGCGCGGACGCCAGCGGTCCGCTGGATTTGACTGCGGAGCTGAATTACGACACCGCATGTTCGAACGCGCCCATCGCGGTGGTGATGCATCAGTATTCCGGATCAAGCGGTCTCTTCAGCAACATACGCGCCAACGCGCAGCGTTTGCGCGATCTGGGCTTCTTCGCGGTCTCCGTGGCTATGCGGGGGCGCGAGGGATCGGACGGTACGCGCGACTCAGGCGGTCTTGAGATTTATGACATCCACGATGCGGTCGAGGCGGTGAAAAAGTCCTATCCGGGCTTGGTGGACCCCGGGATCGTCTATCTCACCGGGTATTCCGGCGGAGGCGGTAACGTGATGTCCGCCCTGACCAAATTTCCCGATTACTTCAATGTCGGCGCGGCGTTTTTCGGGATGGCCGATTACGGGTATGATCCTGTGGACGGATGGTATTTCAACGGCGCGGGCAGCGGCCGGCAGCCGCAGTTGCGGACGGACATCGGTGATCCGACGCTGGGCGACCCGGACGTGATGGACCGTTACCACGCGCGCGCCTCGAATCTGGCTTCGGTGAATAATCCCTACGCGGAGATCCATCTCTTTGTCAACGCGAACGAGACGATCTGCCCGCCGGTCAACTCGCTTTCGTACCGCGACAACGCGGTCAGCCGGGAGCGCTATCCCGGCGAGTTCAGCAACATCACGGTCCACATCGGGCAGAGCGGGCTTTACCACGATTTCAACACGAACGGTATCGATGAGGCGGACGAGCACCAGTACTGGCCGCACAACGCGCCGACGGCCAGCCAGCAGGCGGCAGCGGAAAGCTGGTTCATGGCACGGCTGCTGGCCGGGGAGATCCCGCGCCGCGCGTTGAGCCCCACGGGGACGCTCCATGTGGCCGGTTTCGTGAAGACCGCGCGGTTCGAATGTCTTGTGGGCGATGGTCAGGAGGGCGTGGTTCGTCTGGGCTACGCGCTTTCGGCGACGAATCTGGTGTTTCAGGCCGAGGTACTGAGTCTGAACAAGCAGCGGCTTTCGCGCCTGCTGGTGGACACGGGATGCTTCACGAACCGGGCGGTCGAGGTGTACCGCAACGGCACGCGCACGGAGACGTTCACGAGCGGGGGCGTCTGGATGACCGCCACGCTGGCCGATGGCGAGACGGTCGAACTTCGCGAGGCAGGCCCGGCGGAAGAGCCGCCGAAGCCGCGTCTGTTGGCGTACTACGATTTCGAGGCGGGACTGAGCGACCGCACGACGAATGCGTATCACGGCGCGGGCGGCGGGGCGGGCGTGGCGCTGGACGGCGCGGTGCCTGCGGCGTTGGCCGCGCGCAGCATGGAGGCTGTCCGGCTGGACGGCGCGGGTTGGGTGCGGCTGCCGTTTCTCAACCTTTACGGACAGGCGCAGGCGGATGGCGTGACGGTCTCCTTCTGGGTCAGGAGCGGCGTGACCAATTCCTCGTGGCTGCTGGCCGAGGGCAGCACGTCCGGCAGCAATCCGGCCTACTGCTTCGGGCCGCCGAACACGGATCGGTTCCGCGCTTACGTCCGCACGGACGCGAACGCGTTGCGGCTGAACGTGTCGTCGGCCAAGGCGGTGTTCGACAGCGTGTGGCACCACGTGGTCTGGACCGACCGGGCGGGGACGGGGCGGCTGTATATCGACGGCGTGCCTGCCGACACGGCGGCCTTCACCTATTCGCCCGGCCCGCTGACGCTGAACACGACCACCCTCGGGGCACTGGAGCGGCGTCCGTCCGACACGAAATATCCCTTCACCGGGTGGCTCGACGACGTGTCGGTGTGGGATGAGATCCTGAGCGAGGAGAGCATCGCCGCGCTCGCGTCCGGCGCGTCGCCGCTGGAGGTGGCAGGCCTGCTGACCGACGCCGCCGAGCCGGTGCGGATCAGAAGCGTGTTCCTGTCGGGGACGACGAACCTCTCGCTGGCGTTCACGGGGCCGATGCGGGTGGCGGCGCCGCGCCCGTGGTACACCACGAACCTGTCCGCAGGCGAGTGGCGTCCGGTCGCCTTGCTGTCTGAATCGACGCGGGCGAGCGGCGGATTCCACACACAGTCGTTCGGAGTCATTCCGGGGTTGCCCTCGGTCTTTTATAAGATCGTGTACTGAGCGCGGCTTCCCCGGTGTACGTCTGTTCCGAAAAAGACAACCGCAGTTCCGTTTATCGCCATTGTGCCTGAGCGCGGGGCCGTGTCATGCTGTGACATTACTTGGAATCAGGCTGTTCGTGGTATGGCGGGCGCCTTTAAATGGCGAGGTTGTTGTGAAGAAGTCGGATTATGTGGTTGCGGCGATTGCGGTGTTGTTGTCGGTTGGCCGTTCGGCCGTTTGGGCGGCAGATGGCGTTTGGAGTGGTGCGGACAGCGGCGTGTGGACAAACGGGGCCAACTGGAGCGCGTCGCCGTATCCGTCCGGGACGGACACGGCCATCTTTTCAGGGGACGGGAATGGCAACACGGTGATCGATCTGCTCGGGCTGCCGGGAATTTCGTTCATCACGTTCGCGTCGCCCAGCGTCGCGGCGTACACGATCGGTACGGAGGGGCAGACGCTGGTGATGCCGGCAGACGGGCTTTTCCAGATCAGTGCGGACGCGGGCAACAGCCAGACATTCAACGCGACGGTGCGGCTGGGACCGGACGCGTCGGGAGGGGCGTACACGTTCAGGAATGACAGCGCGGGCCGGGCGCTGACCTTCGCGGGCGCGGTTTTGGGATCGAGCGGCGGCACTGCAGGCACCAAATACTTGACGCTGGAAGGCGTCGGGCCGGTGCTGTTCAGCGGAGGCATCGGGCGCGGGGGATCGTCCGGTCTGGTGCTCACCAACGCCACGTCGGGGGCCGTGACGCTCGCGGGGGACAACATGCTGAAGGCCCTGATCCTGTCCGGCGCGGACGGCGGCGTGGTGGATATCGGCGCGGGAGAGTTGTATCTGAGCAACGTGGGGACGCTTGTGATTAATGCGGAGCGCGACGCCGTCATCGGCGGCGCGGGCACGCTCAGGTTGAGCACAAACGATGACGCGGCCTCGGCAGGCTTCGATTACTCCAATATCATCGTTGGCGACGGCAAGACGCTGGTCATCAATACGTCGGTTACCGGGCCGGGCGGCATCGAGTTCAACTCCGGCACCGGAACGCTGGTTCTCAACGGCATCAACACCTCTGAGGCGCATGTCGGCTTTAACGCCGCAGGCACGATCAGCGTGGCGAAGATCGGGAACGCCGGCTCGACCGACAGCAATCTCGGAAAAGGTTCCATCATCCGCGCCTTTTCAACGGTAAGCGGGTCACGGCTGCTCTATACGGGGACGGGCGAGACCTCAGACCGCGTGATCCGGCTGGAGCGCTCGCTCACGCTGGAGCACGCGGGTTCGGGCACGCTGACCTTCTCGTCCGACCTTGACGTTCGGGGGAACACCAAGACGCTCACCCTGCAGGGCGATACGGAGGGCGTCGGCGTGCTCGCGGGTGCGGTGGCGGCGGGTTCAGGGACGACGTCTCTGACCAAGCGGGGCTCGGGGACGTGGGTCTTGGGAGGCGCGAACGGTTATGCGGGGGAGACGACGATTTACGGAGGCGGGCCGCTCGTCCTGACACATCCCGCTGCGGTCGCGGGGACGAGTCAGGTTCGGTTCTACAGCGCCAACGGGCTGCCCGGCGTCCTCGAACTGGCACACGATGGCACAGGCGAGGCACCGTTTAACGTCATTATCGGCGTCGGCCACAACGGCACGATTCTTTCCGGCAACGCCAGCGGCAACAGCGTGGGCATCAACCATGTTGCTGGGGATCTGAACCTGAGTAGCGTCGTTCTTACCATATCCCGTGCGGCCTCGATTGTGTCCGGCTCGCCCGCCGTGACGTTCGGAGTCTTGAACCTGAGCGCGGGTTCATCCGGCACGGCCACGCTGAATCCGACGACGGCGGACATGGTTCTGGGTGGCGCGGCGATTCTGAGCAATGGCGGCTACGCCAAAACGTTGCGGCTGGCGGGGCAGGCGGCAGGCAACCGCGTGGACGGCGTGATCAGCAACGGGCTCAATCGGCTTTCAGTCGAAAAGACGGAGCCCAGTGTCTGGACGTTGACGGCTGCGAACACCTATACGGGGACGACGACGGTGGCGGAGGGGACGCTGGCGCTGGCCGGGAACGAAGGCGCGATTCTGGCCTCGTCGGGCATCACGCTGACGGGCGGCATGCTGGTGTTGGACAACACAGCGGTTGCGGATGCGAACCGCGTGGGCGACGACGCGCCGATCACATTGGCGGGCGGCACGCTCGTTTTCGCGCACGACGGCGAGGCGGCGGAGAACGCCGAAACCTTAGGCATGTTGAACGTCGCAAGCGGTAACGGCACGGTGTCTGTGGCACGCGCGGCGGAGGGGCATGCCTCATCGCTGACGTTCGCATCGCTCGCCTATACCGGAGGAACGGTGAACTTCGAGGGTGAGGGTCTGGGCGAGGATGCGCGCAACCGGATCCTGTTTGCCACTCCTCCCGTGCTCCACGGCGGCGTCATCGGGCCGTGGGCGAAGGTCAACGGCACGCATTGGGCCACGTACGATCCGGTCAAAGGCGTCACGGCGTACATTTCCGCGTCCGGTTCAGAGACCGAGATTAACGCGCGAGGCCCGGACTCGGTTATCCCGAACGACGCCGAGAAGCCTGTCCGCATCACGGGTGACGGCACGGAAGGGCATATCACTCTGGCCGCAGACGAGACCGAGGTGGCGACGCTGACGCAGGCGAATCCGACGGTTGAGGCAAAGGTCGATATGGCGGGCAAGACCCTCCGCACCTCGGCCGTGGCGGTCGTTGCCGATGCGGCGCCGCTGACGCTCGGCGTCGCGCCGGGCGAGGGTGTTTTGTCTGCGCCCGCATCGGGGGGCACCCTTTCGTTGTCGAATGATTCCGAAAGCGGCCTGACCGTAAATGCCGCGCTGGCGGACAATGGCACCGCCGCGCTGGTGAGCACGTTCGGCACGGGCACGGTAGCCCTTTCCGGGCCGATCTCGCACACCGGGCCGGTTGCCGTCAACGGCGGCGCCTTGACGTTTGCGGGGCACGAGGTGGCTCAGACGGTCGCCGGACCTGTCGCGGGTGTGGGCGGACTGGTGAAAACCGGCACGAACGTGTTGCATCTGCTGGGCGAGAACACCTATGCAGGGACCACGCTGATCCATGCGGGTGTCTTGCGCGTGGACAAAAACACCGCGCTGGGCGCGGCTTCCGGCGGGACGGTCATTGCCGACGGTGCGACATTGGACCTCGGGTGCACGTCGGACGTGGGAGGCTCGCGTACCGCCAACACACTCAACATGCAGGCTGAGCCCATCACGGTCAGCGGCTTCGGGGCGGCAGGAGCGGGCGGAGCCATCGTCAACCGTTCCGCCAGTTCCCAGTACCACGCGCTCGGTAACGTGACGCTCGCTGGCGACGTGCGGTTCGGCGGCAGCGCCCGCTGGGATATCCGCAACGGGACGCTCAAGATGAATGGGCATACGGTCACGAAGGTCGGTTCCAGCGTGGTTGCGCTGAGCGGTGTGGAGGTGACCCCGGACGGGGACAGTGCGGCCATCGAGGTTGTGGAGGGCACGTTGCGCTTTCAGACCTCGACGCGGCTCAACGGCGGTGCGGCGAATACGATCACGTTGAGGTCGGGTACCAGCCTCGATTTCTATCAGGTGGCCGAACCTCAGATGTGGACGCTGAATCTCGACGACGGCGCGACGGTTTTTCCGACGGGCGGGACTGCCGCCAGTCTGCACAACCGCTGGGGCGGGGCTGTCGTGCTGAACGGCGCGGCCATGCTGGACTACAGCGCGGGGCCGCTGGATATGCAGGGGCCGATATCGGGGGTCGGCTCGCTCACCAAAGTGGGGGGCGGGAGCGTCGCGGTTTCCGGCACAGGAAACACGTATACCGGAACGACCGGCGTTCTGCGTGGCAGATTGGTGGTCTCAGCCATACGCAACGTCGGCGAACCCAGTTCGATCGGACAGCCCTCCACTATCGAGGCGGGCGTGATCCGCATGGGCGCCACCAACCAGACGGTTGCGCTCGAATATGTTGGTGCTGGCGATACCACCGACCGTGTCATCGATATGTCGGGCACGACGGGCGGGGCCAATCTCTACCACAACGGCACCGGGCCGCTGAAGTTCACATCCGACCTGCGTGTGTCGGTCGCCGGGGCCAAGAAACTGGCGTTCTATGGCACGTCTGCGGTTCCGGCAGAGTTCGCGGGGGTGATCGCTGACGGTGCCGACCGCAAGATTAGCTTGGAAAAATATGATTCAGGCACTTGGACGCTTTCGGGAAACAACCTCTATACCGACACCACGCGCGTGTATGGCGGGGCGCTGACTTTCACCGGCAACAACACGTTGCCCGGTGGTATGACTGTTCACGGCGGGACACTCACGTTCACCGGCTCGAATTTCTGCTCGGCGGCCGTTACGGTTTACGACAGGCTGTGCCTCGCGGGCTCGGGTGGCGGCTTCACGGGATTGTATCAGGTCGTTGGGTCGATGCTTGTTTCCGGCGTGAACGATCAGGGCGCGGGAAATGTCCGGATCGGCAGTTTCAACAACTCAAACGGCGTGATGCGGGTCTTGTCCGGTGCGGCGTACACGGGCGCGGGCACGGAGTTCCATGTCGGCTACGGCACGGGTTCGTCGGGTGCGCTCTATGTCGAAGGCGGCGTGTTGGCGCGGACCGCGACTTCGGGCGACAAGCAGCTCAACGTCGCGTACGGGCAAGGCAGTTACGGGTATCTGAACGTCAGCGGCGGCTCGGTGAGCAGCGGCGCGCGCCTGACGGTCGGGGGGTATTCGACAACCCTCAGCAACGGCATCGGGATTGTCCGCATGACGGGGGGCACGCTGTCCGCTCCCAGCTACGTGTTGCTTGGGCGCAACGCCGGCAGCGCCGGCATCATGACGGTACAGGGGAGTGCCCTTTTCGATCACGCCAACGGCTCGCAGAATCTCATTCTTTGTCAGAACGGCGGGCGCGCCGACCTCAACCTGCTTGGCGGGACGGTCGACAGCTCTGGCCGTGACGTGTCCGTGCGAGAGGGCTCGACCGGCATTGCGATGGCAACGGTGAACCTGTGTGCCGGCCTTCTGTCCGCCAACAGAATCTACCGGGCCAAAGCGGGCGATTTCGTGTGGGTGAATTTCCGCGGCGGAACCTTTAAAGCCAGCGCGGCGGGGACGCCGCTGGACGCCAATCTGGCGGCTGTCACGCTGTTCGGCGCGTCCGGCGGTTTTGCGGGCGGTGCGGTCATCGACACGGACGGGAAGGCCGTCACCATCTCAGCGCCGCTCGTCGCGCCTGCGGGGAACGGCGTGGCGGATATCGCGCTGGCGGCAGGCGGTTCCGGCTACATCGGCGAGCCGCTGGTGACCATCACGCCGCCTCCGGTTGGAGGGGTTCCCGCGACGGCGGTGGCGAACATGGAGGATGACGGGAGCGGCAACGGCACCTACCGCGTGGCGAGCGTCACGATCACCTGCCCCGGAACGGGATACACGGAGCCGCCCGAGGTCTCGTTCAGCGGCGGCGGCAACGGCGCGGTCGCGCCGACGGTCGGGGCGGTGGCGCTCGCGCCGAACGGCAGCGGCGGGCTGACGAAGACCGGCGCGGGCACGCTGACGCTGAACGGCACCAACACCTACGGCGGCGCGACGACGGTGGCGGGCGGCACGCTCAAGCTGGGGAACGCCAGGGCGCTGCCGGCGCAGACGCAGGTGGTGCTCGCGGGCGGCACGCTGGACCTGAACGGCTACACGGTGACGAACAGCCTGACGGCGGCAGGCGGCAGCGTCGTGAACGGCACGCTTGAG
>Ga0208244_101613_pt1 | contig 11112 bp, 12 predicted proteins | sample SubbioCR12Aug_5A_FD_184828 | JGI IMG/M metagenome (GOLD analysis project Ga0208244, IMG submission 184828) | Serpentinite rock and fluid subsurface biosphere microbial communities from McLaughlin Reserve, California, USA - CR12Aug_5A (SPAdes) | ecosystem: Environmental > Terrestrial > Deep... | reverse complement strand
GTGGGGATTGTATCGGTGCGAAATTCGGGGCGAGGGCGCCCCTCCCACAACAGCACACCCCTGTGGGAGGGGGCTTCATCAGAGGGGGCAAGACATGACTTCAACAACCAACAGTGACATAGCCTTGAAAAATGAACATTGAACAGCTCAAGCAGGTGTCGGATTTCGAATGGCATATCGCGCCCTCCGGAAAAATGCGGGTGCCGGCGGTGATCTATGCGGATCGGGCATTGATCGTCGAAATGGACGACAAGGTTCATGAGCAGATCACCAACGTCGCCACGCTGCCGGGCATCGTCCAGGCCGCCTACGCCATGCCCGACGCGCATTGGGGCTACGGCTTTCCGATTGGCGGGGTGGCGGCCTTCGATGCCGACGCCGGCGGGGTGGTGTCGGCCGGCGGGGTGGGGTTCGACATCTCTTGCGGCGTGCGCACCCTGCACACCGGACTTAAGGCCGCCGACATCGCGCCGCTCAAGCAGCGGCTGGCCGACCGCCTGTTCACCCACATTCCGGCCGGAGTCGGCAGCACCGGCCAGTTGCGCCTTGACGCCGGCGAGATGGACGCGATGCTGCGCGGCGGCGCGCGCTGGGCGGTCGAGCAGGGCTACGGCAGCGAGGCCGACCTCGATCGCATCGAGGAGCGCGGCTGCATGGCCGGCGCCGAGCCGAACCGGGTGTCCGAGCACGCCAAGCGCCGCCAGCGCGACGAGATGGGCACCCTCGGTTCCGGCAACCATTACCTCGAACTGCAGGAAATCGTCGAAATCTACGACGCGAAAGCGGCCGACCGCTTCCGCCTGCGCCAGGGCGAGGTGGTGGTCAGCATCCACTGCGGATCGCGCGGACTGGGGCACCAGATCGGCACCGAATTCCTCAAGCAGATGGTGATCGCCGCGCCGGGCTACGGCATCGACTTGCCCGACCGCGAACTTGCCTGCGCACCCATCCATTCGCCTGTCGGCCAGGCCTATCTCGGCGCCATGCGCGCGGCGGTCAACTGCGCCCTGGCCAACCGCCAGGTCATCACCCACCTCGCCCGCAAGGTGTTCGCCGACATTGTGCCGGGCGCCCGTCTCAGCCTGATCTACGACGTCTCGCACAACACCTGCAAGGAGGAATGGCATACGGTGGACGGCCAGACGCGCCGCCTGCATGTGCACCGCAAGGGCGCGACGCGCGCCTTCGGCCCGGGCCATCCGAGCCTGCCCGGCGATCTGCGCGATATCGGCCAGCCGGTGCTGATCGGCGGCAGCATGGGCACCGCGTCCTACATCCTCGTCGGCACCGAGGAAGGCAGGTCGCGCGCCTTCAGCTCCGCCTGCCACGGCGCCGGGCGTTCCATGAGCCGCCACCAGGCCACCCGCCAGTGGCGCGGGCGGGCGCTGGTGGACGAACTCGCCAGCCAGGGCATCCTGATCCGCAGCCCCTCGCTGCGCGGCGTGGCGGAAGAAGCGCCCGGCGCCTACAAGGACGTCAGCGCGGTGGTGGAGGCGGCCGACCGTGCCGGACTGGCGCGCAAGGTGGCCAAGGTGAAGCCGCTGGTCTGCATCAAGGGCTGAACGGCGCCCCGTTGGAACTGTGGCTTGTTTGCGGCGTCAAATTGGCCGAATGCGACGCAGCCGCCGCAAATGGAAAATGGAGAGCCCCATGCCTTACAGTGAACAAACCGTGCAGTCGGTGCGGCCGTGGTCGGACAAGACCTTTAGCTTCACGCTCAGCCGGCCGCAGGATTTTGCGTTCGAGAACGGCGAATTCGTCACCATCGGCTTGAAGCGCGAAGGTAAGCTGATGGCGCGCGCGTATTCAATCGTCTCCACCGCCGACCGCGATCATCTGGAATTCCTCAGCATCCACGTGCCGGACGGGCCGCTGACCAGCCAGCTGGTCCACATCCGCCCCGGCGACAACGTGTGGGTCAACAGCAAGGCCACCGGCTCGCTCACGCTCAATCATGTGTTGCCGGGGCGCACGCTGTATCTGCTGGCCACCGGTACCGGGCTGGCGCCGTTCATGAGCCTGATCCGCGACGCCGGACTTTATGCCCGCCATGAAAGCGTGGTGCTGGCGCATTCGGTGCGCACGGTGGCCGAGCTGGCCTACCGCGACGAAATCGAGTCGCTGGACAATCCCCAGCTTTATTACGTGCCGACGGTGACGCGCGAGCCTTTCCCTGTTCCCGAGCGCGGCGGCGACCTGTTCCGCTCCGGCCTGCTGTCGCAGCGTCTTGGCCTGCCCGTACCCGATCCCGAACAGGACCGCGTGATGATCTGCGGCAACCCGGCGATGACGCGCGAACTGGCGCATCACCTCAAGGACTCAGGCTGGACGCCGACCAACCATCGCGGTATCGGCAACTTCACCACTGAAGTCGCGTTTGTCGTGCACCACGAATAATTGCCCTGGGATCGTTTAAATAAAAAAATGGGCCCGGGAAACCCCGGGCCCAAAGCCAGTCTATTCGCGGCCGTGGCGACGGTGGTCGCGGTGGTCGCGGTGGTCGGTGCGGTGTCCGCGGCGGTCGTCGCGCCAGCCATCGCGCCGGTTGTCCCAGCGCTTATCCCAGCCACGCCCGTAATCCCGGTAACCGTGGTCGCGGTAAGGCTGCACATACGTCACCCGGTGCGGCGGCGGCAGCACGATGACATGTCCAGGATGGTACGGGCTATGCGTCCAGTAACGGGCGCCGCCGGACTCGTACAGCACGCGAAAACCGTCATGATGGCGGGTGCCGAACGAGATGACGACGTGCGGCTCGACCGAGACCACGCGGCCGTGGCCATAGTCGCTGCGGGCGATGGCGGTGCCGGAGGCGGCCAGCAGGGCGGTTGCAATCAGAAGGGTACGTAACATGGCGTTTCTCCTTTCAGGTTTCAGGTCCGGAATGCTTGCGCCCGGCTGAGCGTCAATCCCTCCACTTGTTGCGGCTGCTGTTCCAGCGCTCGCCGCGCTGATCCTCGGCCACGGAAAAACTCACATTCAGGGTCAGCCATCTACCGGGATCGTAGGGCAGGCGGGTGCTGTATTCGTTGCCCTGGAAGCGGTAGCGCACGTCGTAGCCGTTGACCACCTGGCGGAAGTTGTCCTGGGTGCGGCAGCGTTCCACCTGCTGCGGGCGTGACTCGTAACGGGTGCCGCCGTCGTTCCAGCGGTCGCCCACCACGGCGCCGGTGGCGGCGCCGACTGCGGCGGCGGCCACCCGACCGTTGCCCTTGCCGACGGTGGAGCCGACCAGGCCGCCGGCGATGGCGCCGATAATCGCGCCGCCGGTGTTATTGCTCTCCCGGTAGCCTTGGGTCTCGTAGCCGACGGTTTCGGTCCAGCACTCGCGGCGCGGCTCGTTGATCGTCTCAAAGATCGGCGTGCTGGCCAGAACCTGGGCGCGGGCGGTGAAGCCGTCGCTGTTGCCGCGGCCGGGGCCTGCTTGCGCTGCGCCGCTGGCGGCCAGCAGTGCGGCAATCAGGGTGGTGTTGAAGGTGCGTGATTTCATCGTTACTCTCCTTGTTGCATCAAATCAATCGGGTTCAGCGACGGTCGCGGGTGCGGCTGTCATCTTCCATTCGCTGCTTCTGCTGCTTCTGCTGCTTCTGCTGGCGACGTTCGTAGCCGTAACCGTAGCCTTGCGGCTCCTCGGCCTCGGCCTCGGCTTCGCGCTTGGTGGCGCGGCGTTCGCCCTTGCGGGCATCGCGCTGATCCGGGCGGACTTCGTCGCCGCGGTCGCGCGGGGCCACGATGAGCGCGCCGTCCATCCGATCCGGGCCGGCCTGAACCGGGGCGGCCAGGGCCAGTCCCAGTACGGTCAGTCCGAAAATCCAAAGTTGCCGTGTGTTCATCGTGGTCTCCATTTCTGTGGTTGCTGCTTCGCTTCCATGCTTCGCAGTCTGGTTGAGGAAAGTAAGTGCACTGTTTCACGCAAGGGCGATTTTGTAACAGTGTGTAACCGGGCGGGTAAAGCAGGTATCAACCCACTGCTATAGTTGGCGCATGGAAAAAGACACCATTTATGTGACCGACGACGACCCCGGCATCCGCGAGCTGGTGGCCGAATACCTGACGGGCCAGGGCTACGCGGTCGAGACCGCGGAGGACGCGGCTTCGCTCGATCGCCTGCTCGCCGCCCGGCTGCCCGACCTGCTGGTGCTCGACTGGATGATGCCGGGCGAGGACGGCCTGTCGGTCGCACGGCGGCTGCGCGCGCAGCCGGGATTTCCGCCCATCATCATGCTGTCGGCCAAGGGCGAGGACATCGACCGCATCATCGGCCTCGAGGTCGGCGCCGACGATTACCTGCCCAAGCCCTTCAACCCGCGCGAACTGCTGGCGCGCATCCGCGCGGTGATGCGGCGGCACGGCGGGGCTGCCGCGCCGGCCGCGGCCGAAACCGCGCGGCAGGTGCAGTTCGGCCCGTTCAGCGCCAACCTCGACGCCCGCACGCTCGCCCGCGACGGCGCGGAAATCCCGCTGACCAGCGGCGAATATGAATTGCTGGAAATTTTCGTCACCCATGCCAACCGCGCGCTGTCGCGCGACTGGCTGATGGACCAGCTGCGCGGCTTCGAGCGCGACCCGTTCGACCGCAGCATCGACGTGCGGGTGAACCGCCTGCGCAAGAAAATCGAGGACGATCCGGCCAATCCGGGCTACATCCGCACCCAGCGCGGGCAGGGCTACCTGTTCGTGCCGCAGGGCAAGGGGTGAGACACATCACCCGCTCGCTGTTCGTCCGCACCGCGCTGACGCTGGCGCTGGCCTTTGTCGTGTTTCAGGCGGCGGCGTTCTGGGTGGTGTATCGCACCCTGATCGTCCCGGTGGCGGAGCGCTCGGCCGACGACCTGGCCGGCCTGGTCGTGCTGTCGGCGCAAACCTGGGTGGAACTGCCGCCCGAGACGCGGGCGGCGTTCGAACAAGAACTGGCGCGCCGTCACGGCCTGCGCCTGACCACCGTCGATGTCGGGGCCACCGCGGACGCGCCGCAGTTTGCATTCCGCAGCCAGATCGAGGCCGCGCTGAGCCGCCGGGTGGGGGAGACGGTCGTATTGCGCGGGGTGCAGGGGACCGCGGCGGCGTGGCTAAAAATCCCGGTTGGCGGACACGACCTGCGGGTCGGTTTCTTCCCCGATCGCTATGCCGTCAAGCCGCCGCTGGCAGCGATCGCAGTCGTTGCGGTCGGTGCATTTCTCAGCCTGCTGACCGCCCTGTTTCTGGTGCGTCGCATCACCGTGCCGCTGGCGCGCGCGGCCCAGGCGGCCAGCCAGGTGGGTGCGGGCGAGCTGCCCGAGCCCTTGCCGGAAACCGGCCCCGCCGAACTCGCCGAACTGGCCCGCCGGTTCAACACGATGGCGGCCGAAGTGCGCGAGCTGCTGGACAACCGCACCACCTTGCTGGCCGGTATCTCGCACGACCTGCGCACACCGATGACGCGCCTGCAGCTCAATCTGGAAATGCTGCGCGACGCCCCTAACCCGGCGCGGATTGACCGCGCGGTGGCCGATCTGGCTGACATGAACAGGCTGATTACCGGTTATCTGGCGCTGGCGCGCACCACCCAGGCCGAAGCGAAAGCGCGCTTCGACCTGGCGGATTTGCTGGAAGAGGTGGCGGCCGATGCGGGCCTGCCGTGGCCGGGCGCGGCGCCGTGCGCGATCAAGGCGGGTCGGCTGGCGGTGCGGCGTATCGTGTCCAACCTGATCCAGAACGCGCAGCGCTATGGCGGCGGCACGCCGGTTGAGCTGGCTCTGGAATGTTCGGAGAAGTTGGCGCAGGTGATCGTGCGAGACGCCGGCGCCGGGATTCCCGACGATCAGCTGGAAAAGGTGTTCAGGCCGTTTTACCGGCTGGAGACCTCGCGTTCGCAGGCCACGGGAGGCACCGGGCTGGGGCTGGCGATCGTGCGCCAGCTGGCGGAAACGAATGGCTGGAAGGTGTCGCTGAGAAACCGTGCGATGGGCGGCCTGGAGGCGGTGCTGGCAATTCCCCGCTAGGGTTTATGCGCAATGCGGGGGGCTGCGCCGCAGCACCCGGAACTCGACGAACAGCAAAGTCAGGCTGAACATCGACATGCGGCAGGTGCTGCCGCTGAAAAACCCCAGCGGCGAACGGGTCAGATTGATGCTCACGCTGGTGGTTCGACCCAGTTGCATCAGTGTGCAGGCTGGCGGGCAAACAGGGAAAATTGCACGAACAGCAGCGACAGGCTGGTGAGGCTCATGCGCTCGGTCTGGCCGTGGAACCAGGCGAAAGGCGAGGCGCTGAGTTCGAGAACCAGTTGGTTTTGGCCGAATTGCAGTTTCATGATGCGCTCCTGGGTAGGGGGTGATGCCTGAATACCTGCAATGCCTGTGCCAGCCGGGCGACAAGCGTTCGACGAAAAAATAAACCAACAAAACAATGGGTTGCCAGAGATGGCCTGAACGGCCCCATTGGGGCGGGTGCGCGGGCTGACGGAAAGCCGTCAACCTGTGTCGAAGCGGCAAACAGACGACATCGCGGGCGGGCGAACTTGACCGACAGGGTAGAATCCTGCTTTCGGTTTTGGCGGCGCGTGTCCTGCGCGCTGCATCTTTTGCATGATCATCCTCAAGAATCTCAGCCTGCGGCGTAGCGCCAAGGTCCTGCTCGACAACGCGTCGGTATCGATCAACCCCGGTGAAAAGGTCGGCCTGGTGGGGCGCAACGGCGCCGGCAAGTCGAGCCTGTTCGCGCTCATGAACGGCACCCTGCACGAGGATAAAGGCGACTTTTCCATCCCCTCGCAGTGGCGCATGGCGCAGGTGGCGCAGGACATGCCGGAGACGGATGAGCCTGCGACTGATTTCGTCATCGCCGGCGACACCCAGCTGGCTGCGGCACAGGCCGAGGTGATCGCTGCCGAGGCCAGCGACGACGGCGAACGGATGGCGCACGCCTACATGGCGCTGCACGACGCCGGCGCGCACGACGCGCAGTCGCGCGCGCAGTCGCTGATTCTCGGGCTGGGATTCCAGGTGCGCGAGCTGAACCAGCCGGTCAACAGCTTTTCCGGCGGCTGGCGCATGCGGCTGCAGCTGGCGCGCGCGCTGATGTGCCCGTCGGAGCTGCTGCTGCTCGACGAACCGACCAACCACCTCGACCTGGACGCGCTGGTGTGGCTGGAAGCCTGGCTGAAGAAATATCCCGGCACCATGCTGGTGATCAGCCACGACCGCGAGTTTCTCGATGCGGTGACCAATGTCACCCTGCATATCGAGAACGGCCAGCTCACCCGTTACGGCGGCAACTACAGCACCTTCGAGGACATGCGTGCCGAGCAGATGGCGCTGCAGCAGGCGGCATTTTCCAAGCAGCAGGACAAGATCGCCCACCTGCAGGAATTCATCAACCGCTTCAAGGCCAAGGCCAGCAAGGCCAAGCAGGCGCAAAGCCGGGTCAAGGCGCTGGACCGGATGGAGCGCCTGGCGCCGATGCTGGCGAATGCGGAATTCACCTTCGAGTTCAAGGAGCCGCTCAACCTGCCCAACCCCATGCTGTCGATCGACGACGCCAGCTTCGGCTACCCGCCGCCTGCCGGCTCGCCGCCGGGCACGCCATCGACGGTGATCGTGGAGCACGTCAGCAAATCGGTGTTTGCCGGACAGCGCATCGGCATCCTCGGCGCCAACGGCCAGGGCAAATCGACGCTGGTGAAGACGGTCGCGCGCACCCTGCCGGTGGTCGCAGGCGACGTGATCGAGGGGCGCGGCCTCAACATCGGCTATTTCGCGCAGCAGGAGCTCGACGTCCTGCGTCCCGCCGACACCCCGCTGGAACACATGATCCGTCTGGCCCGCGACACCCTCGCCAACGGCGGCGCCGGCCAGTTCAGCAGCCGCGAGCAGGACCTGCGTACCTTTCTTGGCACCTTCAACTTCAACGGCGACATGGTCAAGCAGGCGGTCGGCACCATGAGCGGCGGCGAAAAAGCGCGCCTGGTGCTGTGCATGATCGTGTGGCAGCGCCCCAACCTGCTGCTGCTGGACGAACCGACCAACCACCTGGATCTGGCCACGCGCGAGGCGCTGGCGATGGCGCTGAACGAATTCGAGGGCACCGTGATGCTGGTCAGCCACGACCGCGCCCTGCTGCGATCCGTGTGCGACGAATTCTGGCTGGTCACGCGCGGCGGTGTCGAGCCGTTCGACGGCGACCTGGACGACTACCAGCGCTATCTGCTGGATGAGGGCAAGCGCCTGCGCGAAAGCCTGAAAGAGGCCGGCAAGGCCGCCGAGTTACCCAAACCGGCGCCCGTGGCCGAGAAGCGTGCGGCGCCGGGCGGCAAGCTCAAACCGCTCAGGCAGTCACTGGAAAAGCTCGACAAGAGCATGGCCACGCTGCATGCGGAAAAGGCTGCGCTCGAAGCGCGCCTGGCCGGGACGTTGTCGGTCGAGGCGATTACCGAAACCGGCGAGCAGTTGCAGCATGTCAACGCGGAACTGGCGCGCGAGGAGGGGAAGTGGCTGGAGTTGTCGGAGCAGATCGAGGCGCTGGAGGGGATGAGCGCCTAGGCGCGATTCAAGCCGCGCTCAGCCACCGATACGGGCGCTGCGGCGGCGGGTGACGGTGTCGACGAGGTTGCGATAGAGCGGGGCGGGGAGCAGGCTGGCGACGAGGTGCTTGAGGTCGCCGGCTTTCCAGTCGGCCTTGCGGAAGGCGCGGCGGAACAGGCGGCGGGCGGATTCGGTGTCGTTGCGCCAGTGGCAGCGATAGGCTTCGTGCAGCAGGGGGTCGTAGATCAGTTCGTTGAGGCGGGCGGGCGGGATGCGGGTAACGAACGCGGGGTGATGACGGGCGAAATCGCGGCGCACGGCGACGGCGTCGAACACCTGCCGCCAGCGCGGGATGCGGGTGTTGCCGTGGGGGTGGCGGCGGTGAAACGCCAGCACCTGCGGAACCCGCGCGAGCCGGGGCTGGCGCGCGAGCACCCGCAGCCACAGGTCGTAGTCCATGGCGGTGGGGCTGCGCTCGGAAAACCCGCGCAGCTCGTCGATGAGGGGGCGACGGATCAGCACGCTGTTGATCGGCCACGGGTCGTGTTCGAGAAAATGGCTGGCCGCTTCCCCTGCGTCGAGGGGCGGCAGGATTTTCGGGCTTGGGTCGGTGGCGGCCTCGCCGATGTCCTGCCAGCCGCAATAGGCGATGTCGGCGCCATCGGCTTCGAGCGCGGCGTGCAGCAGACGGAGCGCGTCGGGATGCCAGGCGTCGTCGGCGTCGAGAAAGGCGATGAAGTTGCCGTTGGCGTGGGCGAGCGCCGCATTGCGCGCGACAAAGGGGCCGCTGCGGGTCTGGTAGACCAGCTTGATGCGCGCGGGGTGATCGGCCGCCAGCCGTTGCAGGATGTCGGTGGAGCCATCGGTCGAGCCGTCGTCCACCACGATGAGTTCGATCTGGGGGTAGCTTTGCCCGAGCACGCTCTCAATCGCTTCGTCCACATAGTGCGCGGCGTTGTGGCAGGGCATGACGACGGAAATCAGTGCGGGGTCAAAGTTGTCCATGGGGGTGTTTCCTGTCCGATTGCTTGCCCGAGTGTCTTCGTCCGTTCAGGACGGCCGGTCGTGTCCATGAAGGAATTATGGGTTGAGTCGGACGGGATGCAAAGCGGCTGCCCTTCACATTCGGCCCGCCCCGGGCCGAATGTGCCGCAATACCCCAGCGGCTTTGGTTACAATTGTTCGATACGCTTACTCCCCCGGCTTCCCCATGCAAACCCTCACCGTCGACCTCGGCGACCGCTCCTACCCCATCCATATCGGCGCCGGCCTGTTGAACCAGGCCGAACTGATCCTGCCGCATCTGGCACAGAAAAGGGTGATGATCGTGACCAACACCACAGTGGCGCCGCTGTATCTGGCGCAGCTGACGGCGACGCTGCAGGCGGGCGGGGTGACCGCGGCGCAGGTGGTGCTGCCGGACGGCGAGGCCTACAAGAACTGGGAAACGCTGAACCTGATTTTCGATGCACTGCTGACCCAGCGCGCCGAGCGCAAGACTACCCTGATCGCCTTGGGCGGCGGGGTGATCGGCGACATGACCGGGTTTGCGGCGGCGAGTTACCAGCGCGGCGTGCCCTTCATCCAGATTCCCACCACGCTCTTGTCGCAGGTCGATTCGTCGGTCGGCGGCAAGACCGGGATCAATCATCCGCTCGGCAAGAACATGATTGGCGCGTTTTACCAGCCTAAAGTGGTGCTGGCCGATACCGATACGCTGCAGACCCTGCCGCCGCGCGAGCTGTCGGCGGGGCTGGCCGAGGTGATCAAGTACGGGCTGATCCGGGACGTGGAATTTCTCGCCTGGCTGGAAGCCAACATGGAACGGCTGCGCGCGCTCGACCCGGCGGCGATCACCCATGCGATCTACCGTTCGTGCGAGATCAAGGCGCAGGTGGTGGGCGAGGACGAGCGCGAAGGCGGCATCCGCGCCATCCTCAACCTGGGCCACACCTTCGGTCACGCGATCGAAACCGGTATGGGCTACGGCAACTGGCTGCACGGCGAGGCGGTGGCGGCGGGCATGGTGATGGCGGCGCAGACCTCGCAGCGGCTGGGCTGGATATCCGAGGCGGACGTCGCGCGCACCCGCGCGCTGATCCGCGCCGCCGGTCTTCCGGACGTGGCGCCGGCTATTGGCGTCGATACGTATCTCGAATACATGGGCCATGACAAGAAGGTCGAAGGCGGAAAGATGCGCTTCGTGCTGCTGAAGAAGCTCGGCGAGGCGGTGGTCACCGGCGATGTGCCCAAGGCGACGCTGCGCGACACGTTGACGCGCTGCGTGGCGGCCTGACCGGCCGGTTCCGGCAAAAACGCTGCCTCGATCGACCGCCGCCCTGCTCTGCGACCCCCGCGACGAAGCGGCGGCACATGGCCGTCCTCAAGTTTGTCATCGATGTTGGGCCGGGCAGGTGGGATATCCGGCATTGGACGGCAGCGGGTCTGCACGCGAAGGTACAGGAAAAATATAGCAGGGAATCCAGTATTTTCCAATCCGGACATGAGCCTGGGCGGTGTTGTGAATTGAGCTGATTCAGGCGGCGCGTTGTTGGGATTTGTTGATAAGTTGAAAGAGTTTTTCCTTGGCCTCGTTGAGGCGTTTGGCGGC
>Ga0208244_101612_pt1 | contig 11125 bp, 8 predicted proteins | sample SubbioCR12Aug_5A_FD_184828 | JGI IMG/M metagenome (GOLD analysis project Ga0208244, IMG submission 184828) | Serpentinite rock and fluid subsurface biosphere microbial communities from McLaughlin Reserve, California, USA - CR12Aug_5A (SPAdes) | ecosystem: Environmental > Terrestrial > Deep... | reverse complement strand
CCCAAAAGATACTGCTACAAAGTAACGAGAGAAGGCTTACCCTTGTCTTGAACAACCAAGTTTAGCCTTTGCTTGCGGTGGGCAATTTTAGGCGGAAAAAGTGGGCAGGTTTCAGGCGGAAAAAACATCAATCAAGGCCCACCATTCCACCTACGTCTTCCAGTTGGGGGGGAACATATGGCTACTGGTACCCACGTTCGAACTCTTGTTAACCGTTTTTGCCTTCTTGCGCTCTTTCCCATCTCCATTTATGCCCAGCAAAGCAACAATGGTGTTTTTATCCGTGTTGGGGGTATCATTGAAGTTCGAAGCACGGTCCACTGTTGCCCTGCGGTTGCCGAATCGACGCATGTGTTTCTTAACGGCGCTAAGATCTTTTCAGGAAGCATGATCGCTGCGAGGTTTGTTGATAGTACGGTGTTGCATCGAAATTACTATCCTGCAGGGTCAAATCTTCACTTCAGCATCGTCTCCCATACTATTGATTGGTATAGCGAGATAGGGGGGAAGGAGGTGGCTATTGGGCCTTTTCATCAGGAACCCTCGACGCCTCTCGGCGCAAAGCTGGAGAGAAGTCATGTTGCCTTTCGTTTTCCCACGCAATACTACTATCGCAACAATGGCATCTTGACAGTCCTGGGGGTCGATTACATTAGGGCAGATTCAAATTCAAGAATAGACTTGCGTCCGGCTACCGGCCCGCCGCGTCAGCCAACAACGATGACAGCACCATTTGATGGCAATTTTGTTGGGTATTTCTATCCGTATGATGACCATGTAGAAAATCGTGTATATGGATATCGCGGGTCCGATTCACTGTTGATCCCCAACGAGTTATTATATCCGGATCTATTTGGACAGATCAATTTCGGTCCTGTGCGCTTTGGCGACACCCTGAGCCTCTCTTTGATCTCTGGCGCACCGGGTACCGCGGGTGAACGTATGCATCCAGAACTATGGGATTATGGGTCTGGTTTTTGGATGGCGTTTTTCGAAGATTGGTATGACATGGATTTTTCTGATCTCTTTGCGTTTGGATACATTGTGGAGCCGGCCTATGCGATTACGTTCGACCGGCCTGTGGCCGCACCTGGCGATACAGTACGGATGTTTGTTGAGCAATTGTTTGGCGACTATGCCGCAGATGTGGATTTCAACATTCTTGCGGGCAGAGACTTCGCCGTACTGCAGGACACGCTGGGGAATACGTTTGGGAAGGACATTTACCAGAGGTCTTTTGCCCAGAGCAGGCAGGAGCTGCGATTGGTGATTGGAAAAACAACCGTCTCGGGCGACACGGTCGTGTTGCCAGGGCGTGTAGAAATCCAGGTTCTCGAAGACGGGGATGTCTATTTCAGCGGATGGGCGCAGCTGCGCATAGAGAAGCCGGCTGACATCCTATTGGGCGAATCAAAGTACTACTGGGCCAAAGAAGAGGGAGACAAATTGGTGATCGAGGAGTCGACCGAACCTCCCAAAACATCGCCCGCCCTTCCTGCGACCTTCACCGTTGAAGCCGTAGAGCCAGTGAACAAACCTGGTGTGTATTGGGAGTATAAGTATCCGGTATATGCAGGGAATATGTTTGTGAGGATGGCTGATCTGCCAAATGGAGTGATTCGGCTAGTTGGAAGGTATTGGGAGGAGGAAAAGATCTACAAGGTGACGCTGACAGCAACATATTCCAGAAGATCTGTAGAGAAGATTGTTGAAGTGAAAAAGCCGACAAGATTAGGGACGGCGTACGGCACGATAAAAGACGTCTTTAATCAAGACCTCGATCTCGATAATTTAGTTTGTAAATATGCCGGCGAAAATGGCATTCCGCCGCAGATTATCAAAGGGCATATTGAAAAAGAGACGGATTTCAAACCGGCTTGGAGATATGAACCGTCTACAGACATAAAATATCAGTCAGATAATGAAAGTAGAAAGAGGTTCTTCTCTTCCACAAACAGATTCATTGTTGGAGAACATTCTATGGGATTAGGAGACAAGCCTGTTCTTCATACAAATGAGTCTCCTAAAGAATACAATGATACACCCAGCAAGATTTCCGAATTTTTTATAGCGAATTGGTTTAGTCGCTACGTTCGACGCGGGCAAGGTGAAAAGGCAGACATTATTATAGGTAATGAAAAGCTTACAAAGTTGTGGAACGAGAAATGGAAAATGCTGACAGTGGAAAAAGTAGCAGATGCCCGCGATTCTGCTCACAAAGCTCTTTGGGCAATGATACGTGATACTTCGTCGGATATTGGAAAATCGTTTAATGCATATGCACAGACGCGGATCGTAACATCATATGGCTTCACACAAATGATGTACACGCTTGCAATAGATCATCTTGGTAGATTCTATAAGGAAACCGATGGGCGATACGCCCCTACTGGCACACCTTATATGAATCCAATCAATGCAAAACAATTTCCTGAGAGACTAAATGAACAGGATGACTTATTACCGAGATATTGCGACTACCTGCTTCGCTTATTGAATTATGAGTTCACCGGAAGGATTCCGGCTTCTCAATGGCATGACGGTTTTGAGGAGACTTTTCGGAGTGCCTTGCAGAAGTACAATCCTGGAGAAGCCGATTATGGAACGGGGGTGCTCACAAGAGCAAGAAAATACACACCATCGAATTGACGAGGATGTTATGAGAATGTATCAAATCCGATTTGCTATCTTGATCGCGTTGCGCATTTCTTCTGCATCATATGTGTTTTGTCAAGGAGAGTATCAAGATCCGCAACGCATCATAGGTCGCCAGCTTGAACCGCTTATTAAGGCTCGGTATGGCCAAGAGTATGAGGTTGGACATAATGTTTTTGATTATCTGATCGCAAATTCAAGAAACGATAAGATTACGGATCCTTACGGCACTCTGAGAGGATGCGTGCTGTTCAGCGCATTCAAATTAGATGAAAGCGATAGCATGATTATCGGAATGTATAGGAACGGATCAATCGTTTGGGACAATTTCCCTGGCTCAAAAGCACATGGAACAAACAATGTTCTGTATTCATCAGACGTTAATGATGATGGGGAGGTCGACATTCTAATTCCTGAGTTCGATAGATTTCTTATGACCCGTGAAGGTAGCGGAATATCCTACTTATGGATTATTAGCTGGAATGGGTCGAGAGGGAAATTCATTAATGACATTCATAATATTACGGGCAAGTCAACTGTTGTAACCGTCGATGATGTATTTGATCTTTTCGATACAGACGGAGATGGTGTTATGGAAATTCGTGGGTTGATTAGCGATGTTTGGCAAAAATATTTTCCGAACTTGAATTCCACCACTCTGCCGAACATTACGTACGGATGGAATGGAAGCTTATATGGTTTCTGGCCAAACGTAACACAAGTTCCAGAAGATGAACCCCTCCCTGCAAATCGTTTTCATGCAACAGTTTCTTGTCGTGTTGAGAAATCAAATAACAATTTTAACTATCTGTATACAGTTGGAAATCACCCTGCCAGCAAACAAAAAATTGAGTGGATTGGCATCGAAGGAATCGAAGATCCGTCGGGTCATTATGCCCCTTCACCATGGACAAGCGGTACCTCGGTTATTGGCGGGAGGCGGTTCTCTGTTGAATTTGAAAAGGCAAGATCAATGATCAAGCCCGGACAAACGCTTAGCGGATTTATTACTCAAAGTGTCGCGCTGCCTACCATAGCGAAGTATTACTTACAAGGATACAGCGGTACTGTCTGTTGCAATACCCAGGAGCAGGCAAGGCACAACATCTTAACAAACTCGGTGCGCGGTTGTACACTTGGCACTCGCGATACGCTAATTACCTTTGGCACGTTGGAATGGTGCGATACGCTTACCAGTTACACCACTCAATCCCGTTCGCTTGGCTGGATCACAACCCAAGCTACGGCAGACAAATATCTGGCCTATTTCAATTCGGCTCAATCCAGCCTCCAGCAAAGCAACGTGGCCAGCGCCCGCACCACGCTTCAGCAAATCTTGAATAGTGTCAATGTTGACAGTTCCTCGACGCTTTCGAGCGAAGCCTATGCCCTGCTGCGCTATAACACGGAGTATTTGCTGACCACATTGCCAGCCGCGCCACCAGCTCCTGTGTCTGTTCTGGCATTACTGGATACCTTGGTTGCCCAGAAGCATCGAGCTTTAGCGGCAGGATGGATGGGCGATGGTGGTTTTGTAAAGGAATTGGACAATCACCTGGAAAATGCGAAGAAACACCTGGTCAAACTGGATTCAAGCAAGTGTCGTGAGGAGGTCGAGAAAGTTCAAGAGAAGCTCAAAAAGGAATATGAAAAGACGCTGGATGATACGAAGAAGAACAAGCCCCGCGACAAACGCTTTGTCACTGCGGAGGCATGGAGTCTCTTGACACCCACACTGGAACAAATTATCGCGTTGCTACCGAAAAAGAAGTGACAAGGGGGAGCGAACGATGAGACAAATTCTTGTTATACTGTTGATAATGGTCTTCGTGGGGGAAGGGGTTGCGCAATCGAACCGATCAAAGCGTCCCAAGCCCCCGCGACACAAAATGGTTGAACTATTCAAGCAGGCGCGCGGCAATAGTCGACAATTACAGGCACTTATCGACAGCTTGCGCACACATTCGATGAAACAGAATGTGACTTACGCAGAAGAATCCGCGGCGCCGGACACTCGGGTGGCTCCCGATGCGTTGACGTTCATCTTGGCGCAGAACTACCCTAATCCGTTCAATCCCACAACCACCATCTGGTATCAGTTGCCTGTAATCAGCCGGGTGACGTTAAAGGTGTACAATGTTTTGGGTCAGGAGGTCGCAACCCTGGTCGACGAGGATCAGGGCGCTGGCAATCATCATGCCGTGTGGAACGCGACGCGTTTCGCCAGCGGGTTGTACGTATACCATTTGAAGATACGCGATGAATCAGGAAAATCTTTGGGGATTCGGAGAACGATGATCTTGCTCAAGTGATTGAACCACCAAGAGGAAGCCGCATCGTAGCCCCGCTCAGTAGTTCGAAAGGGTCATTCAGTAGAAAGAGGCTTTCCCTTTATTGAAGTACACGGTGTTCGTTAAATGCGGAGCACTTTTCCCCTTTTTAGTTCACATACGCCGGTCCTCTTAGTGCTTTTCCCGGAAGGTTTCCGGTGAATTTCCCCTCCTCCCACACCGACTTCCCGTTGACAAGAACCACCTCAATGCCCACCGAATACTGATGCGGCTGTTCGAATGTCGCCTTGTCGTTTACCGTCTTCGGATCGAAGATCACAACATCCGCGTAGAAGCCCTCTTTCAGGAGTCCACGATGCGTCAAGCCCAGCCGATTTGCCGGGAGTGATGTCATCTTCCGGATCGCTTCTTCCATCGAAAGAAGCTTTTCGTCGCGCACATACTTTCCGAGAATTCTCGGGAAGCTTCCGTACGCACGGGGATGCGGTTTTCCGTCGCTCAGTGGTCCATCGATTGCCCGCTGTCCCCCATCGGTGCAGAAGCTTGTCCACGGCTGTGCCATTGCCATCCGGACGTCCTGCTCGCTCATGGAAAAGAAGACTGCGCTGATGCGTGCGGAATCGGCAACCACAAGGTCGATCAGCATATCGACGGGATTCTTTCCCCACATACGCGCGATTTCGCTGAGTCGTTTTCCTTCATATTCTCTCAGTTCCGGATTGTACACTCCGGCGATCAGGATATCCTCCGGACCAGTAGCCGCCATCGTGTTGTCAGCACCGGGGCTTGCCCCTATCATTTCATTACGGATGCGCCGGCGTGTCTCCGGGTTCCTGAGCCGATCAACAAGCCTCGCCGCTCCTCCATCGTGCGCCCAGGCGGGAATGCGGGAACTTAATCCCGTCGAGCTTGCTGCGTACGGATAGACATCGGCGGTGATATCCAGACCCTGCGCACGATGTTCGTTGATCATACCGACGACGGAAGGCATCTTTCCCCAGTTCGGTTTGCCGGCAACTTTCAAATGCCAAATCTCAACGGGAGTCGAAGCTCCGCGGGCGATATCGAGCGCTTCGTGAATTGCTTCTTGAATTCGATTCGCCTCGTCCCGAAGATGGGTGACATAGATTCCTCCCTCTTCGGAAGAGACTTTTGCAAGCTCGATCAGTTCTTTCGTCTTCGCGAATGTCGCCGGAGCGTAGATCAGCGACGTGCTGAGCCCCAGGGCTCCCTGTTTCATCGCGAGCCTGACCTGCTGGGTCATAGAAGACAATTCAGCAGCCGTGGGATCCCGGTCTTCTGATCCCATCGCGTATTTTCTGACCTGCGTTGCGCCGACAAAAGAACCGACGTTGATGGCAATTTTCGAAGTTTCCAGTCGCTTGAAATATCCCGCGAAATCAGTCCAATCGATTTCGAGATTGTACTTCGCGCGCATCGATTCAAGATCGGTAAGTGTCCGGTCGTTCACGGGGGCGGCGGATGTTCCTTCACCATTGATTTCGGTCGTGATTCCCTGTGAAATCTTGCTCATCGCGCGGTTATCGACGAGCAGCGTCAGAGATGACTGCCCGAGCATGTCGATAAATCCCGGCGCGACAATCTTTCCCGAGGCATCGATCGTCCGCTCGCTTGAAATCCCTTTGAGCTTCCCGATGCGGACAATTTTCTCTCCCCGTATTCCGATATCGCCGTAGAACCATGGGTTTCCCGACCCATCAACGATCTGGGCATTCGTAATCAAGACATCAAACGGTTTCTCGTCGCGAGGCACGCACGATATCAGGACCACCGAAAGGACCAGCGCTGCAAAAATTTTTCTCATAGCATAAACCTCCATCAACGTCTTTGGAAACTGGTGCTCGCTTCCAGCACGATATTTCTGGTTGGAAGTGGTGCTAGATATCCAACGATATGATCTCATACAAGGCCATGCCACAAAAGGCCATTGCGGTAATGGTCGCTGCTTTGAATCGGGGGAGCGCTTCCCCGTGTTTTAGTCCGAAATAGCACAGCACGCCGGGCCATCCCCAGGCCATGCCCAACCAGTTTAAACCCGCGTTTACTGTCGAGATCACCGACATGTCGTCTCCTTCCAGGAATGCATGACCACCCACACTCACAATGAGAGAGACGACCGACGTCACAACCATGGGAACGGCCGCCATACCCACGACAGAGGCCGCGTTCGGAAGTTCTCCCAAGCCTCCCCAGAAATCAGCAACAATATGCATGAAGAGGGTAAGAAATACCCACGTGACATAGACAAGGAGAAACGAGAGGATGAAAGAAAGGAATCCAATACCAAAACTGCCTGTTGCCATTACACCATCGAGCAGAGGTCTCAATGAAGTGAAAATGGCGTAGAGGCTGACAATCCAAAACGCATCAAGAAGAGCAGGGGACTCGTACTGATCAGACATTGCATAGTCTGGGTCGGTCAGCAGCAGGCCGAATCGATCAATAAGGCGCATGCACGAGTTCCGTTGTTCAATTGCTCGCAGTGTACGGCATTTGCGATGAAAATGCAAGACACGGTAATTCACCGTTCATTGTTCTGATTAGTCGTCCGGCCTGATTTTCGTTTATCGTACAATGATCGTTGTAGCGGTGGTTCAGCGGAGATCGAGTCTTCGGGGAACCGGACTTCCTTGAATTCCGAAACATCTTCATCTATCTTCATCATAGTCCTGTCAACCACAAAGGGGGTCGTTCGATATGTTCTGGCTGAACATCGTTACCAATTTTCTGAAGATTCTGCGCGCGGGGCAGACACCGGCGCAGATTGCCGGCGGATTCGCCCTAGGCTCCATAGCCGGCTTTTCCCCACACTTGTCTCTGCAAATCATTGCCGTCTGGATCGTCATTTTTATTCTTAACGTGAATCTCTCTGCCGCGTTTCTCTCCTTCACGCTCTTCGGGATCACCGCCTTTCTTGTTGATCCCCTCTTCCACGCCTTCGGCTACTATCTCCTGGCTGATGTTGCCGGCCTCCAGTCGCTCTGGACTTCTCTTTACAACGCCCCGTTGGCTCCCATGACGCGATTCTATAATACCGTTGTTCTGGGAAGCTTCGTCTGCGCGATCATTCTATCGCCCGTTATCTATTTCGGGATGAAGAAATTCGTCGTGGTCTATCGGGTAAACCTGGGAGCGCGCATGGAACAGCTGAAAATCTATCAGATTATCAGCAAGAGCAAGGTCGTTCGCCTCTATATGAAAATTCGGGATCTGGGGGAGTAGCCATGAGAAAGAAATTCATCTTCTTCGTCCTTGTGCCGCTCGTGGTCCTGAGCATTGTCGCCTATTTCTTCATCGATTCGTGGGTTGAATCGGGACTTGAGACCGCGGGGGAATCGGTCGTCGGTGCGAAGGTGGAGATCGATCATCTGCGGCTTGGGCTTTTCCCGCTCCGGATTCAATTCGAGCGGATGCAGGTTGCCAGTCCAGGCGATCCATGGAAGAATCTGTTTGAAACCGGTCGCGTGACCTTTGCGATCGATGCGAATCAGCTTCTCCGCAACAAGACCATTATCGACACAGTGGAAGTACGAAATGTCATTCTCGGCACTAAACGCACAACGGATGGTTCGCTCCCGAAAAAGCCCGACCAGAAGGACGCCCCCCCATCTTTTGCGATGCAGCTTGCCAAACAGGTCGAGTCGGAAGTCAAAAACGTACCAATCTTCGACCTTGAGAAGCTGCGCAAGGACCTGAAACTCGACAGCCTCCTTCGCATTCAGAACCTGCTTACTGTTCAACACCTCGATTCCATGAAACAGCAGGTGCTTGCTCTAAGCGGTCAGTGGAAAACCACGCTGGCCGATTTCGAACAGACGAAACAGCGGGTCTCAAGCATCGAGACCAACCTGAAGACCATCAAGGTCAACGAGCTGAAGAGTATCGATGCGATCACTTCGGCAGTCAACAACCTCAACACCTCATACACCTCGCTGAAGGAAATCAATGAGACCGTCACGACACGTAAGAACTCCATCACCACAGATGTGAATCGTCTCACGGGTTCGATCGGTCGAATCAAAGATATTGTGAAGGAAGATATTGACCGCGTGAAGTCGCTTGCCCGTCTTCCAGATCTGAAACTTGGTGGTCTGTCGGATCTTCTCTTCGCCCAGCAGTTCTATGATGAGGCGCAAACATATCTCGGCTATGTCGATCTCGTTAAGAAGACTGTCAAGAAATACACGCCGAAGCCCGATTTCGAAAGGCCGAAACGCTTCGAAGGACAGGATATTCATTTTCCGGTTGACCGCGCGTATCCGAGACTCTGGATCAAGACGGCCCACCTTTCGGGAGGAATCGATGCCTCTCGGGACCGAAATTTCATCTACCTGACCGGAGATATCTTTGACATCACCAACAACCAGGGGATAGCCGGAAAGCCGATCACCGCGTCTATCAAGGGGATCAAGGGAAACCGCATGCGGCTCGATTTCAGAGCAACGCTCGATCGTCGCGGAGAGCAGCCGCTTGACAATTATCGCGCCACGGTGACTGGCATTCCGATGGGAGATATGAAGGTGGGCCGAGCATCCTTTCTTCCCTCCAAAATCACCCAGTCGGACCTCGCCGTCAGCGCCGAGGTCACTGTTCCCGGCAGAACCTTTGATGCGAAGTCGACCGTCTTGTTCCGCGATGTCGCTCTCGTTTTCGAACAAGCGCCCCAAAACATCGTGGAGCGACTCACGCGCGATGTTCTGGACCGCGTGAAAAACTTCGACATGAACCTTCGTGCCTGGAATACCGATGGGAAAATGAAAATGCACTTTTCCACCGATCTCGATAACCAGTTGTATGAACAGACAAAGCGGGTTCTTGGAGAAGAGTTGAACCGCATTCAGAACGAGATCACGGCGAAGGTGAACCAGAAGATTGCCGAGAAGCGACAGGAGGTGGAGCGGATTTTTGAAGAGAAGAAGCAGGAGGCGCTGTCAAGAATTCGCGAGTACGAAAACCTCGTGAACGAACAGATTGCGATGGTCGAGGCGAAGAAGAAAGAGCTGGAGAAACGGATCGAGGAAGAGAAAGCGAAGGGGCTCGACGCCGCGAAGAAGAAGCTGGAAGATGCGATGAAGGGATTGATTAGGAAACGGTGATTGAAATTGTCGATTGCGGAATGGGTTTAAGAAGAAGGCGCATGGCCGGTTTTTGGAAACGGGTGATTTTAGGTGTGTTGGATTATCATAGCATCTAAGAGGTTTGCAGGTTATGGGACGCATTTTCGAGAAACGGAAGTATAAGATCTTTGCCCGAATCGATCGGATGGCGAAGGCATTTACCCGCATCGGCCGAGAAATCGTCATCGCGGTGCGCGAGGCGGGTCCCGATCCGAAGTACAATGCGCGGCTGAGGATTGCGATTCAAAACGCCCGCGGCGCCAACATGCCAAAAGATCGGATCGAGGCCGCCATCAAGCGCGCATCCTCGAAAGACGAAAAGGGCTTTGAGCAGACGTTGTACGAAGGGTACGCTCCGCACGGGGTCGCCCTGATGATCGATTGCGCCACGGATAACTCGACGCGCACGGTTGCAAGTGTGCGTCACATTCTCACAAAGGCGGGGGGATCTCTCGCTGCCTCGGGATCTGTGGCGTTCCTGTTCGAACGAAAAGGGGTGTTTAAGCTGGAAGCAGAGAAGATTTCGAATCCTGACGAGCTCGAGCTCCGGCTGATTGACCATGGACTCGAAGATATGCATCAAGACGAGAATTCGTATGTGATTTACACTTCATTCACCGATTTCGGGCATATGCAGAAGGGTTTGGAGGAGATGGGGCTTGAACCGACGAGCACCGAGCTTCACTATCTGCCGACATCCCGGAAAGAGCTCTCCGAGGAGCAGGCGAAGGAGGTTCTTGAGCTTGTGGAAAATCTCGAAGCGGACGATGATGTGCAGTCGGTGTACCACAATCTTGGATAGTCTATAAGACGGCTATCCATCAAAAAAATTCCCAAAGACCTAATGTCAATGGGGATTTTTTTTCTCTAGAAACTTCCTTTTAGCAGGCTGTTGAAGAAGTCTTTCAATTGGTGGGACAGGCATTCTGCCTGTCCAAAATGATTCAAAAAGGTCAGACAAGTCACGAAGTGATGGCTTCGCCAAATGCCTGCCTGACCGTCAGGCAGGTCTGACCTACCATGAAAAATGGTTTTTCAACA
>Ga0208244_101611_pt1 | contig 11127 bp, 14 predicted proteins | sample SubbioCR12Aug_5A_FD_184828 | JGI IMG/M metagenome (GOLD analysis project Ga0208244, IMG submission 184828) | Serpentinite rock and fluid subsurface biosphere microbial communities from McLaughlin Reserve, California, USA - CR12Aug_5A (SPAdes) | ecosystem: Environmental > Terrestrial > Deep... | reverse complement strand
TGTTTCAGGAACGTAATCACACGATGTCTACGTTCTTCCAACAATGCTGGAGATCCTTTAGGTCGCATCGAGACACCCCCTTTCAGGATGTCTCTATTATATTGCATTATTTATGCGGATGTCAATATCTTCATGGCAATGTACTGCCACTGGGATCCAGCTTCATCGAACGCCGCGCTGCTTCGGCCTTCAGGAGAACGGACTGGGAGGCTTTGGAGACCTGGAGGCAGAGGAAGGAAAGTGGTGGAGTGGAGCCTCCATTGATGGAAGCCAGAAACGCAATCCATGAGGAGTTGATGCGAGGTACCGAACAAACACTTGCCAGGGCTAAGCAGAAACTCATAGTGAAGAGCCAGCTAGATCAGATCAGAGTGATCTTCGGCGGGGGCGGGCATTGTGAGTATCCTTACAAGGTTGCTGTTATGCGTCCATTTTCAGGGGGGCTGTTTCGGCGAGCAATTTCACCAGATGTGCTTGGAATGCCAGTTCCTAGTGATCTCGAACTTGAAGCGGGACAAGCCCGGTGGATGCGTCGACTTTCCGTAGCATATGGGCTCTCTTTTGAAAGAAGTGAGCTGGCAACTTTCACCTATCCCGTGGAGTTGGAAACACCAAGACCCGAAGAAATCTGGAGGCCCCGCCGTATAATTCAGGATGCACCAACTAAAGATGAATGTTGATTTCGCGCTAGGGTGTTGTGCCAACGCTATTCATAGATGTCATTCCTAAAAAAGTTTGCGGTTCTAAATAGTGATGGTCAGCATGGAAGCTTATGAGCATTCCCAGCATGAACTGGAACTTTTGCGCCTTCTTGCCCGTGGCGAAAAGGAGATCGAGGCGGGCAAGGGATATGACCTTGACGCCGTTCTCACTGAAGCCGATTCCTTGTTGAAAGAGACAAAACCTTGAAAGTTCTATTTACTCCTTCGGGGCGGAAATAATTCCTTGAAGCCATTACCTATATTTACCGCGAAAACCCCACTTCCGGAAGAACCCAATAAGGTATAAAGACAACTATTCAGTCGACTTTTTTACCAATAGGAACACACCGCATTTTAAGGGTGGAAAAGCCCTTCCTATTTCTTGCAAAGATCTTTCGGCTGTGTTATTCGTGGACAAAAATGAGGAGGAAAACCATGAAAGTTCTAATCCTTTACTATTCCAAAGGAGGCAATACCCGTAAACTGGCAGAGAGGATTGCAGAGGGAGTAAATTCGGTATCAGGGGTTGAGGCATTTTTGAAATCAACCCAGGAGGTGACCAAGGAGGACTTTTTAGAATCGGCCGGCATCATCGCGGGGTCTCCGGTCTATTTCGGCGCCATGGCCTGGGATTTAAAACGGATTTTCGATGAATATGTGGGGATCCGAAAGAAGATAGAGAATAAGGTTGGAGCCGCTTTTGCCACCTCGGGAGATCTCTCGGGTGGAAAAGAAACGACCATGATCTCCATCATCCAGTGTATGCTCATCTATGGAATGATCATCGTGGGAGACCCCATGGAGGCAACCGGTCACTATGGTGTGGCTTGTGTCGGAGCTCCCGATGATAGAGCATCGGAGAATGGACGTAAATTGGGAAAGCGTGTGGCTGAACTCTGCAAGAAGTTGGCTTCCTAATTTTATAAAAAGTCTTAAAATTGACATATTCATCAGAAAATCTCCCCTTACCCCTCTTTTCCAAAGAGGGGTAATTCCTCCCTTTGGTAAAGGGAGGTCAGGAGGGATTTTAAAAATGAATTTCTTTATTCGGAGACTGTTTTTATCATCCCCTATGCCTGAAAGAAATCAAAACCTCGGCCATCTCCTCCTTATCATCGTTGTGTTGACCTGGGGGGCTAACTATGGAATCATCAAGTCGGCCTTTCAGGATTTCTCACCAGTCCTCTTTGGGGCCATCCGCTTTACTCTCTGCGGGCTCTTTGTCCTCGCAATCACTTATAAGTGGGAAAAGGGAGTTTCGATTCAGAAGAAAGATTTTTGGAAGGTAGCCTGGGTGGGACTCTTGGGAATCGGGGTCTATCAGGTCCTCTGGTTGGTCGGCCTGAACCTGACTTCGGCCTCTAACTCCGCACTGATCCTGTCGACCACTCCTCTCTGGGGCGCGCTCTATGTCCATCTGGTGGAAAAGGAGTCCGTCAGAAAGAAACAATACCTCTTCATGATGATCTCTCTCTTCGGTGTGATGCTGGTCGTTCTGAAACCCACAGTTAGACTCCACTTTTCTCCGGATACCCTCGCAGGTGACCTCCTTTCCTTGATCGCCGCCTTCTGTGCGGCCATCTTCTTGTCTGTATGGTCAAAGCCCCTCCTGAAGATCTATTCCCCATTGCGCCTGATGGGCTATTGCATGATGATCGGCTCACTCGTTCTCTGGCTGGCCGTCCCCTTTTTGGCAACACCCGTCGCTTTAAACCAGGTTGGAGCAGCATCCTGGTGGGCTCTCGGATATGCCATCTTTCTGCCGGGCATCATCGGTCATGTCTCTTACTATGGAGGAATCGAAAAGTTGGGTGTGACCCGATCCATGGTCTATCTCTACCTCATCCCCTTGTGGGCGATCCTCTTTAACTATCTCTGGATGGGGGAGAAGGTCTTCCCGCAGCAAATCCTCGGAGGATTGTTCATCCTCCTCGGAGTCCACGGCGCCCTCCGTCGTTCATAAGTTCCTTAGGGGGATTAAACCTCTTTTAAAAACCTTAACAGGTGGGTATTGAACGCCTCTGCCTGTTCCACATTGGAGAGGTGGCGTGTGGATGGAAGGATGACCAGCTTTGAATTTTTAATGTGTTCATGAATGGCCTTGGAGGCCGAAACAGGCGTTGCGGGATCATCCTCACCCACTATGATGAAAGTTGGGAGATTGATCTCACTGAGCCGGCTCAGATAATTAAGTCGCCGGATCGCTCCTGCACATCCGATATAACCTTCTGCCGGTGTGGCTAAAAATTCCTCTTTAATCAGGGTTAACATTGGAGAGTTCAAGCTGAGAAAGGATGGAGTGAACCAGCGCTCCATCGTCGTCTCTAATTGGGACTCCATCCCTTTCCGGAGCACTCCTTCGATCCGCTCATCCCATATCGGTTGTGCCTCTGGTGGGATGGTGGAGGCTGTATCACACAGGGCAAGGATTTTAAGCCGCTGGGGGTGATTTAAGGCAATGGCCTGGCCGATCATTCCACCCATGGAGAGACCGACCCAGTGGACCTGCCCAATATTCAAAGCATCGAGCAAACGGATCGCATCTTCGGCTAAAAGTTCCAATGTGTAAGGGGCTGGCGTTGTCTCGCTTCGGCCATGGCCCCGTGTATCGTAACGGACAACCTGAAAATGTGACCTTAGCATCTCCATCTGAGGCTCCCACATCTTCAGACTGGACGCGAGGGAGTGACTCAGGATGACCACCGCCCCATCTTTTCTCCCGGAAAGCTCATAATTTATCTTGATACCATTCGCCGTGATAAACATTGGTTCCTCCCTTCAAGGTGGCTGTATAGCAATCAAAAGATGTATGGATTCTGATGAAGTATTGCATAACTTCCTCGCCGGAGCAATATCCTTTTATTATTAGGTCATCATTTTTTTGAAGGGGGATGGATAAAAATGGTATAATAGAGGAAACCAAACCAGGAGGCACTCTATGAACAGGAGAAGATTTTGCTGTCTGATGGTATTAGGAGGCATTTCTCTTTATACCCGACCTGTCCTCGCCAACAAGTCTTCCACTTCCATTGAGGCTCCCCAGACCGCTACAAAAGGCTCGGAGATAACGATCCGGGTGACCGTCACGCACAAAGGGAACAGTTTTATTCACTACACCAAGGCGTTACAGGTGATCACTAACAAGAAGGAGATCGCCCGGTGGGATTTTACTTCAGGCCAGAGACCTGAGGCAGAGGTCTTTACAAAGGAGATCACAATAAAAGCCCTTGAAGATCTGGAGGTCACTGCTGAGGCGCATTGCAATATTCACGGAAGCATGGGACCGGCAACCATAAAGATCTCTGTAAAGGAATGATGGTTTCGTAAAAAGTCGCCATCTCCCTTCGACAGGCTCAGGGTGAACGGTGTAACCTGTTTATATTACGTTCGTGTCCCGCGAAACGCGGGATCGAAGCATGAATGATATCCGGCAATTGACTTTTTACGAGACTATCAAGAATAGGAAGGAGGGATTTTTGAAATGAACATCGGAGGAATATCGATTATTCTGATGCTCGGCATTCTCAACTTCTTGCTTATCCTCTTCCAGTTGAGCACAGGGCTTCGATGGATCAAGGCGCCTTTCGGGGTGCATAAGAAGAGCGGCATGACCCTTTTGGTCAGCGCCACCCTTCATGCCATTCTCGCTCTCCTAACATCATAGGAGAGCCTTATAAGTTTTATAAGACCTTCTGCGGTTTGAGCGTGAGAAACTGGTAACGGTCGGAAGATCGGATGGTGATCTCTCGAATCTGGATTCCCTGAAGGATAGCGAGGGGAACCTCCACCCCTGCATTGCCCAGCGCCCAAATCTTTCGATAAAAATCGGTCAGTCCGCTCATCTCTCTTCCTTTAACGGTCAGGACAAGGTCTCCGGGTTTCAGGCCTCCCTTTTCAGCCGGACCTCCCGGCGTCACCCGTGTGATAAAGACCCGGCCCTGCCCCTCCTCTGCATTAATGCCGAGCCAGGGCCTTGGAGCTTTTTGGGGACGGCCCTTCGTAATCAGATCATTTAGAATGGGGGGGAGAAGATCGATCGGAACAGAAATATTACAGGGAATAGTGCCGAATCCCGGGATCACAACCTGGCTGAAAAGAGAGCCGATGCCAACGAGCAGGCCGTTCCGGTCGATCAGCGCGGATCCTCCATAATTGACAAAAGCCGGCGCAGTATAGAGGGCCTCTTCGAGAAGATATTCCCAGTACCCCGTAAATTCCTTCCGGCTGATTACCCGCGCCGCCTGAACCGCATCTTCTCCTCCAAAGCCTGCGATCAGAACAGGCTCCCCTTCCTTTACCTTTGACGATTGTCCCATCTTCATCGGTTTCACGTTGAGGGGGGCTTCTGTCTTCAGGAGTCCGAACCCCGTGGCATGATCGTACCCTACAAAGGTGGCGCTGACAGGCTTTCCCTCCGGAGGGGTGACTTCGATGGACTCCGCTTCGATAATGAGGTAGCCGATCGTAAGAATATGGCCATTGGAATCGATGACCACGCCATTGCCTTCCCGCTCCGTTCCCAGCGTCCCTGCTGAATGGGCTTCTTTGGGAATGATTGATCGTATCTTCACAACGGCTTTGAGAATCTCTTTTGCTTCCTGATCCGCATAAGCAGGCAGGTTGATCGTGATGAAAAGAACTGTCAGAATTGTAAAGACGATTTTTTTCATCTAACACCTCCGATCTTTCAACCCAGATAAGGTTCCCACTGTTTTAAGGTTTCAAGGATGTAGCCGGCCGGTAGTTTGGTCACAGCCCGATTGTGACCGGGCAGAAGAATTTTTACCTCCTGTTCGGAAAGCCGTTTCAAGGAATCCTTGAGCGCCGCTCCATCAGCGCCGAAGAGATCAAAACGGCCGATCGCATGATCGGCATAGAGGACATCGCCAGGGATAAGAACTTTCTCTTGTGAATAGTAGAGGCCGATACTGCCTAATGAGTGTCCTGGGATATGGATCACTTCCCACGACATCCCTCCGATTTTGAGGGTCTCTCCTCCTTGAAGTTTTCGGTTAACTCTGAAAGTGAAGGATCCATTCTTTATTCCATACTGCATCTGGCAGACCTGCTGAAACATCTCCATGCCATAGACCGTTCTTTCATCCCCCTGTTCCAATGGATCGCCTTCGGCCTGATGGATCCACAGTTCGGCCCATGGGATTTTCTTCTGAATCTCAGAGAGGGCGCCGATATGATCGAAATGGGTATGGGTCATGATCACTCTTTTGATATCTTCCGGTTCGATTCCCAGTTTTCTGATCGAATCAATTTTATAATTCCCCTTTCCGACCAGCCCCGGATCGATGAGGGAAAGGTCCATTGAAGATGGTTTTCCAATGACACATGTGTGCGAATCCGGCATCATCTCGTCCTGCCCCGGGATAAAATAGACACCCTCGGTAATCTTCGGCATCGGCTCTCCTCCAATTTTATGGACTTTTTAATCGAATAACCCAACAGAAAGGTCCTGTCAATGTTTTATATAGAGAGCTCTGAAAAACGACTATATGCTCTCTTGATTACACAGATTTTAAAAAAAGGATTACACAGATTTTGTTGATTTCCCACAAATTTGTTATCTATGTAATCAGAGATTTCTGGACTTTTTCAGAAATCTCATACTACTTGACCGGTATGGAAATGAAATGGTAAAAAAAGATTATATGGGAGCCTGTTTCACAAATGCTAAAAATACCCTTCGACAGGCTCAGGGTGAACGGAGTTTATGTTGAAATCATTGACTTTTCACGTTCGTGCTGAGCCCTTCCTTCGACTTTGCTCAGGACATTCGGAAAAAACGTTCGCCCTGAGGTTCTCGAAAGGTGAACGGTTCGCTTAGGACAGGCTTGTCGAAGCACGGAAAGTGGCTTTGTACAACAGGCTCATTAAGGAGGAATAAAAAATGGGAGATAAGATACCAACCCGGCAGGAAGCCCTGGAACTTCTTCATCAATACAACGAGAGCGATGGCCTTCGAAAGCATGCCTATTCAGTCGAGGGGGTGATGCGCTACATCGCGCGGAAACGGGGGGAGGATCAGGAGAAGTGGGGAATCATAGGCTTGATCCACGATCTCGACTACGAAAAGTTTCCCGATCAGCATTGCAAAAAAACTGGGGAGATCCTCAACGAACTGGGATGGCCTGAGGAATATATCCGGGCGGCAGTCTCCCATGGATGGGGCATCTGTTCCGAGGTCATGCCGGAAACCGATCTGGAAAAGTATCTATACACCATCGACGAGCTGACAGGGCTCGTCGTCACCACGGCCTTGATCCGCCCTTCAAAAAGTGTCCTCGATGTCCAGGTCAAATCCGTAAAGAATAAATGGAAGGACAAGAGGTTTGCTGCTGGCGTGGACCGGTCGATCATCGAAAAAGGTGCGGAGATGCTTCACGTCGGGCTGGACGAATTGATCGACGATACGATCAAAGGAATGCAGGAGGTCGCCGAATCCATCGGCCTGAAGGGAACCCCCTCCTAAGTGGAATCCTCTTCCCCTTCTGACCTCCTTTAACTCTTTAAAGACAATCGGGTTGATCAAATGCCATCCCAGTCAAAAGAAGTTTTTTCGGGCGGCAATGGGATGATAAAGATAGGCTTTCGGGTTCGATAAAGGACCGCTTTCGAAACGCTCCCGATAAAGGCATGCGTTAAAAATCCCTTCCCATGGGTTCCAAGCACGATCATATCGCAATCTTCTTCATCCGCCGCCTTCAGGATGGCTTCAGGAGGATGAGCGTTGAGGACAAGGATGTTGGAAACCAACTCCGTGCAAGGAGGACCGATGTGGGTTTCTGCCTTTTTGCAAAACCCCTGGAGGTGCTTCTTAAGATCTTTCACCATTTCTTCCTGCTGTTTCTGCCTCTTCTCATCCGTAAGGCCGGTATAAAAATCCACATAAGGGGGAATGGGGTCGATGGCATGGAGGACGACAATTTTCGCATCATGCTTTTTAGCCATATCGATGGCAAAAAGAAAGGCATAGGAAGAGTTTTTGCTGAGGTCGGTGCAATAAAGGATCTTCTTGATCTTGGGAATCATCTCACTTACCTCCTTCTGTTTTTTATTAAGTTTATTCGATCTTGACTCGACAAGTCAACTTAAATTTTGGAGAGCTCTGAAAAATTAAATTGCGCTCTCTGATTTCACAGATTTAAAAAAAGATTCCACAGATTTTCATTTGTTTATCAATACCTTTCTAATCTGGGTAATCTGTTCTAATCGGTGTAATCAGAGATTTCTGGACTTTTTCAGAAATCTCTTTTGGATACCCAGCAGCAGGGATCCTCGGCGAGGGGGTCGCCCGTTAAGGCAAGGGCTAAGCTACGGCAACCCCGGCAATCTGCTATCGGACACCTTCCGCATTTTCCTTTCAGGTTTTCTTTCTTTCTCAACTTCTCCAATGTTTCTGATTCGTCCCATATCTGCGTCAAGGGAGTTCCCAAAAGATTTCCAATCGGGATGGGAAATCTCCGGCAGGGAAAAACGTCTCCATTCGGCATAATGCAAAGGCCATCTACACCAATAACACAGGGAGCACCGAAAAGTTCTGGTTCCCCCTCATTGAAACTCACCTGAAAAGCCTGATAGGGAAGAAAAGGATTCTCCTCTTCAATTGAGAAAAAATCCAACAGCATTTTTACCATTTCTCTCCATTCTTCTTTATTCAGAACCTCATCCATCCTCTCCCTTCCCCTGCCCCAGGGGATAAATCGTTCGATGATGAATCCGTGGACGTCTAAATCTTGAGACAGGTTAAAGAAAGAGGGAAGGTTTCTAAAATTTCTTCTCATCACAGTAAACATCAGAATGATTTCAAAGGAACTCTCTTTCCTGATCAAAGGAATATTTTGTACAACCTTCTTAAAAGCCCCCTCCTGGCGGATTGAGTCATTCGTCTCTGCATCTGCTCCATCCAGAGAGATCTTGATCTTTTTCAGCTTTGGAAAGACAGAGAGTTTCTCCACCACCTCTTGATCAAAGAGAAGACCATTCGTGATGATACCCAACTCATCTATTAGAGGGTTTTGATCAAGGTATCGTAGGAGGGGGAATAATTCGGGTTTGAGAAGGGGTTCTCCACCGGTGAGATGAATGCAGGCTGTTTGATCCCATTCTTTTATTGTGGTGAGGAGGTTATCGGAGACCCTTTTCAGCCCTGTCCAATCAAGATCCTTCTCCCTCGAGAAATCTTCCTGATAGCAGTGCTGGCACCGAAGATTGCAAAGGTTGGTGATATGCCATTGAATATGGAATTGCTCTTTCATCGGAGGGCAAAATTACACAAGATCCTTTTTCTTCTGCTCAAATTCTTCTTTATCGATCTCTCCCCGAGCGTATCGTTTCTTCAACACGTCGAGGGCGGACTCTTCAGGTTTTGCTGTTTTTGACATCCCCACAAGCCATCGGATGAGAAAGATGATACCTAAAACGACAAGACCCCAGAAGACGATCATAAAGATCCATCCCATTCCCCACCATCCTTCCATCATGCCCGGTCCCATGCCATAATCTCGCCATCCCCATTGAACAAGTAATTTCTCCATCTGACTACCTCCTTCTCGGTCTCTCGCCGAGGGTGACCTTCACGTCTTCAAATTTCCCTTTTCGAAGAACTTTAAGTGTGATGACATCATTTGGTTTCTTTTCACGAATATATCGTATCAAATCATCGTGTGTCTTCACATCATGTTGATCCGCTTTCACAACAATATCTCCGCCCACAACCACAATCATATTGCCGACCTGAACTCTCTGACTGCCTCCTTTTAAACCCGCCCTTTCAGCTGGACCTCCCTTGGCCACCTCTGCGATCATGGCTCCCCGTTCAACGCTCACTTTCATAAACTTCGCAATTTCCGGCAGCAATGGCTGGATGGTGGCCCCTATCCAGGGGTAGGTAACATACCCTTTCGAAATCAGTTCCGGAATCACTTTTTTTGCGGTGTTGACCGGGATAGCAAATCCAATGCCCACGCTTCCGCCGGAGGGACTGATGATGGCGCTGTTGATCCCGATGATTTCACCATCGGAGTTGAGGAGAGGTCCGCCGGAATTGCCCGGATTAATTGCAGCATCGGTCTGGATGATATCTTCCATCAATGTTCCTACCTCGGAGCGGATAGTCCGGCCCAGAGAGCTGATCACTCCTGTGGTCAAGGTCCTTTGAAAACCAAACGGGTTCCCAATGGCAAGGACTTTCTGGCCAATCCTCAATTGCTTTGAATCTCCCATTGGGATAACCTTCAAATTTTCCTTTGGGACCTCTATCTTGATCACGGCCAGGTCATTATCCGGATCGGATCCAATCAATTTGGCAGGCCACTTCGACCCATCAGCCAGAGTCACTTCTAATTTCTGAGCATTGGCTACCACATGGTGATTGGTCAGGATATGACCTTTTACATCGATGATGGAACCGGAGCCTGAACCCTGGGTCGGAAAGGCATTGAAGAAGAAGTCCATCTGCACCGCAATGCTGGTGACATTGACGACCCCATCCGCCGCTTTTTCATAGACAGCGATATTATTCTTTTCATCTTCAGTGATGGAGAAGGCAACGGTGCTCCAGAGGCTGATGAGTAGGCTAAGGACAATAATTGATATTTTTTTCGAGATCATTTCCGAATCCCCCTTTGAAGTAACACTTTAGCGCTTTGACAAGGCCTTCATAAAATCCCTCCCCACCTCCCTTTGCCAAAGGGAGGAGAAAGGATTTCCCCCTTTTGACAAAGGGGGATGAAGGGGGATTAGATATTTTTTTCAAAGCCCTAAAGTGATACCCTTTTAATAATTCAGAGTTTTAGCCCTGATCAGTAAAATCAGCTTCGAAGGACTGAGTTACTTCTTGAATTTTATTATGATCTCCTCCCGGATCTTATCGATGGGAGTCTTCTTATCATAGAGTTTTTTGGTCAGGAGGGCCTCCTCCTGGCAGATTCCTCACCCTGCACCGTGCTGATCAATGAAGCAGTCCAGAAGATTCTCATGGCCAAAGACATCACAATCACAGAAACAGGGCACCTGGGCCAGCACCTCAGGTATATCTTTGGCAATCTGATAGGCCTGCCTTGCCTTTCCTTTGAAATGGTGCGGATCGAGTGTCTCAAGCAGTCCTGTTTTTGGGTCAATTGATTTCTCTTTTAAGATCTTAAACGCCTTTGGATCGGTCTCCTGTTTCAGAGTTTTGAGATGCTCACCATTGGCCAAAGCGGAGACAGAGGTTAAGATAATGAATAGTAAAATGTTTATCAAAGTTTTTCCCATGCACACCCCCACCCCCACCCTCCCCCGTCAGAGACTGTGTCACAATGGGGAGGGCATGAGGGTTGATTAAGTCAAACTTGATCTAATCACGATATAAAACGTTCTTTGAAAACTGAATAGAGATAGACGGTCGTAGCAGCCCCACTGACAAAGCTTT
>Ga0208244_101610_pt1 | contig 11135 bp, 8 predicted proteins | sample SubbioCR12Aug_5A_FD_184828 | JGI IMG/M metagenome (GOLD analysis project Ga0208244, IMG submission 184828) | Serpentinite rock and fluid subsurface biosphere microbial communities from McLaughlin Reserve, California, USA - CR12Aug_5A (SPAdes) | ecosystem: Environmental > Terrestrial > Deep... | reverse complement strand
GTGAACTTATATAATCATAAATTGATTGCAGCATATTGGTTTTTGCCTGTCGAAGTGCAATATCTGAATTCTGAATCTCAAGCTGACTGCCGGTGCCTTCTTTATACCTTACGGTTGCAATTTCATAAGCTCGCTGTGCAAGTTTAACATTTCTTTCCTGAGCCTGAATTACCGACTTAACTCTTTCAAGTTCAAGTACTTTTGCTTTAACCTGTACCGACACATAATCCTTTAATTGGCTGATCTGTTCATCTGTTTGTTTAACAGAAATCATTGCTTGTTGAACCCTATTTTTTGTCTGAGTTCCTCTAAAAAGATTTATCGAAAAACTCAATCCAACCATAGCAGTAGAGTAGTTATTAAACTTAAAATCATCTGCCGAACCTGAATAAGAATAACTACCGAATGCCGCAAGATTTGGATAATAATCCGCACGATCCAGATCTACAAAAGCTTCATCAACCTCTCTTTTCATTTTGATTGATTTAATGTCGTAGTTGCTTGTTAAAGCTGTTTCTATTGCATCCATCATATCTGGGATCAATTCTTCACTATAAATAAGTTCGCCTTCTACATCAAGATCTTCGGATTGATTAATGCCGAGGACAATCTTTAAATTATTTTTAACATTCTTCAGAGTATTTTCAATTTGAAGCACTACCGGTCTAATATTTTCAACCTGGACTTCGGCTTGCAGAGCATCAAACTCCGAAACAAATCCCTGTTCATAATACGCTTTAACATTCTTCAAATTTTCTTGAGCGTTATCATAGCTTGCTTTGGTAATCTCAAGAATATTTTTTGTAAGAAGAACACCGTAAAAAGCTTTCTTTACGTTCAAAACCGTGTTGGCCACACTGCTTTTAAGCATTTCTCTGGACAAATCTAAATAGATCTGTGATGTTCCGATTCCTCTGAATACGGCAGAATTAAAAAGAATTTGAACAATTTCTGCTTTTGCTTCATAGTTATTTGTCTGTGCGAAGGACTGTAGTTTTGTTTGAAGAGGAAGATACTTACTGTTATCCTGGGGAATTACCCCCTCTTTAAATAAAATACCGTATGTGGCATTAGTTAATAAAGCCTCGAAGTCGGGAAACGGCATCTGAGGTTTTTCTATCAGTCTCGAATAATTTGCGGAAAGATTAACAGTTGGTAGGGCATATCCGAAAGCTTCTCTTACGGCTGCTTCCGCCTTTTCTACTTCCATAATACTAATTTTTACTTGATTGTTGTTGTCAAGTGCAACTCTAATGGCATCCTCAATATTAATTACTTTCTTTTGAGCAGAAATATTGGTGATGAAAAAAAATAAACTTATAATTATTAATAGTTTTCGGAATAGCATTTTTCCACTCATTCCACTTTCTCTTTATAATAATATTAAAAAAACGAACTCAAAATTATGTAATTTTGACCGAAACCACTAACTATTTATTTCTCCATTTTGATAAACCTTTTGTTAATATGGATGAATAGTAAAATAGCGGGATGAACGGTAATCACTTTTCTCTTTAGTGAAAGACCCCTAAATAAAAGTTTTTATTCCTCCTTTCAAAAAGTTAATTTTCGGAAAAGATTTTTATTATTTTTCTGGAATTTGATGAAAATAGCATTTGTAGGGTCGGAAGTTTATCCGTTTGCAAAAACAGGGGGGCTTGGAGATGTTCTCGGGTCGCTGCCCAAAGCAATTCACAAGCTGGATAACGACGTTAAAGTATTTATGCCTAAATATTCATGTGTGGATCATGATAGATATGACCTAAGCTACTGCTGGTCTATTGGAGAGATACCAGTACGCGTTTACGGCAAAACTCATAAAATAAATGTTTATACCACATATCTCCCTAATTCTACAGTGGATGTATATTTTATTGATTATCCCCCATTCTACGGAAGACCCCTTTTATATACAAATGATGCTGACGAAGATGAAAGGTTTATACTTTTTCAGAAAGCAGTTATTGAATCAATGCAAAAGATGAAATGGATCCCCGACGTAATTCATTGCAATGATTGGCAAACGGGTCTTATACCGCTATATATTAAGGATAACTATAGTTGGGACAGAATGCTTGATAAAACAGCGACACTGCTTTCAATCCACAACATCGGTTATCAAGGTAGATTCCCGAAAGAAACTTTGTACAAAGCTGAAGTTCGTCCACAACTCTTTTATGAAAACGGCCCGATTGAAGTTTGGGGTTCGTTCTGCTTTCTTAAAACCGGGATTATGTACTCAGATGTTATTTCAACTGTTAGCGAAACTTACGCAAAAGAAGTTACAACATCGGCTTATGGAGAAGGACTTGAAGGAGTTTTAAGACACAGGATCAATGATTTTTATGGAATCCTTAACGGTGTGGATTATTTAGTATGGAATCCGGAAACAGATAAGCATATCCCTTTCCATTACTCAAAAGATGATCTAAACGGAAAGCACAAAAACAAAGAATACTTATTGAAATCTGTACATCTGCCGATAAAGAAAGATGTACCTCTAATAGGAATAATTTCCCGTCTTGTTGCTCAAAAAGGGTTTGACACTTTTCAGGATGCAGTTGGAGAATTAATGAAGCGGAATGCTCAATGGGTTATACTTGGAAGCGGAGAAGAAAGATTCGAAGATCTTTTCAGAAGCCTCTCTTATGCATTCCCGGATAAAGTTTACACTTATCTCGGTTTCAATAATGAACTCTCCCATCTAATTGAAGCGGGTGCAGATATGTTTTTGATGCCGTCAAGATATGAACCTTGTGGTTTGAATCAAATTTATAGTTTAAGATACGGCACCGTTCCGGTTGTAAGAAGAACCGGGGGACTTGCAGACACTGTACTTGATTGGCACGAATATCTTCACAGAGGTTTTGATACCGGAACAGGCTTCTCTTTTAACCACCAAAACAGCGAAGCAATTGTTTCTACTCTTGATAGAGCTATCGGTACTTATAATTACAAAGATGCATGGAATAAAATCATCCAAAACGGTATGTCGAAAGAATATTCATGGGAAATATCTGCAGAAAAGTATATGGAGTTATACAAAAAAGCCGTTAAGAACCGAAAAGGTTAACAACACAATTTTGCAGGGGCATTAAGTAAAAGATAGATGTAGTTTCATTTCTTCAAGGTTTTCTTCAAATGATTCCGGGCAAAGAAATCGAAAATTTTATTTGGAAGCAATTTGAGTAATTTTGTACCCATAACGGTGGGGAGCGGGAATTGAATAATTGTCTTCTCTTTCATTAATCCTCTGAAAATTATTTCGGCTGATTTCTCTACCGGCATCAAAAAGGGCATTTCAAATTCGTTTTTATCTGTCATCGGAGTTTTAACGAATCCGGGTTTTATTGTAATCACTTTAATTCCTTTAAATGCAAGCTCGTTTCTTAAACTTTCAAGATAAATTGTAGCCGCAGCTTTACTTGCACAGTAGAAACCGCTTTTAGGAAATCCCCGTCCATCTGCAAGACTGGAAACGCCCGCAATAATTGAAGGAGGTTGACTAAAAAAATCTCCCGTTAAAGCCTCGACGCAATGGACCAACCCCATTACATTTACATCAAATGTTTCCTGTGCAATCTTAGATTCAACAGTTTCTAATGAAGTTCTATGACTTATACCCGAATTAAGTACCGCCACATCAATCGATTCTAATTTATCACCGATCTCTTTGAATACACTTAAAACCTCATCCCTTTTAGCAACGTCGCATTTAAATATGAGCGGAGTACTCCCGTTGTTGGTAATTTCTACGGCTAATTCTTCGAGTAAATTCATTCTTCTTGAAAGGAGGACAAGTTTTGTTTTCTCTTTCGAAAGTTTCTGAGCCAACGCTTTTCCAATACCTGTAGCTGCCCCTGAGATTAAGATTGTTTTTCCCGTTAAGTTCATTTATGTCCTATTTTAAAATTTGTCACATCTGCTAGATAATATAAAAAATCAATAAATGATAAAACTTTTCATTTCCGCAAGAAATTGTTATCTTTGCTCAAAAATTATTCCAATGCTTGAAAACAAATTATTCTTTGTTGACAATATAATAGTAAACCGGGAAATCAGCGATATTTTTTTTTGCTGCGATTTATCAAAATGTAAAGGGGCGTGTTGTACGCTTGAAAGCGAATTTGGGGCTCCCCTAAGAAAAGAGGAGATAGAAAAAATCGCAGAAGTGATCCCGGAGGTATTAGAATATTTATCTCCCGATCATCAAGAGGCTGTCGGGAAAGGGTTTTTCGATTTTAAATATGAGGAATATCTTGTTAAAAGCATTAATAACAAAGCGTGTGTTTTTGCATTTTTTGAGAACGGAATAGCTAAATGTGCTCTGGAAAAAGCATATTTTGAAAAGAATACAAGTTTCAGAAAACCTATTTCGTGCCATCTGTTCCCGATAAGGATATCAAATTTTGGCACGGATGTGCTTAGGTACGAAAGATTCAGCGAATGTTCCCCCGCTCTTGAATACGGAAAACAACTAAAACTAAGTATAATGGAGTTCTGTAAAGAAGCACTTGTTAGAATTTACGGAGTAGAATGGTTCAACAAAATGAAGAGTATTTTCGGTAAATAATTATGTTATCAATATCACAAAGATTAAGTCAACAACAGAAACTATCGCCGCAGCAAATTCAATATCAAAAATTGCTGCAGTTGAATACTCTTGCGCTTGAACAAAGAATTAAAACTGAGCTTGAATTAAATCCGACTTTAGAAGAAGACCTTGAACTGAAACAGGAGAAAGAGACTGATGAACTTGCTTCTGAAGTGGATAACGAAGATGGGCTGGATGAATTCGGTGAAGATAGTGAATTTGCCCTTGAGGACTTTATGAATGACGAGGACTACTTCGACGACTCCTCTTATTTAAATCGCGGGCAGGGAGAAGAAGATAAAATTCAGCCTGTGGCTCCGGCTAAAGAAACATTAAGTGATCACATTCTCAATCAACTTTATATTCTAGATTTAGATGAACGTCTGATCATTCTTGGAGAAGAAATCATCGGCAATCTTGATGAGGACGGTTATCTTAAGCAGGACCTCGTAAAAATCGTTGAAGAACTTGCTATGTTCCAAAATATCGAGATTAGTATAGAAGAAGCCGAAAAACTTTTAAAAAGAATTCAAATTTTTGACCCGGTCGGTATCGCATGTAAAGATTTACAGGAATGTCTTATTGTTCAACTTCAGAACTCCTCATACGACCCTTACTATTCTTATCTTGCAGAAGTGATGTTGAAAGAACATTATGAAGATTTTGTTCAAAAAAGATATGACATACTTATGCAGCGCATGCAGTTGACGGAAGATACCTTGAGAGCTGTACTCGATATTATTCAAAAACTCAATCCCAAACCGGGAGAGGGAAATATTTATGCAGCCGAACTGAATCAAATTTCACCGGACTTTATTATCGAAAAAGAAGGAGATAATTATGTCGTAACACTTAACGACAGAGCACTCCCTTCAATAACAATAAGCAAGACCTACCTTGAAATGCTTGAAAGCAATAAAGGGAAGAAGAAAATTTCTCCGCGAGAGAAAACTGCTTATAAATTTTTACGTGAGAAGTTTGATTCTGCTAAGTGGTTTATCGCTTGTATTGAACAAAGAAGAGAAACTTTATTGAAAGTTATGCGGGTAATACTTGAAAAACAGTACATGTTTTTTGAGAAAGGACCGAAACTCTTAAAACCGATGATATACAAAGATATCGCAGACGAAATACAAATGGATATCTCCACAATCAGTAGGGTGGTAAACGGAAAATTTGTTCAAAGTCCGCGTGGCATTCACGAACTTAAGTATTTCTTCAGTGAAGGTCTTTCCACTGATAGCGGTGAAGAGGTCTCTAATAAACACATCAAAGAAAGAATCAAAGAAATACTCGATAACGAAAACAAAAAATCCCCTTTGAGTGATGACAAAATAGCCGAATTGCTTAACAAGGAAGGTATTCATATAGCAAGGCGAACAGTGGCAAAATATAGGGAACATATGAGAATTCCTGTCGCAAGGCTTCGTAAAGAGCTATGAGCATTTTGCTTGATTTAATTTTAATAATTCTACTTTTCTTTTTGTTCGCTCTGCTCCACACTCTGTCAGCTTCTAATAAAATTAAAAAGTTGATCGGTGAAACATTCCCGGTGATACTCCCTTTTTATAGGCTCATCTATAATTTACTTTCGCTGATTTCATTTTATATTTTTTATAGATTTGCTCCTAAACCGGATATTGAGATATATGACTTATCTTACCCGTGGGATTTAATTATATTATTACCCCAGGCTTTATCACTTGCCGGAATAATATGGGCTTTAAAATACTTCGATCTGAAAGAATTTACCGGCATTGGACAAATAATCAGATGGAAAAATAAAGGCTATATTAATAAAGAACTTGATGAACATAAAACACTTCATATTGGTGGACCTTATAAGTTTTGTAGACACCCGCTCTACTTTTTTTCAATTTTGTTTATTGGATTCCGCCCGACAATGAGTTTGTTCTATCTAACTGCCTTTATATGTATTTCAATTTATTTCTATATTGGATCGCTATTTGAAGAAGAAAAGTTAGTAGAGTCGTTTGGAGAAATTTACCTGAACTACCAGAGAACAACACCGCGGTTAATCCCGTTTTTACATTTTTAATTAATTGTTTGAGAGAGATGAAAAAACCATTTATTGTTTTGTTAATTTATTTTATAACTATAATTAACGTCTATACCCAGGAGAAAGAGATAATATCTACTGTGGGGAATTATTCAATTACACTGGAAGAATTTAAAAAAAGATTTGAACTCACACCCCAGTACGATGCCGGGGGAATGTACCGTGATGAAATTGCACGGAGAAATTTTCTCTACTCAATGATTGCTGAAAAACTCTGGTCATTAGAAGCAGAAGCGATTGGATTCGATTCTACCGAAATAATGGAGAATACTTTTAAAGCACTTGAGAAAATGTTTATCCGTGACGGCTTGTTCAAACAGGTTATCGAAAGTAACGTCCAATTTAGTGATGAAGATGTTATAAAGGGATTCCAACGATCTAAAATAAATCTTTTTGTGAATTTTTTATTCTCATCCGATTCAACCGAGATTTTTCAACTATATAACAGATTGGTGGATGGAGAATTCTTCGATTCTATATTGATAATTCGACACGAACACCAATTTCAAGAAGAGCCGCTAGAGATAGAATATGGCAAACTCCCGGAAGAGGTTGAAGACCTTTTATACCCTTTAAATAGTGGTGAGTTTACTCATCCCATTAAGGAAATAGAAGGATGGATTATCTATTACATGAAGTGGAAAAAGGAGAAATTTATTCCTTCGGATGAAAATCAAAAAATTATAAGCGATGTAAAGAATACTCTGAAAACCAGACGTACAGACCGCGTTTATCAAGATTTTTATAAAAGATTCTTCGGGGGAAGAAAAGTTGAAACTAATGGTTATCTTTTCTGGAGTCTTGTTGATAAATTGACAACAATACTTCAGGAGAAAAAGGATAAAGGGGCAGCTAATAAATACGGTGAAGTAAAACTTAGACCCAACGACTTGCCGGAAATAGAATTCCAGTTCGGTGCCGATACCCTGAGCATGACCTTTATTCAACTTGAGTCCAAGCCGGTTACTTTAAAAGAATTCCTCGGCAGTTTCTTTTTTGAAGGATTCTTTACAGATACGGTGAGTACGGAAATAATCGCCGCAAAGTTGAACTCCAGAATTAAATTAATGATCGAACAGGAGTTGTTGGCAAGAGACGGAGTTGATAAAGGGATTCACAACATTGATGATGTGAAATCGGACATTAGAATGTGGCGTGATTATTACATGAGCAAATTGCTGCAAAACAAGATGCGTGACTCGGTTGAAGTTAATCCGGATGAACTGTTTGCCTATTATAATGAATCGCTAAACGATACTTCTTTACAAATCGAAGTTAATATCCTCGAAATCCTAACTGATAGTTTGGACGTGATTGAAAAAGTTTTGAATTCTCCACAAACAGAGGGGGAGTTTAGGAAACTTGCTTCTATTCATACTAAAAGGTTATGGACTAAGGATAAAGGCGGTGAATACGGTTATTACCCGGCTCTTGCATTGGGTGAATTAGGAAAAACAGCAGTTAAAATGAATGTAGGGGATATTTTCGGACCCTTACAGCTTGATGAAGGTTATTCGATAATAATGCTAATAGGGAAAAAACAAAAAGTAATTACAACGCAGTCATTCGATGAAGTAAAAGAGAACCTTGAAAATGAACTGAAAGTAAAAAAATATAACGATATGATGATCCAGAATACGGTTAAACTTGCGGAGAAATACGGCGTTAGTGTAAATGAGAATTTATTATTTAATGCTCAAATAAAAAATCATCAAATGGTGGTGTTTAGATATATGGGTTTTGGCGGACGAATTATGGCAACACCACTAACTCAACAGTTTATTGAGTGGGTGGAGCCATGGCAAAAAAGCATGGAAAAACTACCATAAACAGTAAATATTATAATCGGTTTTGTGTAACTTAATCAAATACTTAATTTTAGACATGAATTATCAGGAATTAATATGGCAAGAAGAATAAGATCAACTACAATCATTGGAGTAATTCATAACGGTGAAGCTGCCCTTGGCGGCGACGGACAGGTTACGCTGGGTAATACCGTTATGAAACATAATGCGATGAAGATCAGGAAAATTGCAAGCGGAAAAGTGCTATGCGGTTTTGCAGGTGCCTCGGCAGATGCTTTTACTTTGATGGAAAAATTTGAAGACAAACTTGAACAATACCGCGGTAATGTTAGTCGTGCCGCTGTTGAGCTGGCAAAAGAATGGCGGACGGATAAATATCTTCGCCGTCTTGAAGCAATGCTTGCTGTGGTTTCTAATGAACATGCACTTGTTGTCTCGGGGAACGGTGACGTAATTGAACCCGACGATAAGATTGTGGCTATCGGCAGTGGGGGAATGTACGCTTTATCGGCAGCAAGAATGTTGAAGAAATATAGTAAATTGTCATCTAAAGAAATAGTAGCGGAATCGCTTAAAACCGCATCGGAAATTTGTATTTATACAAACCAAAAAATAAACGTAGAAGAAATTGAGAAATAATTATGACAAGAGATTTGCAGGAAGAATTAACCCCTTCACAAATAGTCACAGAATTAAATAAATATATCATAGGGCAGACGGATGCTAAAACTGCCGTTGCAATTGCATTGCGTAATAGATGGCGAAGACAAAAAGTTGAAGGCACTTTAAAAGATGAAATAATGCCGAATAACATTATTCTTATCGGTCCAACAGGTGTAGGTAAGACCGAGATTGCGAGACGGTTGGCTAATTTAGCACGTGCCCCTTTTGTTAAAGTTGAGGCATCAAAATATACTGAAGTCGGGTATGTCGGCAGAGATGTAGAATCAATGATAAGAGACCTTACGGATTTTGCCGTTAACTTAGTTAAGACCGAAAGAACCGAAGAAGTAAAATCGAAAGCTTACGAATTAGCCGATGAAAGGATACTCGACCTCTTAATTCCTCCTGTAAAAAAATCGACAGTTGCGTCAAACGGAGAACAAAACGGTAACAACGATGAAGCTTATCAAAATCAAAAAACACGCGAGTGGATGAAAGTAAAACTAAAAAAAGGTGAACTTGATGATAAGATGATCGAGTTTGATGTAACCCAATCTGCCGTTGGAATGCAAATTCTTGGTCCACTCGGAGTTGATGACTTTGGTATCAATTTACAAGACCTTATGTCCAACATGCTTCCAAAGAAGAAGAAGAAAAGAAAGACAACAATAAAAGAAGCGAGAGAAATATTTACAGAAGAGGAAGCTCAAAAACTTATTGATATTGAGGCAGTTCAGAAAGAAGCCATTACCCGTGTCGAAAATACAGGGATTGTTTTTATAGATGAAATCGATAAAGTTGCCGGCAGCAGCAAGTCAAGCGGTCCCGATGTTTCAAGAGAAGGGGTTCAGAGAGATTTACTTCCGATTGTTGAAGGTTCAACCGTAAATACAAAGTACGGTGTAGTGAAAACAGATCATATACTATTTATTGCTTCGGGAGCTTTTCACATTGCCAAACCGTCCGATTTAATACCGGAATTGCAGGGACGTTTTCCTATTCGTGTTGAATTGAAAAGTTTAACCGAAGAAGATTTTGTAAAAATTCTTACTCTCCCTCAAAATGCTTTGATAAAACAGTATGCGGCTTTACTTGAAACAGAGGGAGTAAAAATTGAATTTACGGATGACGGTATTGCCGAAATTGCACGCATTGCCCACCATGTTAATGAGGAGGTTGAGAATATCGGGGCAAGAAGACTGCACACAATTTTAACTACAATTCTTGAAGATATTTTATTCAAGGTGCCGGACAAGTTATCTGTTTCAAAAGTTACAATTGATGCAAAGCTTGTAAAAAAGAAACTCGACAGGATTGTTAAGAACAAAGACTTGAGTAAGTACATACTCTAACAACCCTGCGGGTTGTAGAGTAAGAGTAAGAGTAAGAATAAGATTAAGAAGAAGGTTTGGAAATATTCTTTCTCTTAATCTTAATCTTTGAAAATCCTCTCCGGCTTATTGATTATAAATTATTCAACACAAAGTTTGTCATCATGGTAAAGAGATGAACCCTCGTCATTCCGCCAAAGATTCCGTGATCTTTCTCAGGATAATACATTGTTTCGAACTGTTTGTTTTCCGCTATTAGCTTTTCAACCAACTTCACCGCATTCTGAAAATGGACATTATCGTCCGATGTACCGTGAACTAATAACAACTTCCCTTTAAGTTTATCGGTATAGTTTAATACTGCGCTGTTTTCATATCCCTCGGGATTAAGATGTGGTAGCGACATAAATCTTTCGGTATAAATTGAATCATAGAATTTCCAATGAATAACCGGTGCAACAGAAATTGCAGCTTTGAATACATCTGCTGCTTTCATCAATGCGAGAGCTGAAACATAACCACCGTAACTCCATCCCCAGATACCGATTCTTTCCGGGTCAACATAAGTTAAAGTTGAAAGGTAGTTCACTGCTTCTATATGATCATTGACTTCCCAATGTCCGAGATTTTTATACATAAGATTTTTAAACTCTTTTCCC
>Ga0208244_101609_pt1 | contig 11141 bp, 10 predicted proteins | sample SubbioCR12Aug_5A_FD_184828 | JGI IMG/M metagenome (GOLD analysis project Ga0208244, IMG submission 184828) | Serpentinite rock and fluid subsurface biosphere microbial communities from McLaughlin Reserve, California, USA - CR12Aug_5A (SPAdes) | ecosystem: Environmental > Terrestrial > Deep... | reverse complement strand
AAGGGGAGCCCTCATGGGACAGCCCGTGGGGTCCGGGAAGGCCGGGATGGCATATTGAATGCACTGCCATGTCCATAAAGCATCTCGGCGAGAGCTTCGATATTCACGGCGGCGGCGCGGATCTGATCTTTCCCCATCATGAGAACGAACTGGCCCAGTCCGAGGCTTACACTGGCAAACTTTTTGTGAAGTACTGGATTCATAACGGCTTCATCACCATTGATAAAGAGAAGATGTCAAAGTCCCTGGGGAATTTCTTTACCATCCGGGAGATCCTGGACAAATTCGACCCCGAAGTGGTGAGATTCTTTCTCCTTTCCACTCATTACCGGAGCCCTATAGAATTTTCGGACGAGTCTCTGAGGGAGGCAGAACTATCCATCGACAGATTTTATTCCACACTGGTCAGGATCGAGGATTTCCTGAAAGAGGCTCTGGACAAGGAGAAACAGACAAAGGAAGAAAAATCACTGGAAGAGACCCTTGCCGCTTTTATGAACAGATTTCAGGAGGCAATGGATGACGATTTCAATACTGCCCTTGCACTGGGGCATATTTTTGAACTGATCAGGGAAGTGAACAGGTATCTGGATTCCAAAGCTTCAGGCCTAAAGGCAAAGGAGCTCATCGTGAAGACAAAAGATCTGCTGCACCAGGCAGGGAGCATTCTCAACATCTTCAATAAGCGGCCCGAGGAGTGGAACGACGCCCTTATGCAGACCAAGAAGGTCCCTTACACAAAGGCTGACATCCTCGATAAGATCAGGCAGAGGCAGGAAGCGCGGCAGAATAAAGATTGGTCAGCCGCTGATGCCGTAAGAAAAGAACTGGAGGCAAATGGAATAATTCTCGAGGATAAGAAGAACGGCACCACCTGGAAGGTGAGGATAAGCAGGTAAGGCGTTAAAACTCATATCTCATCTGTAAATAGACATTGTCATTCCTGTCCAGTTGCCCGAATTGGCTCCATTTTTTCCCACCGCCGAAGATATTTGCCCCGATAGCAGCCCAGACATGGTCTGTAAAAGTTATAATGGTTCTTCACGGGTTTTGAACCTCCAATTCGGTCTCCAGCTTTATCGGATTTGTGAGGCAGAAGACAACTGGACATCTCTCCTTAGCTAACTTTTCTATCCTTCTCATTTCATGTTCAGGAGCATCACTTTTCACGACAGCAGTTATCTTAACTCCCTCTATTGGTGGGTTGTCGTTTAGTCCAAGAACCCCTGAGAAATCTATCCTGTTTTCTGCGATAATCTTGAGTCCATCAAGTGGGAAATCCTCCATTGCTGCTACCATGGCAAAGGAAGCAGCATAACATGATGCCAATCCGAAGAGGCAGTAATGCATAGGGCCTGGCATTGTCCCACTGCCCCCAAGAAATGTAGGTTGAGTCATTTCAAAATTCATCTTTCCTTTTTCAAAGCCAATCTCCGCCTCAAACTGCGGGCCATCGCCCTCATCCATATTCCATGTTCCCTCTATCTTAGTGGTTCTTTTTGCTTCAGCAGGATTCTTCTTTACATTTTCAATGGTATCTCTAAGTCTTTTAAGCTCTACCCTATAGATCATAAGCATCCTCCTTCTGGCAAATTTTTATCTCTGCTAAACCCTGCTTTTAGTGCTTTATCCCGTATCTCATCACTGTAGAAAAGCCGTGAAATGAAGTCTGCATATTTGATTCCTTCTGGTGTTAACTTTATATTTGTATCACTAATGCTGATTAATCCCAATTCTTTTAAAGCCTGAAGCAGATTCCCAAACATCTCTTCAGGGACTACTCCGAATTGGTTTTTAAACCCTGTTTTATCAATAGCGGCTAATTTTAGTCCAAGAACCAGATAGTGATATTTTTCTTCCTCTGGAGATATATGGATTCCTCTGGCTATCGGCAGATAACCATTACTAATAGCATCGGAATAGGCTTTTATGTCTGGCGTATTGGAATAAGGGAAAAGAGGGGCATATGAAAATGTTGAAACACCGAGGCCCAACAATGGATAGCTATGCAGACAATTGTCCTGATAACAGAAATTGTTGCTTCTGAAACCTCCCTTGGTAAAAAAGTTTCTATTAATCTGGGAATATCCGTTTTCAAGCAGGATGTTTCTACCAAATTCATACATATCCATTTTTATCTTTGAGGGGGGGAACGCGTATCCTTTTCCGTAAATCTTACTGTGAGTTCTGAAGGTTAATGCATAAAGGGTAACATTTTCGGGCCCAAGTTTAACTACCATATCCATATCTTTCTGCCATGTGTCCATTGTCTGGTTAGGTAGACCATACATTAGATCCATATTTATATTCTCAAAACCGGCCTTCCTGGCAACATTAAATGCATCTATTGACCTTTCACCATTATGTCGCCGATTAATAATCTTCAGTATCATATCATTAAAAGTCTGAACACCAATGCTAAGCCTGTTCGCTCCGATCTTTCTTATGGAGTTGAGTTTTTCGTAGTTCACGGTATCAGGTGAGCATTCGATTGTTATCTCCACACCCTCGGTAAAATTAAAATTATCGAGAATGAATTTGAGAAGGTCAGATAGATCATCAGTCTTGAGATATGTAGGAGTGCCGCCACCAAAATACACCGAATCGAACCTCCGTGATCTCAGGACATCTCTATATAGAGATGCCTCTTTTTTGATTAAATCTGCATATCTTCTTGCTTCTTCCGCAGATTTCCTCTCAGTAGTGACAAATATACAATACTCACAAACAGAGACGCAGAAGGGGATATGTATGTAAAGATGGGCCTTGTCGTGATCGTAACTGCCTTTGCTAAAGTCCCATATCTTCTCAGGTGATGAAATCTTTACATCTTCCCATACCTCCATTGGGGGATAAGGGATTTCAATTCCTAATGTCTCTTCTTCTTGAAATAACCTCTGTTGAATATCAGCCTTTATTTTATCGACCTTCTCTTGCTGATAAAATTTGTCTGTGTCTACGTGTTTGTCAATTGCCCCCATCTTGTCCTCCTTTCCTCGCAATGAATTCGATAACATTGAAATGATACTTTTTAACAAGTATATTTTTAGTAACAAGATTCTCTACCCTAAACCTACCCAGCTTTGAGCGGAGATAGTTCTCACTAAAAAAGCTACTGACATCGATACGAACACAGGAGAGAAAGAGACCATCGGCTCGCAGTACCCTATGGATATCTGAAAATACATATTCTATCTGTGAATCAGTAAAACCCACAGGGAAAAGCAGAAAGGAGTAAATGACATCAAAATAACCATCATCGAAAGGTATGCCCTTACAGATGTCACAACAAACAGCAGAAACATTTCCCTCCAAGGATATATCGGATATTTTTTCATTTAATAAGGCAGTAGCCTTCTGCGAATAGTCCATGGCAGCGACCTTAAAGCCCTGTCTCCCAAAGAATATACTGTCCCGCCCATATCCACATCCAATATCAAGGATTTTATTGACTCTGTAATCCCTCATTACCTTACTGCACTTGATGGCAAATTCGCTCTCTCTTGACCCGAAGTGTTCCGGGTCTGCTTCGTAAAGCTCATCCCATGGGTTCTGCAATTCCATTGTTTCTTGTCTTACCATCATTATTTGTTTCCTTTACCCCCAGCAACCTGAGTATTGTCATCGTTGGACACCAGTTGGTAAATCCGGACTGAAAGAGATTAAAACCAACTATGCCTGTCATTATGAGCCAGTATTTTGAATAATAATATGCGAGTGCAAGACTGAGCAGAATAAAAGCTCCAGCAATTAACCTCAATAGTCGCTCCATCATGTATAACCCTCCTTTCGGGAAATTTTTAGTTGAAGAGATTGCTGTAAGTTTTCCCCCTAAGCGCATTCATAGAACCGAATATCTGGATTCTCCATAAGGTAAGGGGTCAATGCAGGGACCACTTCTTTCTGAAAGAGATCGCTTTTGAGGTAGCTCTCTGCATTTGTCTTAGAGTCAAAGCCGTGAAGCACCTGCACATCTTCGGCTCTTAACAACAGATCTTTGGATTTAGCTCCAAGAATGCCTGAGAGAAAAGGCTGTTTATACTTCGCATAGACTTCTCCTGCAAGCGACCTGTTCTCAGGGGCAATCTTCATCGTGATTTCAAGAAACGCATTTGTCATATAACTCTCCTTTCAAAAGATTTTTAGTTAAAGAAAAGCAAGTGCCATGCCACTCTGATGATATGCTCTCAAAATCGCATAATTCTTTGATTTATAAATCTAATCTCTTTTGGCAGGATTTTAAAAATTTTAAAAAAACAAAGGGGGTTGTTTCACAATTGAAAGTCAACGGGATTTCATAAGAGGAGAAGCCTTATCCCTGTGTATGAAAGACGCAGAATCTCATTTCTGAAACATTTTACATATCTGCAACATCCTCTTTCTTGATACCAAGCCTTTTTATCTTTCTCCATAATGTTGCCCTGCTTATACCTAATCTGGAGGCCGTTTCCTGATATGCCCATTTGGTCTCGTCAAGGACTTTGAGGATTAATTGTCTCTCCAGATCCTCTAATGGTCTTTTGCTTTTTAAGATATCTTCAATAAAATCCTTCTCATCATGTAAAAAATCCTCGGGGAGGTGATGAGGAAAGATAGTGTTTCCATTGCAGCGGATAAAGGCGTGTTCAACAATATTTTCAAGCTCCCGTATATTCCCCGGATAATTATAGCGCATGAGCATATCCATCACCTTTGGAAAGACATTAACAACATCTTTACCCATTGATTTGTTGAATCTGTCTATAAAATGGTTAACCAATATGGGGATATCTTCCTTCCTCTCCCTGAGAGGAGGCAGATGTATCGAGACGACCTTTAGTCGATAATAGAGGTCTTCACGAAATTTCCTCTCTCTCACCGCCTTTTTCATGTCAATGTTTGTCGCTGTAATTACCCTGACATCTACCTTCTTTGTCTTTGATTCTCCAACTCTTTCAAACTCTCCATCCTGAAGAACCCGCAAGAGCTTAGCCTGTGATGTAAGACTGATATTCCCTATCTCATCTAAAAATATCGTCCCTCCATCTGCAAGTTCAAATCGGCCAACTTTATCTGATATAGCACCTGTAAAGGCGCCCTTGACATGTCCGAAAAGCTCGCTTTCAAGCAAATTTTCCACTAAAGAGGCGCAATCCACCTTGATAAAGGGCCTCTCTTTTCTGTTGCTGTTGTAATGGATTGCCCTCGCAATCAGTTCCTTCCCTGTCCCGCTTTCACCTTCGATCAGAACAGTAGCGTCGGTAGGTGCGATCTGCTGTATCAATTCGTATATCCTCTGCATCTTGTAATTCTTTCCAATGATATTCCCAAAGGCGTATCTTTCACCTAACTGCTCCATCAGATTTTTTACAAGGGATAGATCCCTGAAGATCTCAACCCCTCCTATGATATTGCCTTCTTCATCCTTCAATAAGGCAGTGCTGAAACTTATGGGAATGGGTTTGCCCTCTTTATTTCTGATAATGGCTTCGTAGTTTGCAAGGGGTTCACCTGTGTTAAAAGTATATTTTAAGGCACAGCCCATTTTGCAGGCCTCACATCTGAGGATTGTACTGCAATGTCTTCCAAGAACCTCATCCGGTGTGTATCCTAAAAATTCCCCGGCAGCCTTGTTAAAGAAGGTAATCTTTAAATCCAAATCGGCAGTAAAAAGGCCATCATTTATGGAATCGAGGATTATGTCTGTCTTAATCGATTGCAGATATTTCATGCTTATTTCTAAAATTCATATCTCATCTGTAAATAGACATTGTCATTCCTGTCCAGTTGCCCGAACTGGCTCCATTCTTTTCCACCGCCGAAGATATTTGCCCCGATAGCAGCCCAGATATGGTCTGTAAAATTGTATTTAATCTCAGGATTCAGAAGATAATCCCCATCGGATGGGCTCCAGAAAGAGAAAAAAGATAATCTTAGTGTCTGGTGTATCAGGAATTGCATTAGTCGCACAGTTACAAGCTCATGCAGTTTCCTTTCTTGTGGGAAGCCAGGAGGAAGATTCTTTTTGTATTCAGAATAATCATGCATGTACTCGCCATAATACTGCAACCCAACCGTAAAGTCCTCCCACAGTTGCCTTTGATAACCGATCAGAAATCTTGTGGATGAGTTCGGGATCATTGGGTCGGCGCCTTTTCTGTCTTCCCTCGAATCGTAATACCCTGCCTCAAGGCTCAGAACACCATCCAGCGCCCTTCCCTGAAGGCTCGCGCCATAGACTGAAAGCTTTGGAAAAAACAAAGTCAGTTTTGACGGCATCCTCGGATTGTCCGGCGTCATCGATGGTTGCCTGAAAAATCCCCGATAGCAATACACTGATGCGTCAAAGCCTGCTATGTCACGGTATGCCCTGAAAGCAATCTCTGTATTTTCAAGGGTTACAGCCGGCTTCGCCTTTTCCCTGTTTGTTACTCCCGGCATTGGATCAAACATCCAGAACCTCTTCGGATCAGGAAAACGGTTCGGTTCAAAGAATGGTATGGCAATGAGTTCAAAAGATGCAAAGCCCGGATAGATACCGATCTTTGCGCCATCTATTCCTTTTTTGAGATACTCAAGGGGCCTGCCCGAAAAGAAAGCCTCATAATCTTTTGGAAATACATCGTTGATAAACAGCAGATCCCCAAGCCCCCAGGTGATGACCTGTCTGCCGACCCTTACATCCCATTTACTTGCCGCATAATCTACATAACCCTCCCTTAACTCCAGATCACCTTTCTCATCGATGTGGTCATAAAACGCATCGGTCTTTAAGAATAAACGGAACGGCTCTTTTGGCACTTCAAGCTTTAACTGCACCCTCTCCTCCGCCCATTTGAAATCGCCGCCGCCGGGATTCTCCCTCGTGCCAAAGGAATAGTTTCCCTGGAGGAAACCGTGCAGGGAAACATCTGAAGCAATCGTATGAAGCGGAAAAAGAAGGAGGATGGTCATTGCCCCCAAAAAAAACAAATTAACTCCCCCATCCCCGCTTAATTTAAGAGGGGAGCGAGGGGAGTTACTCATAATTAAGAATTTAAATAGATTCATGTCTTGTCATTTACCCTTTTTGTTCTCCAAGAACCTAAAGTTTCCTTGACAGGATACACACAAATCCTGCACCCTCTGTCAATCCTTTATGCGCAGTCTCCTTATAAGGAACTTCAGTCGGTGGCTGGCAGAGTGTTGATGAATATGCCTTAATCTCCATTCCTGTCTTTTCTATCATTGTGACAACATCATCGACAGTGTAAAAGTTAGCATGCTTGTAAATTGAATGGTCTTCGGCCTTCTTTTTCATATAAAGCTGCCCCCAGGGGCTCTCCCTGTTGATTATCCCGACGATCAGTCTTCCGTTTTGTTTCAATACTCTTTTCGCCTCTGAAAATACCTTCTCAGGGTCATCCACAAAGCAAATTGTAAATAGCAAAAAGACCGCTCCGAAGGACCCGTCCTTAAAGGGAATGCTTTCTCCCTTTGCTTTTTTTACTTTTATTCCCAGCCTTTCCGCTATTTCCAACACCCTATGCGATGGATCTATACCATAATCAATTCCCAGTTCTGCTGCAAATCTCCCGGTCCCAACCCCGACCTCAAGGAAGGGTTTTTCAATGTTCTTCATGAGCAGCCTCACAGCTCCGACCTCTGTCTTGAAGAGGACCCTGCCTTCCGGGCTGTCAAACCATCTGTCATAATCTTCTGCAAATAAGTCAAATGCTTCAACAACATCCTTCATATACGGTCTACACTATGTCCAATGCTTCTTAATTGTCATGCTGAACTTGTTTCAGCATCTCTTTAGACCCTGAAATAAATTCAGGGTGACGAATAATGAACGCCCCACTCATTCAATCCATTTCTTCGGAGGCTGTTTGAGATATCTTTCTGAAAACAGACTGTCCTCAATGCCGATGTTGTAATCTGTCTTCAGATATGTGACTTCTGTCATGTGCCCGCTCTGGAGGTTTTTCATCGTTCGCTTTGTGATAGTGGGGAAACCCTTTACATCTTTGATCTCATCGGCTGCGAAGACTTTGTAAAGTTCACCCCTTTTATCATAGTATTCTTCTTTCACTGGCAGGGAACTGGCCTTGTCGATCCAGGAGAGCCTGTAGCTGTAATCCACATCAGCGGCCTTCGGTGTGCTTTTTATAAGGTAGCAGTCTTTTGCGCCAAGTTTTTCCTCTTTTGTGAGTGTGTGCGTGTCATCCTCGATATCCCTTCCTGACACATCCTCATAGGTAAAGTCAGAGCCGACGAAGCTTGACCGTTTGTCCTGGGCAGCGATTCTCCTCACCATATTTATTGCCGGAACAAACAGCCATCTGTCGTCATCCTTTGCCGGATACTTATAGACCATAAACGTCATGTCCTTGACGTCCGCAGGCTGGAAGAAATAGATGAAATACTTCTGATTTCCGCCGACCTCACCGTAATTCTTCCTCAACATAGTCATCTCTCTTATCCTCTCCTGGCCGCCCTTGCTCACAAGCTTCATCATGACCCTCGCCTTGAAGTCCTTTCCCTGATACAAAAAGGCCGCCTGCGATTTTTTCATGATCTCATCAGGAGTGACAGCAAATGAGCTGCCGAATAAGGCTACAGAGACTGCTATTGCTGCAACAATTATCAAAGACCTTTTCATATTTTTTCTCCTTTAAACAGCCAGCCCTGCATCAATGTTATCAGAGCCGGCAGATAGATTATTGTCAAGATAGAACTCAGCAGCATCATGCTCACGATGAAGGCGCCTACTGTTATATAAGGTGTAAGCGGCGCAAACATCATCACTGAGAAAGCTGATGCAAAGAGCACCGCATTACGCATTACCCCCTTGCCCGGCCTCGCTGCAGTCCAGAGCAAAGCGTCAGTGACGAGTGACGGGTGACGAGTGACGAGTTCTTCGGCTTCTGTTTTTAACTTCTGACTTCTGACTTCTGACTTCTGACTTTCTGCCAATCTCTGTTTAAACCTGCCTATGAAGTGAATAGCGAAGTCTACCGCCATCCCGAGAGACAGGCATGAAAGCACCGATATGGGCATATCAAAGTCTTTTCCTATGAAACCTACAACACCGTATATGAGCAGTATCGTAAATAGCAACGGAATATATCCGACTATTGCCCATTTTATCGAACGGAAATTAAAGACGAGGATAACAAAGACAACGATCATGGCGATTATAAAGCCCCTCAACATGTCCCACAGGACCGCATCATTCCAGACGAGATTAAAGAATGCAATGCCTGCCGGCTTGAATTCCATTGGAATGGGATGGGCCTTCTTGTATTCATCCACTGCATTTATCACATCCCTCATCGCCTGCGCATCCCATGTCTTCAGTTGGACCCAGATATTCGCTCTCTGAAATGGATAATCAACTACATTGTCTAAGTCAGAGGGTTTCGCAGACATTGAAAACATGAACAGATACTGGCCTATTGCCTCTTTTGTTTCAGGTACTACATCGTATTTCGGGTCATCATCGTGGAGAACACGGTTTATTCTTTTAACATAATCCGCAACTGAGGTTGTCTTCCCAACCACAGGGAGTTTTTCAAGGTGTTTCTGAAGGCCCTCAATGTAGCGCATGGCTTCAGGGGTCTTAATAAAATTTTCTTCCTTAGAGATAGCTATAACATAGCCGAGGGATGTGCCTCCGAGGGTATTATTCATTACCCTATCGGCAACACGGATTTCGCTGTTTTCCTTAAACCACTCCACCATGTTGTTATTGACATTTATTTTTGTTATGCCAAAAACTGCAACTAAAAAAAGCATCAGCCCCACAAAAACAGTAGCCTTCGGCCTATGTGCGCCAAAACCGGCGAGGCTTCTCAAAAACCGCGCAGACCTGTTGAGTCCGATATCCTCTCGCGCTGATGCCCTTTCTATCTTTTCCTCTTTTATAAAAGTGAGGATTGCTGGAATAAAACTGAAACTCAAGAGTCTCAATACAATAGTGCCGAACGCTAAGAGGCCGCCAAAAACCTTAACGGGAATTATTTGCATGAACATAAGCACAGCAAAGCCTGCTGCCGTTGCAAGGGCAGTGTATCGCACGGGGCGGCCTACAGCATGCATCGTCTCAAGGATTGCAACTTTTTTATCTTTTCTTTCACGATACCGAAAATAGAATTCATTAAAGATATGAATACTGTCAGTTGCTATTGCCATGAGAAAAACCGGACTCATGGAACTCATTATGTGGATTGGAAAGCCAAAACCTATCAAGAGTCCCATGCTCCAGATGATGCTTATCATTGCAACCATCATCATTGATATGGAGAGGGAGAGATTTCTGAACATAAGATATATGGCAATAAACATTATCATCCCTGCAATCGGGGAAAATATGCCCATAAGCTTAAACATATCAGCCCCGAAGGTATCCCTCGCAACAGGATCTCCTGCAATGTGGTATTTCTCAGGGCCTCCTTCCTTCTTTACCATCTCTCTTATTTTGTCCGCTATCTCTTTTCCGTTTGCGCCCTTATCGAGGGGGACATATATGGCAGTGGTCTTTCCGTCCTTTGAGATGATGCGGTTAATAAAGAGGGGGTTTTCAAAAAGCATTTTCCTCAGAGCATTTATTTCTTCGTCGGTCTTTGGGACCTCTGTCATAAGAGGGGCTACCCTCAGAATGCCTGTCTCTGCTGTCACATTAGTTATGGTTGGAAAACTATTTACATCCCTTGCCGCAACGCCTTTGAGCTTCAGGATTTCATCGGTAATCCTCCGGATCTTTCCGAGAGTATCTTTATTGAGTATGCCTTTTTCGTTCACTATCCCCAGCGCTATCATGTCTTCATAAAGGCTGAACGTCTTTTCCACTTCATCATTCCAGACTCTGACATCCGATGTTGCAGGGAGCATGTTCTTGGGATTCGTGTCAGTCTTCATCTTCGGGAACTGGGTTGCGAACGCGAGCGTAAGAATTATTGACAGAAACACGATCAGTTTAGGATGGTTCACAGAGAACTCAACGAGAGAGAACTTCCGCATACATTCCTCCTATATCTGCAAATATAATAAGGTTCTTTCTCATTTCAAGCGGGTAAAGCAATTGCTATCTATCAGCATCGTCACCTATTAGTCCCTCTCCCTTGATGGGAGAGGGCAGGGGTGAGGGTGAGATAAACAATGCTTCCTTATATCTTCTA
>Ga0208244_101608_pt1 | contig 11150 bp, 9 predicted proteins | sample SubbioCR12Aug_5A_FD_184828 | JGI IMG/M metagenome (GOLD analysis project Ga0208244, IMG submission 184828) | Serpentinite rock and fluid subsurface biosphere microbial communities from McLaughlin Reserve, California, USA - CR12Aug_5A (SPAdes) | ecosystem: Environmental > Terrestrial > Deep... | reverse complement strand
CAATTATTACATAAAAGACATTTGAAAGTCTAGAACTATTTTCACCTTTAATATCAATATGTTACATGTTACATTAAAAATTCTGTATTATTGCACTCTAAGCATATTTTATGCCGAACAGTATTGGGTCAGCGACCATTTAAAAATATGCCCGCAACGGCAGACATCAGAGTGTTTGAGATTAAACATCCAAAGACTTCGCCCTTCTCAAGCACTCGAAACGTTATATGAAATTGCGTCCCTGAAAAAATGGGGTTGCTGTCCATGGCAACCCAAATGATGAAAAAATGATAAAATAATTTATGGTAAGTCTTTATAGTCTTTACGATAGAGGAGGTGTGATAAATGGAAACTTTAAAGCAGGAAGCAATCAAGGCAATCTCAAAATTGCCTGAATCAGTAAACATTGACGACATAATGTATGAACTTTATGTTGTTGATAAAGTCAAAAAAGGCAGAATTGAATAAAGGGGAATAAAGGAAGACATAATACTATTTTACCCCAAAGGGTGCGCTTCGCAACCCCTTCGCCAACCCCGGCGTCCGTTAGCCGTTCATTGCAGGCAATGAAAAAATCAGTCGGTAAAGTGCCGGATAATCCTCTTTCGCCATGGAGACGTCTTCTCTGAGAAGCCTTACCCCTTCCTCCACATGTTTCAGAAAATATTTTTTCCCCTTTACCGACGAGAGAAAACCGTATGCTCCGAGGGCCTGCATATGTCTCTGGAGACGGCAGGTAAGAAGGGAATCCCTGAAAGCGCCTTCATTGAAGCCTGCACCCTTCTCCTTCATCTGCTCAATATAGTAAGCCAGCAATCTTTCCCTCAGTCCGCTCTCAAGCCGGTGATAGGGGTCCCAGAGAAGGGACACCACGTCATAAGCGGGAGGACCTATCCTCGCACCCTGATAATCAATCAATCGCGGGACTCCCTTTGCAATCATTATGTTCTGCGATTGGAAGTCACGGTGAATTATTGTCTTCGGATAAGAGTCGGCCTTTTGCGACAGCTCATGAAAGTCTTCGCTCAGGCCGGATATATTTTTTGTCTCAATGCCTTTTATCTGTTTCACAAATCTCTCGATAAAATAATCCAACTCCCATCTGAAGTGTTCATAATCAAAGACTCTTTCCTGAAGCAAAGGGCATTCGTAAACATGCTTCGTTACAGTGGTATGAATAAGCAAGATTATATCCATAGCCCTTTTGTACATATCCTCTATCTGCCGTGGTTGTCGTGGACATTTCAGCCAGCTATAAAGAGAAACATCTCCGAGGTCTTCAAACAATGCCGTCTTGCCCTTATAATCCACATCTATTAGTTCAGGCACGGGTATGTTATGCTTTCTAAAAAAAGTTGTGTATTCTAAATGGCGTTGAAAATCAGGATCGTTGTCCGGATAATGGACAACGATTACCGATTCTGTCTTCTGTCCCGTGTTTTTCGACTTCTGACTTCTGACTTCTGACTTCTGCCTGTAGTATTTTCTGTCTGACCCTCCCGTGCCGATAAGGAAGACATTATCTTCCCAGGATGATCCCAGCATCTCCCCTTCGGATAGGGAAATTGCGAAATCAGGGCCGACGATGCAATTGTCAAAGAATGCATTCTCTTTAAGCTTGCTTCCGGGAAGAAGGATGCAATTTCTGACTGTGACACTGCCCTGGATCGCAGAATTTTCTTCCATGACCACGTATCCGTCCATTTCCGCATAACGGCAACCCCTGGCAGAGGGATGGATATAAATATTCTCGCCTTCTGACCTCATCCTCTCTACAACAGCGGCAGCATATGCAGAGGGCGTTCCAATGTCACTCCAGTAACAGCCGCTCACATCAAGGGTCCCGATCCTGTGACCGGCAAATAGAGCAGCCATCCATGCGTCTACGACGCTTGATACGCCCACAGGGAGGAATCCCAGGAAAGCGGGCTCATATACGGCTATCCCGGTAAAAGCCAGCCGTTTCTCCACTCGGCCTTGAGAGATAAGGGAGTTTCCAACGCCAGTCAACAAACCGTCAGAGTCCATTACAACCGTGTTGAATCTCGGAAAATCGTGAACAGCAAGGGTCACGATATTTCCGGATGAACGATGGGACTCAATGAGCCTTTCGAGATCAATGTCAGAGAGTATGTCTGAGTTGTGCACAAGAAATATGCCTTCTGAAAGAAAACCTTCTGCATTCTTCAGGGCGCCTCCTGTCCCGAGCACAGGCTCTTCCGGAAAGGTGATGACCTGTTCACGGAAGGCTGAGCGCTTTATCCAGTCTTCAATAACATCGCCTTTGTAATGGAGGTTTATCCCGATATGCTTAACAGGAAGAAGGGAGACCTTTTCGAGGATCATCTTCAGAACAGGTTTGCCGGCAATGGGAAGAAGGGGCTTCGGAATATGATAGGTAATGGGCTGCAGCCTTTCGCCAAGGCCCGCTGCAGGGATAAAAACGTTGATGGGTTCAGTCATACATCAGGAATCGCTTTCGCACTGTTTTATCAAAATGGAGGCGCTCCTGCTGCCACTGTGACTCCATATGTTCGAGGTCTTCATCTGACTCTATCCCCTTTCTGAGCCTTTCAGTGCCGGCAAGGATATCAATGGGCATCTTCTCATTTTCATATTCATAAGGCGGGTTCTTCCATTGAAAGAGACCAGTATAGAGGTCGTGGATTGCCTTGAGCACGGCAACCCCGGTCTTGAAGGGTTTAAAACGCTGCCTGTTCGTTACATGGATCTGCGCTCCTCCACAGAGTTTGCCTGAATGCTTCTGGAAAGTGGGCTGGAAATAGAGGGGTCTGAAGAGGACTCCTGGAAGTTTAAAATCCCTCAGTCTCTTCACAAGGGAATCGGGGTCTATAAAGGGAGCGCCGAATATCTCAAAGGGCCTTGTGGCGCCGCGGCCTTCGCTGAGGAGTGTTCCTTCAAGGAGGCACATACCTGGATAAACAATGGCGGTCTCCAGAGTGGGCATGTTGGGAGAAGGCATTACCCATGGGAGATATGTTTCGTCAAACCACACCCTCCGCTTCCAGCCCTCCATGGGGATCACATGGAGATCAATGGACGGATAGAACTCGTCCTTTAAATAACAGGCAATCTCTCCAATGGTCATACCATGGCGCACGGGGAGAGGCCGGTTTCCTACGAAGGATGAATACCGGGGATCCAGTACCGGTCCTTCGGTTATCACGCCTCCCAGAGGGTTCGGCCTGTCAAGCACGACAACGGCCTTGCCCTCCTCAAGGCATGCCTGCATGCAGAGTTCCATGGTCCAGATAAACGTGTAATAGCGGGAGCCCACATCCTGAAGATCTATTGCCACGATATCCACATTCTTCAGCATGTCAGGCTTTGGTTTACGGGTAGGCCCGTATAAGCTGAACACCGGAAGTCCTGTCTTACTGTCGCGGAACCCTTTCCACTCCACCATGTTGTCCTGTGTCTCTCCACGGATTCCGTGCTGGGGACCGAAGAGGGCGGTCAGCCTGCATTTCTTCGATCGGAGAAAGAGGTCCACAGCGTGCTCAAACCTTTTGTTCACAGAGGCCGGATGAACCAGCAGCCCCACTCTCGCACCCTTAAACCGTGCAGGCCATTTCTTCTCGAACAGATCGAGTCCTGTCTTTACCGACATTTCAGAAATGCTCCCATAACTTTCTTCTTAGAGGCTCTTGCAAAAGTACGGATTTGTCACCCTGAGCCTGTCGAATGGGTGACGTAAGCGCTTGATTTTCCATCATTCTTCGACAAGCTCAGAATGACAGAGGGGCTTTTTCCCAGACTTTTGCAAGAGCCTCCTTAATTATTGATATTCCCTGCAGCTTCATACAGGGTTGCCCGTCGCCATCATTCCACACTTGCCTGCCCTCGAAGTCCTTAATCGGGGGATGCGGAATCCGGTTTTCTCTTTTCTCCGCAACAAATTATAACATTAAATCCACTTGGCGTAACAAACACGCTTGGATATTCGAGGATGGATATTTCGAGGACTTGACTCACCATGCAATTTCCGCTAAAATTATCCCAAAAGACGCATGCGGCATAAAAAAATTGTGGCTGAAACAAAATGAAAACTACAGACGCAGAAACAATATTAAATAGTTTAAAAAAAGTTCGCTGGGATACAGCAGTCCGAACTTATGGTAACAATCATTCTACGTTAATCGGTCTTCTTGTAGACTGGTGGATAGCTCTATCGGCAAGAAAGCATGAGGTCTTGGAAGGTGGGCCGACAAACGGTTATCGTCAAAGAGGCGCTCGCGGACAATGTGATGCGCTGTTTTGTGAGGGTGATACGCCCATGGGGGTCCTTGAAGTCGAAGGAACAAGACACGAATTAACTATCAGGAAGATGGGGAAGTTTTTCAATGCCATACGGCCTGAGTTTAGAACGCTTTTTTTCGGTATCTTTTTATTCTATCCATATGAGCCTGTTAGAAGTGGCAAGAGAAAGATATTTTCCAAGCCATTTGATCCTCATGCCAAAAAAGAAGTTGAAGCTATTTCTAAGAAGCATCCTGATAAGCCCATCATTGTCATCTCGCTGGAGAAGAAATATCAACAAAAGGATGAAGGAGTTCGATCTTGGAATGAATATTATAAAGGCCACGTCGAGAAGATTCTTGGCGTCGCGTTTATCAATGGAAAGGCAATTCGCAGGGTGACTTTTTATGACAAAACTGGCAGCTAACGAATCACTCGTGCGGACTCCGTTTCACTCCGCCGCACAGTTCAGTCATTAGACCAATAGGCGGGCATAATTATGGAAAAGCCTTGGTATAAGAAATGGTGGGGCATTCTTTTCATTCTATTCGTATTTGTCAGTCTTGCGAATATAGTCCTTCAGCAATCAATCAAGGTTAATCAAAAAAAATTTGAAAACTTGTATCATTCCGCTAAAGCAATTGAGGGTTCAATTGAAATTGGGGTTAACTATCGAAAATTTGGAGAGCTATTACAAAATTTTTCAACAGAAATATCTATTGCAAATGACAAGGCAACAACCGTAGAAGAAACAGAATTATTGAACATTTATTTAGAAGTATTAGGTATTTATCAAGATAGCCATAGATTATGGAATTCAAAAATATCATTAAGTTGTGCGACGTTTTATCCATTGCCATGTCCTATTCCAATAGGTTATATCCATGTTGGTAAAGATGATCCTATCTTAAGGAAATATGATTTTTCTATATTTAAAACCTCTGATCCAGGTGATTATTATTTTACTTGTTGTTATCTGCCAGAAGATTCGATACAAATAATTTGGGCTAAGGCTCATGAAAAACTTGAAAAGGCAAATAATTTATATCTTGGGAAATAAACCATCAGGAACCAACTCAAAACAGGAAAGGTGTCAGGCATTGACTTTTTAAAGGAATTGCCCGCACGAACAGATAACATGGGTTATAATTAAAATAAGAAGGAAGGAGATATTGATTGAGCAAAATAGGGCTAATCCGATCTCTTGTCCGCAATGGCCTATATTACCTGACGGAACATGCTGATGACGAGGCAAGTGTTGATGGTTTTGATATCTATGATGTTGAATATGGTATTTTGAACGGGAAGATTCGTAAAACCTGGCCACGGGAAGGCAAATATGAAATAGTGGGCGTTTCGTTAGATAAGCGACGTGTCGGAATAGTATGCCGAATAACAGAAACTGGAAAAGTTAGTGTAATAACTGTTTATGAGGATAAACCAAAAAGATGATGAAGGGAGGGATTAATTTGGGATTCTGGGATGGTGAACAATGCGAATATTGCGGGGGTCCAATTGTTGAAAAATTAATAGACTTGCCCCGAAAAGTAGGAAAGAGGTACATATTGATTAGGAATGTTCCGGTTGGTGTTTGCAAAAAGTGCGGCACTAAATACTACGCGGCAAATGTTTTAAAAACCATAGAATCAAGCGTATGTGGTAGAAGAAAAGCAGTAAATGAAATTTCCATGGCTGTATATTCTCTATAACACTACAGCGACACTTTTTCGTCATTCCCGAATGCTTCTATCGGGAATCCAGGTTTTTCAGGATGATGATAAAACCAAAGTAGGGGCGAGGCGGCACCTCGCCCCTACTTGAACCATGCCGGAATGACGGATAAATGGTATGAGGCACTCAAAAGTCCGCTGTAGTAATAATTAAAGATTTTCATTACGTTATCCTCTCATTTTGGCCAGACACTGAACCCCTTTCTTCCATGAATGCGGTATGTATGAAACCCCTTTAAATCCGGAAGTCTTACGGTTTCTTAAACTCTCTGCCCTTCCAGAGCATAAAGATGGCAGGATATATGAGCAATTCGAGGAGCGCAGAGGTGACGATTCCTCCGACCATGGGGGCTGCAATCCTCTTCATCACATCAGATCCTGCGCCTGTCGCAAACAACAGAGGGACAAGGCCGGCGAGGATGACGCTCACGGTCATTATCTTGGGGCGTATCCTCTTTACAGCGCCGTACATGATTGCCTCTCTCAGGTCTGCTAAGCTGTTCAGCCTCCCTTCTTTTTTCCATTTGTTATAGGCGAGATCGAGATAGAGGAGCATGATAACACCGGTTTCAGCATCCAAACCGGCAAGGGCAATAATGCCGACCCATACCGCAATGCTCATATTATAGTTAAGAAAATAGAGGAGCCAGAAAGAGCCCACAAGAGAGAAGGGAACCGCGAGCAGGACAATGAAAGTCTTTGTGACTGACTTTGTATTGAGATATATGAGCACAAAGATGATGAGGGCTGTAAGAGGGATGACCAGTTTCAGCCTCTCATGAGTTTTCACAAGATATTCATACTCACCGCTCCACTGGAGCCTGTACCCTTCCGGCAATTTAACGGCGGAGGCTACCTTGTTTTTCGCCTCTTCCACATAACCGCCTATATCCCTGCCCGAGAAATCCACGAATACATAATTGGCAAGAAGCCCCTCCTCACTCTTGATCTGCGTGGGACCCTTAGCGATGCCAACATCAGCGAGCTCGCCAAGGGGTATATGGGCGATGCTGCCCGGCTTTGAACCGCCCTGCATGCCGGCTGCATCCCCTGAGAGAGTGACCGGGACAAATATCCTCTTGATCTTTTCCACGTCATTCCTCAGCTCCCTTGCATACCTGACATTGACCGGATACCGCTCCCTTCCCTCCACTGTCGTGGTAAGGTTCATTCCTCCAAGCGCGCTCGCAACGATTCCCTGGACATCGTCCATGGAAAGGCCGTAGCGCGCTATCTCTTCGCGCTTCGGTTTGATATCCAGGAAATATCCTGTGGTCACCCTCTCTGCATAAGCGCTCCTCGTGCCCTTGATGTCCTTGATGGCGCTCTCCACATCCATTGATATCTTTTCTAGCGTCTCCAGATTCGGACCAAGCACTTTAACGCCGACCGGCGTCCTGATGCCTGTGGCAAGCATGTCTATCCTCGCCTTGATCGGCATGGTGAAGGAATTGGCAACACCCGGGATCTGGAGGGCATCATTCATCTCATTCTTCAGTTTCTCTACATCCATGCCGTCCCGCCATTCCTTCTCAGGCTTTAGGTTGATCACAGTCTCGAACATTTCAAGTGGAGCAGGGTCTGTGGCAGTCTCTGCGCGTCCTGCCTTCCCGAACACCTGGGCCACTTCAGGTATCTGTTTGAGAATTTTGTCCTGCATCTGGAGAAGCTCTCCAGCTACAGAGATGGACGCGGCAGGCACGGTCACCGGCATATAAAAAAGAGTCCCTTCATAGAGGGGCGGCATGAATTCAGTGCCGAGTTTCATATAGGGATAAACCGTCAAGAGCATTAGTATTACGGCAAAGAGGATAACCGTCTTCTTAAACCTCAGGGTCATTCGTGCAACAGGTTCGTATATTTTATGGAGTATAATGCTCACCGGGTTCTTCTCCTCCGGGCGGATTTTCCCCCTGATGAAAAGGGTCATGAGCACCGGGGTAAGGGTGACGGCAAGGAAGGACGAAAAGAGCATGGCAAAGGTCTTTGTGTAGGCAAGGGGCTTAAAAAGCCTCCCTGCCTGGGCCTGAAGGGTGAACACAGGGAGAAACGCAACAGTGATTACAAGAAGAGCGAAGAAGAGGGATGGGCCTACCTCCTTTGCCGCTTCGATGACCACATCAATGCGGCTCTTCCCCCCTCTTATTTCCCCCCCCTTATAAGGGGGGGATTCAGGGGGGGTATGCTCCCATTCTTCCAGTTTCTTGTGCGCGTTCTCGACCATGATGATGGACGCATCCACCATGGCGCCTATGGCGATGGCAATGCCCCCAAGGCTCATGATGTTGGAGGTGACACCAATGTAATACATGCAGATGAAAGAGATGATAATGGCAACGGGCAGCGTCACTATCACCACAAGGGCGCTGGGCAGATGAAAAAGAAATACGATGCAGACAGCGCTCACCGCCACCGAAAGCTTGATAATCTCATCCTTAAGGGTATTAATGGACCGGTGAATCAGGTCTGATCTGTCATAGGTTGCGACGATCTTTACGCCTTCGGGCAGGGAGGGCTGGATATCCTTCCTGATCTTCTCCTTCACCCGCTCGATCACGCTGAGGACATTCTCGCCGAAGCGGACAATGACAATGCCGGCTGCCACCTCTCCCTTTCCATCGAGGTCAACAAGCCCTCTCCGTATCTCGGGACCGAGCTGCACGCGGGCAACGTCCCGCAGGAATATGGGCGTCCCGGCGCCATTCGTCCCTACGGCAATATTCTCCACGTCCTTCACGCTCTTTATATATCCCCTTCCCCTCACCATGTACTCAAAGCCTGAGAGTTCAAGTACCCTTCCCTCAACATCGTTGTTGCTCTTCCTGACCGCCTCCATCACCTTCATGAGAGAAACGTTGTAGGCAGAAAGACGATTCGGGTCAATGGCTATCTGGTACTGCTTCACAAAACCGCCCACGCTCGCCACCTGGGATACGCCCGGCACGCTTTCCAATGCGAGTTTTATATTCCAGTCCTGCATGGAGCGGAGCTGGGAGAGGTCATGTCCCCCTTTCTCGTCCACGAGAGCGTAACTGAATCCCCATCCCACACTGGTGGCGTCAGGACCGAGGACCGGGTTCACATCCGCCGGCAGTTTCCCTTTCACCGACTGAAGGTATTCAAGGACACGGCTCCTTGCCCAGTAGATGTTCGTTCCCTCTTCAAAGATCACATAGATAAAAGAGCTGCCCAGGAAGGAAAAGCCGCGCACCGCCTGCACCTTTGGGGCTGCAAGCAGTGTTGAGGTTATGGGATAGGTTATCTGGTCCTCCACGAGGTCTGGACTCCTTCCTGCCCAGTCCGTGAAGATTATTACCTGCGTGTCGCTGAGGTCGGGAATGGCGTCAAGGGGGGTCTTCAAGAGGGCCCAGTATCCCCAGACGCAAAGAAATATCACCATCAGAAAGATGATGAACTTGTTCCTCGCGCTGTATTCGATTATCTTTGCAATCATATTTTAGTGTCAGTGTCAGTGATTAGTGTCAGTTTTTTGCGTGTCAATGTTCAGTTTTCTGAGTCTGTTCACTGGCACTGTACACTGTCACTCTTCACTTTCTTTCAGTGTTTATGCCCGCCCAAGGGCTTTACGCCTTTAAGCTGTGCCTCTGAGTCTATGAGGAACGTGGCTGATGATGCTACCTTCTCCCCTGCCTTTAACCCCATGAGCACCTCTCTGAACCCTTCGGCCCTCATGCCGAGCATAACCTCCCTCGGCTCAAAGAGCCCTTCTCCCTTGTCAACGTAGACGATCTGCCGCGTGCCTGTGTCAATAACCGCATCATCCGGGATCGCCAGTTTCTTGCCCAAACTAATCTTAATCTCCACATTGGTGAACATCTGTGGTTTAAGCTGCCCGCCCGGATTCGGGATGGTGAACCTTATCTTGGCAGTCCGTGTCTCTCCAGCCAAAGTAGGATAGACATAATCAATCTTTGACGAAAACTCCTTGCCGGGGAAATAACTCAGACTGATCTTCGCCGTCTCTCCCACTTTGATTAACGGCAACTCGTACTCATAGATGTCGGAGATGATCCAGACCGAAGAAAGATCCGCTATATCGAAAAGTTTTTCCCCGGGCATGACCCGCATGCCCTGTAACGCCATTTTCTGGACCACATACCCGGCCACAGGGCTATAGAGCGTAAGCGTTCTTATGGGTTCCCCGGATTCCTCTATCTTTCTGATCTGGTCCTCGGTGATATCCCATAGTCTCAACCTCTGTTTTGCCGCTTCAACTATCGCCTCAGAATCTTTCTGGAACATCTTTTCAACTTCTGACTTCTGACTTCTGACTTCTGACTTTTTCCATCTGAGCATATTTATGAACTCCTGCTGGGTCGCCATAAGCTCGGGGCTGTAGATCTCGGCAAGGGGATCTCCCTTCTTCACGAATTTCCCTGTATAGTCCACATGGAGCTTCTCGATCCACCCTTCAAATTTTGTATTGATAGTAGCCAGTCTCCGTTCATCGTATTCAATCCGGCCTACAGTCCTGATCGTTTTCTGGAGAGACTTGACCGCTACCACTGCTGTCTTTAATCCGATAAGCTGCTGTTTTTCAGAAGGGATTTCGACTGTCGGAGCTTCTTCCGCTTCTTTTTTTTCCTTTGGCTGCTCCTTTGCTTGTTCCTTTGCCGGTTGAGGTTGAGCTGGTGGCGTTCCGCTATGCCCCGGATGTCCGGGCGGCTGCTGAGCCATTGCTGCCTTGACAGCTTCTCCCTTCGGCATACCGCCTATAAAACCCGTCTTTGAAAGATAAAATACGACCCCGGCAATACTGATTATTCCGGCAACCATTAAGATAAGCTTACTTTTCTTCATATTTATTTGCCCCCAATCCGGAACCGGAAACTCCCGTTATCGCTTCAATTTTTGCAACCGCTTTCTCCCGTTCGACAAACTGCCGCCAGTACAGGGTCTCGAAATCAAGAAGGGCTTTGAGCCTGTTTATCACTGTTATCGCCTCGACTTTTCCCGTGACATAGCCGGCAATAGCCGCCTCAAAGTCCTGATATGTCTTTGGGATCAAGCCGTCCTTATATAATACCATCAAATTCTCCGCCGTCTTGAGCATGGAATAGTTGTCTCTTATGTTCGAAGCTATCATCAGTTTTGTCGCCTCCAGCTCGTGCCGGGCCTCTGACAACGATGCTCGCGCTT
>Ga0208244_101607_pt1 | contig 11152 bp, 12 predicted proteins | sample SubbioCR12Aug_5A_FD_184828 | JGI IMG/M metagenome (GOLD analysis project Ga0208244, IMG submission 184828) | Serpentinite rock and fluid subsurface biosphere microbial communities from McLaughlin Reserve, California, USA - CR12Aug_5A (SPAdes) | ecosystem: Environmental > Terrestrial > Deep... | reverse complement strand
CCGCCGCGCGGCTGCCGTACCAGGACACCATCTCGCCGTCGATGAGCTGCGCCGGCGCGCCGAAGCGGGTGGCGGCTTCGGCGAGGTGTTTTTCGGTGAAGCGGTAGGGTTCGGTAAAGAGCATGACGCGGTCGGCAAAAGTCAGTTCCGGCGACACGGCGCCGATTTCCGGGTAGCGTGCATCGCTCATCTCGGGCAGGGTGTCCCAGCCGGCGGCGGCGAGCATGGCGGAAATGTAGGTGTCGCGCGCGACGGTCATCCAGGGGTCTTTCCAGATGAGATAGAGCACGCGCTGGCGCGGCAGGTGCTCGGTTGCGCGGCGCAGTTCCTCGCGCGCGGCGCGAAAGTCGGCGGCGAGTTTTTCGGCTTGCGCTTCGCGGCGAAAAATCCCGCCGAAAAGACGGAAGAGGCCGAGGTTGTCTTCCGGCGCGTTTGGATGCGTGACGACGACATGCGGGATGAAGCGGGCGGGTGCAGGGTGCCGAGGGCGTCGCGAAGGAAGGCCATGTTGAATTCCACGGCGCACGATTCCCGCGTTCGCGGGAATGACGCTACCGGGTTTGCAGGAAGCTGCGTTCTTCGCCGTCGAGGACGAGGCAGGTGAGGATGCCGGTCTTGTAGGCGCCGGTGTCGATGCCGATGCGGTTGTGCCGCACCTCCGGTTCGGGACTGATGCTGTGGCCGTGCACGATGACGGCGCCGTGATCGAGATCGGAATCAAGGAATCGCCGGCGGATCCACATGCAGTCGCGCGCGGGCTGCACGTCGAGCGGCAGGCCGGGCACGATGCCGGCGTGGACGAAGCAGTAGCCGCCCTCGCGCCACATCGTCCGCAGGCCGCGGAAGAACGCCAGATGCCCGGACGGCAGCGCAGCCGCCAGCTCGCGCCGCAGCGCTTCGAGGCCGTCAACCTCTTCGGGCTGCGGCGGCATGGTGGCGCCGTAGGCGTCCTGGTAGTTCTCATGCCAGCGCATGGTCTCGAGGCTGTGCTCGTCCCGGCGACGCGGCAGCGGACAGGCCACGCCGTAGGCGGCGGCGGTCTCGATGCCGCCGTACTCGAGCCAGTTGATGGCGATGGCCATCTCGCCATCGAGGTAGCGCAGCATCGCCTGCTCGACGTTGCCCATGAGGCAGACGATTTCGACACCATTCAGGCCGGGCGAAAGCAGCAGATCGACGACAGCCCGGCACTCGGGGCCGCGGTTGACATAGTCGCCGAGCGTCACCAGCACACGGCGCTGCGCAGGCCGCAGGCGGGCATCGCGGCGGATGCCTTCGAGCAGTTCCCGCAGAAGGTCGGCCCGGCCGTGGATGTCGCCGATGGCATAGACCACCGTGCCGTCAGGCGTGGCGGCTTGGGGTGTCATCTCACCCGGCGGCGGGCCGAAGCTGCGCCAGCGCAGGCTCATCGAGGAATCACGCGTCGCGGTTGACGTGGAAGCGCTTGGCCTTCATCTCGAAGCGCGGCAACGCGTTGCGCGGCATATGGTGCACGCGCGGGCGGAAGGAGAGCATGCTGTCGAGCCGCTCGGCGATGGCGTGCACGACGCTCGGATCGGCGCCTTCACACAACTCGACCTCGACATCCATCTCGTCCATCTGGCGCTGCTTGCTGACGGTGACGCGGAACTCGTCGACCTCGGCGAACTTGCGCAGGATGTTCTCAACGCCCGCCGGATACACGTTCACGCCGCGCACCGTGACCATGTCGTCGGCGCGGCCGATGATGCCGCCCTCGAATCTGAGCGAGCTGCGGCCGCATGAGCAGCGCTGGGTGGTGGTGCGCACGATGTCGCCGGTGCGGTAGCGGACGATGGGAAAGCCCCAGCGGCCGAGGTTGGTGATGACGAGCTCGCCGCGCTCGCCCTCGGCCACCGGTTTGCCGGTGACCGGATCAAGAATCTCGGCGATGTATTCGCTCTCGACGAGATGCGTGCCGCCGGGCTGGGTTTCACATTCGAAGGAGTGCGCGCCGACTTCGGTGGCGCCGGCATGGTCATAGCATTTTGCGCCCCACGCTTCTTCGATGCGCGCCTTGGTGGACGGCACGTTGGCGCCCGGCTCGCCGGCGTTCACGACGGCGCGCATGGGGATCGAGGACAAATCAAAACCCGTCTCGCGCGCCACTTCGGCCAGGCGCAGGGCGTAGGTCGGCGTGCAGCAGAGCGCGGTGGCGCCGACTTCGCGCATGAGTTCGAGGCGTTGCGCCGAATCGCGCCCGCCGCCGGGAATCATCAATGCGCCAAGCTGGCGCGCGCCTTCCGTCGCCGCCCAGAAACCGACGAAGGGGCCGAAAGAAAAGGCCATGAAGACGCGGTCGGCGGCCGTCACGCCGGCGCCGGCCAGCACGTGACCCCAGCAACGGCCCCACCATTGCCAGGCCGCCTCGGTGTCGGGCACCTTGAGCGGCACGCCGGTAGTGCCGGAAGTCTGGTGGAAACGCACGTAATGATCGACCGGATAGGTCAGGTTGTTGCCGAAGGGGCCGTTGGCGGCCTGGTCCGCCATCAGCTCGTGCTTGGTGGTCAGCGGCAGGCGGGCGAGGTCGTCGAGCGATTTGATATCGCCCGGCTGCATGCCGGCGGCTTTCCACTTGCCGGTGTAGAAGCGATTTTTTTCCCACAGCTCCGAGGCCAGGGCTTGCAGCTTTGCCATCTGTAGCGCGGCCAGCTGTTCCCGCGGCAGTGTTTCAGTGCTTTGATCGAAATAGGTCATGGTTGTCGTTGCAAAAAGAGCCTCTCCGCTTTTCCCGTGTCTTGTAGTGCCGTGCCGAGAATCAGGCCTTGCAATCGCGCATCTCGGCGTACACCGACTGCTCCATCTTGAGCATCGCCTCGCGCTGCTCGGCCGGCCAGGCGTAGGCGAGCGCGTTGGTCGACACACCCGGCCATGACTGGTCCTTGGCGCCGATCACCTCCATCTCGTAGAGCGCGATCACGTAAGGCGCAGCCGCGTCGAGATGCGGCTTGATCTGGCGGGCGCTGCCCTTGACGAGGAAGGTGACGTCGCCCTGGCCGATGACCTGCAGCGAGGCCTGCCCGCTGCGTTGCAGGTTGGCCATGGTCGAGCCGCCTTCATCCACCGCGAAGCGCACCTTTCCGGCATCCGGCGCCAGGATCCAGGTGTAGGCGGAGGTCGCGTAGCCGTCCGCGCCGGAAGTGAGCAACAGGCCGGGAGCGCCGGGGCGCAGGTAGGCGACGAGCTTTTCCGGCATTTGGGGGGTAATTTTTCCGATCATGTTTCCGTTCTCCTTTAAGTCAGTACCGGCGCACCCCGAGGGTTTTTCCTGCGGGGCGCCACTGCGCCGTTGCGTCAAGAATGACGCCGTAAAACCACTCGTCTATTGCTGCGCCGCTCGTCGGCGGCGCTTCCTGCGGTAATTCTCCCGGCCCGTAGAGGCCGATTTCGGTGGCATCGTCACCCGCCACCGGTGTTCCGCCGATCACGCGGGCGCGGTAGGCGACGATCAGTACATTCACATCGGCCCGCGAGTACACATCAAGCAGCCCTTCCAACCCGATCTCCAGCCCGGTCTCTTCGCGCGCCTCGCGGATAATCCCTTCCGGAACCGACTCGCCGCTCTCGATATAGCCCGCCGGCGGCGCCCAGTAGCCGGCCAGCGGGTCGGCCAGGCGCCGGATCAGTACGAGCCTGCCTTCATGCTCGATCAGCGCCATGCCCACCGGCGCCGGGTTACGCCAGGCGATGGCGCCGCAACGTGCGCATTGATCGCGCGTCCTGCCGTCCTGCAAAGTCAGCGCCTGCAGTACGGCGCCGCAGTGCTGGCAATAAAGCGTCACTCAGCAAACCACGCTGATGCTGACCGAGTCGCCATCACCGACGCCCAGCGCCTGCCGTATCGGCACGGCGGAAATCACTTCGAACTTGTCCGGCGGGTAGCCCGGAATTTCAGGGAACACCACCGCGCCCGTAATGCGGCCGGCGACGACCACGTGAAAGCATTTCGCCGCGCAGAAACCCGGTTCGGGCGTGATGGCGATGCCTGCTTCGCGCGCCATGAAGCGCCGCGCCTCGTCCCAATCCGGCCCGCTCATGCGCAGGTTGAAGGTGCCGGGATAGGGTTCGAAGCCGAGCCTGGCGAGGAATGCCCGCCGCACCCAATCGAGCTCGGTAAAGGCGGCGCCTTCGCCCAGGCCCGAACAAACCTCGCCCGCCAGCAGCAGCGTCGCCGCCTCGGCTTCCGTCATGCGCTCCGTAACCGCCATGGCCGCACCCCCTATTTCTTTTTCAACGCCTCCCGCTCCTCGTTGCCCGTCCAGCGCTGGAACAAATCGAGGTCGAGGTCGAACTGGTCGAGCGCCTTGTTCACCGACTGCATGATCACGTCCTCGAGCGTCTTCGGCCGGTGGTAGAAGGCCGGCAGCGGCGGCACCAGCACGGCGCCGGCCTCCGTCGCCTGGGTCATCAGGCGCAAATGGCCCAGGTGCAGCGGCGTCTCGCGCAGCATCAGCACCAGCTTGCGCCGCTCCTTCAGCGTCACGTCTGCGGCACGAATGAGCAGGTTGGTATTGAAGCAGTTGGCGATGGCCGACAGCGTCTTGATCGAGCACGGCGCGAGCACCATGCCGGCATGGCGGAAGGAGCCCGAGGAGATGCAGGCGCCGACGTCATTGATGTCGTGCACATGGCTGGCAAGCTTCTTCACGTCGTCGACCGAGTACTCGGTTTCGTAGACGAGGGTGCGCTTGGCCGAGTCGCTCATGACGAGGTGCGTCTCGACGCCCGCTTTCTTGAGCACTTCCAGGATGCGGATGCCGTAGATGGCGCCGCTCGCGCCGGATATTCCGACAACCAGTTTCATGATGATCCTCTGTTCAAGGCCGCGCCGAGCACGGCTTTCGCCCTGGCGACGGCGGCGGCCGGAATCGTGATCTTGTCGAACGCGCCTCCGGCGCCGCGCGTGGCATCGAATCCGATCTTGGATCCGCTGCCGCCGCCTCCCGCGGAAGGATCGATGATGTAGCCTTCCATGCCGTCGAGTATGACGGTATCGCGCGCGGGCTGGAAGCGGGTGGACAGCGCCCAGGAAACCTCGCGCGGATCGCGGATATCGATGTCGTCGTCGACCACCGTCAGCACCTTCAGGCGCCGGTCGAGCGTGAGCGCCAAATGGATCAGGCGGCGCACCTCGTGGGGTGGGCAGTCCATCACGGCAATCACCGCGGCGAAGCTGCAAGTGCCGGGCACCAGCTCGAGGTCGACCACGCCGCGCACCAGGCCCTTCAACTGGCCGAGCAGTTCCGCTCCGCCGGCCAGCGAGAGCAGGATGTCGATCTCGGTTGTCCACGGACACAGGGCCGGAAAGATGTAGTCCTTGCGGTGGGTGACGGCGGTCACCTCGATGACGGGACTGTTGTTGGTGAAGTAGGCCCCGGTGTTTTCGCCGAAGGGGCCTTCCGGCTCGCGCACCCCGGGCAGCACATGGCCTTCGATGATGACCTCGGCACTCGCCGGCACCTCCACATCCACCGTCAGCGCGCGCGCCAGCTCGACGGGCGCGCCGCGCAGGCTGCCCGCGATATCCATCTTGTCCGGACCGAGCGGGCCGGTCTTCACCACCGAAGCGAGGAACAGGGCCGGATCGACGCCGAGGGCCACCGCGACTTCCAGCGGCTTGCCCTGCTTCTCTGCGTTGGCGAGATATAAAGACAGCGGCGGATTGGCCAGCAGGATGCCGAAGCGCCGGCCGCCCCCGCTGTCACCCTTATACATCATGCGGTGAATGCCCATGCCGCGCATGCCGCTGACCGGGTCGCGCGCCAGCACCACGCCGCAGGTGAGGAAAGGCGCGACATCCTTCTCGTGGTGCGTCATCAGGGGCAGCAGCGCAGAGATGTCAGCCGGCTGCCGATGCACGACTTCCTGCACCGGCACCTCACGAGCGGCGATCGGCGCGATGCCCTGCGCCGATTTCGCCACATAGGTTTCGATCAGGCGAGCCTCGTCCGTGCCGAGGGCGCGCGCGGCAAGCCGACGGCTTGACAGGAGATTGCCGACGATGCGCACGCCAGGGAAACCCGCGACCTGATCGAAGAGCACGGCCTGCCCGTCGTTTTGTGCCTGCTTCAGGACCGCGGCCACTTCATGCCGCGGCGAAACGGATTCCTTTATCCGCAGAAGATCGGCGCCGAGGCCGTCGAGGAAAGACCGCAAGTCCACGTGGGCCACGGCGCCGCTCCGTCCAGCCAATCAGAGATACTTCTCTGGCATGCGCTGCACTTCCTCCAGCACCTTGATGGAGAACTTGTTCGCGGACAGCTGGCCGCGGCCCATGCGTACCTGCAGGCTGTCGGGTAATTTGTCCAGCCTGGCCGAGACCTGACATTTCACGCGCTTGTACGTATATTTCTGCACGCCGGGGTTGAGGGTGCGGATGGTCAGCTCCAGATCCTTGCCCTCGGCCAGCTCGGCCATGTCCATGACGAAAACTTCCCACATGTTTTTCATTGCCATTGCTCCTTATTTGACTTCCGGATAGCCATAGGCCGTCCAGTTGCTGGTAACTTTGTCCTGGACATCCTTCGGGTAGACGTTCTTGAACGACACCAGCGTCGGCACGTCGTTGATCTTGTCCCAATCCACCGGCCACAGGCAGTCGAACACCACCTTGGAACCAATCGAGTACTTGCGGTCATGCGGGGTCGTAAAGGGATACAGCGGCGTGCCGGTGGAGTTCTTGTAGACATGAATGCCGTTGACCGGATGCATTCGCGTACAAAAGGCGTGGTAGACCTCGTCCCAGTTGAAAATGTCGGTCTGGTCGTCGACCACCATCACCATGTGGAACCAGGGGCCGAGCTTGCTGCCGAAGGCGAGCTGCCCGATCTGCTGGGCAATGCCGGAGTAAGTCGGCTTGACGCCGACGATCATCATGTGGTGCGTCGAGCGCGGATGCATGTACACGCCGGTGATGGGAATGCCCTGGCTCTTCAGCAGCTTCTCCAGCTCGAGGCCGAGCGAGAAGGAGCGCAGAAGCTGCCCTTCGTCCTGCGGCACGCCCATGTTGGAGATGGTCATCGTCGCGTTGTTGCGGTAGGTGATGCAATTCACGCGGAAGGTGACGCGGAAGTCGCGCGGGCTGGTGCGGTAGCCGGTGTATTCGCCGAAAGGGCCTTCCTCGACCTTGTAGTCGGGGCAGATCTCGCCTTCGATGATGATCTCGGCATCGGCCGGCACCTCGAGATCGTTGGTCTCGCACTTCACCAGGCGCACGGGCTCACCGGACAACATGCCGATCAGTTCCGGCTCGGGGATCGGCGAAGGTGCGCAGGCCGCCATCCCCGCCAGCGGCGACAGGCCGATGGCGGTGGCAAAGGGGCAACTCAAGCCGCGCGGCAGATAATATTCGGAGAGTTGCTTGCCCAGGTCGGAGAAGGGAAACACGGCGCCCGACATGGTGCGTCCGTCCCACATCATCTGTCGATACATGCCCCAGTTCACGTCGCCGCGCTCCGGATGCTTGGTGATCACCGCGTGCCAGGTGCCGACGTAGCGACCGCCATCGCCATCGTGCACCAGCGGCACAGGCAGCTTGCACAGGTCGACATCCTTGCCCTTGAGGATGTTCTCCTTGCAGGGTGCGTCCTTGCGGTCGATCACCACCGGGGCGATCGGCTCGCTGTTGGTGCGCTTGAGATACTCCTTGCCGATATCGGGCAGGCTGGAGGCCGGGTCCATGCCCATCGAGATCGCCATGCGCCGGTAGGTGGACAGCGGCGCGCCGAAATAGGAGAAGCCCGGGTAATCCTTGATTTTTTCCATGAACGGGGCGGCGGCGCCCAGTTCGCAGGCGCGGCGCACGATGGCGCCGGCTTCGTTTTCCCAATCCACTTCCTGCTTGATGCGCACGGCATCACCGGACTTGACACAAGCCTCGATGAATTCGCGATTGTCCTTCGGTGCTGAAATTTTCGACACGATTGACTCCTGGTAAGGTTGAAAAGCGATCAACTGAATCTGTTCAACTGATTTTCGACAAAATCTTGTCCCACTTGTCCTGCGCCTTGAGGATCATTTCCGCCACCTCGCGCACGGCGCCGTAACCGCCGCGCGCGTTGGTGACATAAGCGGCATGCTTTTTGACATCCTCGACGGCATCATTGACGGCGATGGGCAGGCCAACGCGCTTCATCATCGACAGGTCCACCAGGTCGTCGCCGACATAGGCCACCTGCGCGTCGGTAATGTTCAGTTCCTTCAGCATCTCCTCATAGGGCTCGGTCTTCTTCTTGATGCCTTCGTGGAACCGCTTGATCTTCAGTTCCTCGGCACGGTGGCGCACGGCGCCGGATTTCTTTGAAGTGATGATCGCCACCTCCACGCCGGACATCATCAGGACGATCACACCCATGCCGTCCTTGATGTCGAAGTTGCGCGTTTCCACCCCGTTGTCGTCGATGACGATGCGCCCGTCGGTCATGACGCCATCCACGTCGAGGATGACCAGCTTGATGTCTTTTGCTTTTTCCATGTTCCCTTCCTCAATTCATTCCCGCGAACGCGGGAATCCACACGCAGTCTGGATCCCCGCTTCCGCGGGGATGACGAGCATTAATCGATGCCGTACTCGCTCCAGCGTCCCCGGATCTTCTCCAGCATGGCCTCGTCCATGCGCGCCTCGACCGGCTTCTGCTTCCACTCGTAGGGAATGCAGGCGTCCATGAGGATGCGCGAGGTGGTCAGCTTGTCGGAGTCGGGATGCAGCGCCGGATCGAGCGGCGTGGAACGACCGCGCTTGATGAGCTCGGTGCCGCGCATCGGGTCGTAGCGACAGGACAGCGCCCAGAAGACGCGCTGCAGGTCGTCGGCCATGATGTCCTCGTCCACCGTGATGACGCCCTTGATGCCGTAGGAGCCGGTGTTGCTGCCGATCACCGCGTCGGCGACCTGGCGCGAATGGCCGGGGTAGGCCTGCTTGATCGACACCACCGCCCAGAAGCGCCCGGCGGATTCCGGCAGGACGCAGACCGAACTGATGCCGGGAATCCTCATTTTCTCCAGTTCCGTCCACAAGGTGGCGGTGCGGGTGAAGGCGAGCAGCATGTGCACGTCGGTGACCGGGCGGCCCTGGCCGGTGGCCCACAACACCGGGTTGTTGCGGTGGAGGATCTGCTTTACTTCCAGCGCCGGCTTGTTGATGACCTTGTGCAGCTCGTCGGTGTAGTAGCCGGTGTATTCGGCGAAGGGGCCTTCCGGACGGAAGTTGTTCGGGTCGATCTCGCCTTCCAACACGATCTCGGCGCCGGCCGGAATCGGCAGGCCGGTCAGCGGCGCCATGAGGAATTCCGCCGGCTGGCCGCGCACCGTGCCGGTGATGTCGAAATCGTTGGCGCCCTTGTGCATCAGGGTGCCGGCCATGAAGATCAACGGGTCGCAGCCGATCACCGCTGCCGCCGGCATCTTCTTGCCCATCTTGGCGTACTTCTTCATGATGCGCTCGCCGCGCTTGCCCGGCAGGATCTGCACGCCGCAGGTCTTGTTGTCGAGCATCTGCATGCGGTAGGTACCGAGATTGGTCTCGCCGGTCTCCGGGTCCCTCAGTACCAGGAACACCATGGTGCCGATGTAGCGACCGCCGTCGAGCGGAAAGAATTGGGGCACCGGGAACATGTTGAGGTCGACCTTGTCGCCGGTGAGGATGTTCTCCAGCACCGGGCCGTCCTTGACTTCCTTGGCCTTGATGAGGCCCTCGGAGGTGATGGTCTTCTTCATCCACTGCTGGGCCGACTCGCACATGGTCAGGTTGTGCGGCAGCCCGAGCATGATGGCGAGGCGCTTGGTGGTGGCGAAGGCGCCGGTAAACACCGGGGAGGAATAGCCCTTGATGTTCTCGAACAGCAGGGCCGGGCCCTTCTTCTCCTCGGTCAGCTTGGAGACGTGGGAGATCTCCAGGTTCCAGTCGACTTCGGCCTTGACGCGCTTCAGTTCGTTGGCGGCTTCACACTGGTTGATGAAATATCTCAGATCCATTTTTGTGGGCTCCTGTGGGTCAATGACGGGTTTTTTCTTCGCAATGCGCATCGACCGACTCGATGACGCGGAAGCCGGCGGCCTCCAGCACGGCCACCACCTTCTTCACATCGGCGGCATGGAAGCGGACGATCACCTTGCGTTCGTGCGCGTGGCCGTTGCCGCCGTTCTCGCTGCGGGCGATGGGGTAGACCGCCTGCACCTCCGCGCCGGCGCCTTCGACGAGGTCGGCAATGCGGCCGATGGTGCCGGGCTTGAGTTCCATCGGCCCCAGGGTGACGCCGGAGCGCCGCTCCCAGGCGCCGAGGAAGTGGGCGGCGAGCGAAAAGATTTCCCTGGAGGAAATGACGCCGACGACCTCACCGCCGTCCATCACCGGGAACTGGGCGATGCCAAGCTCCTGGCCGCGGCGCAGGCACTCCTCCATGGTGTCGGTGGCGCTCACCGTGGCCGGATTGCGCACCATGATGTCCTTCACCTTGAGGCGGTTGGCGAAGAAACTGTATTCGTCGGCGCTCTGCGTGCGGGCGACGAAGTGCGCCGCCTGCAGGCAATGCGCCCGCGTGATCACGCCGCGCAGGCGGCCGTTATCGACGACAGGCAGGGCCTGCAGGTTGTGCTCGGATAGGATCCGCTTGGCTTCGGACAGCAGGGTGTCGCCGTTCACCAGCTTGGGATTGTGCTGCATCCAGTTGCGTACGATCATTACGTCACCTTCTTGCCGGTCAGCAGGCTGGAGAGGATGTAATCCATCGCCGACGTCGCCTTCGGCGCGGCGGCGGCTTCGGTCTCGCGCTTGGCGCTCCACACGGTTTCGGGCCTTGCCTGCAGGATGAAGATGTTGCCGCCGGCAGGCAGGTCCTTGTCCACCGCCCATTCGATGTCCATCGGCCGGCCGTAGTGCTTCTCGATGGCCTTGCCCATGCGTGCCAGTTCGACGACTTCCTCGTCAATGAGGGACTGCACATTCTGCCGCTCGTAGGGCGTCTCGATCTTGACCGACTTCTGCGTCTTCAGATCCACCGTGTAGGTGATTTCCTTGCTGCAGATGGTGCGCTCGATGATGTCGAGGGCGACCTTGTTCACCACGAAATGATCGGGCGTCACTTCGCCCGAGACGACGGATTCGCCGAAGCCGAAATTCGAATCGATGGCGATGACG
>Ga0208244_101606_pt1 | contig 11158 bp, 11 predicted proteins | sample SubbioCR12Aug_5A_FD_184828 | JGI IMG/M metagenome (GOLD analysis project Ga0208244, IMG submission 184828) | Serpentinite rock and fluid subsurface biosphere microbial communities from McLaughlin Reserve, California, USA - CR12Aug_5A (SPAdes) | ecosystem: Environmental > Terrestrial > Deep... | reverse complement strand
CGGCTGTCCGACAAATTTTATTTCCGTATTTTTGCTCATGTTGTTTGTTGTTCGCAAAGCAAACTTACAACATGGGGTGAAACCTTCGGGGATTAACCCCTATTTTTTTTTAGTCGTTCAGTAGTGATTTTATTAATGATTTTTTTCAGACGTTGAAATTATGTAATAATTTCGGGTTAAATCGAATGTCAAACACAAATTTATTGTTTTTTAAAAAATTGAATGAATGTGTTGATTTTATTATTTTCGGATTCTGTAGAGACGCCATGCTTGGCGTCTCTGGATTATACGAAATCGAATTTTCCAAGATAGACGCCAGCATGGCGTCTCTACAATTACGTTTATTCGAAAACAATTCCCAAACCATTCATCGAATATTATCCACACCAAAAAAACCATTAATTTTACGCATTCAAAAATCCATTAATGAAGATACACCTTATATTGGCGGCGGGTGAAGCAGACCCTTTGAGAAAGCAGGATCCTTTCATGCCTCTTGCATTGCCGATTCTTGCAAGTAATGCTCCCGAGCATGAGTATGTTTTTACAGATTTGCTTTGGGAAGATTCTGATAAAATAGATTATGATGCTGATTTTGACTTGATTGGTATTAGTTTCAGGGTTTCGGCTACGGATAAGGCTTTTGAGATAGCGGATAAATTTCGTGAAAATGGCAAAAAGGTCGTTTTAGGTGGTGCTCAGGCTTCGTCTATACCTCTTAAAACCAAGCAGCACGCCGACTCAGTTGTTATTGGCGAAGGAGAATTGTTGTGGCCTATACTGATTAGCGATTTGCAAAAAGGTGAATTGAAAGATTTTTATGTTTCTTCTCCTAAAAGTGATATTGATTTTGAAGGTTATAGTGTTTACAGACTGAGCTCTCTGCCTCAGCTGACAAATCTTCCTCTTCCCGAAAGGAAGATGTTCGACAGAAAATATACGTTTGACATGGTTTTTGCCGCAAGAGGATGTCCTGTCAATTGCTCCTTTTGTGCTGTGAGTGATATTTTCGGTACCGCAATGAGATTTAAGGATCATTCTATGGTTATTGATGAAATCAATAGTTTTGGCAGACGTTTTTTCCTTATAGATGATACCGTTTTTGGAATGAACAATTGTTATGATTATTACCTTGAACTTTATAGAAAAATTCAGCAACTTCCAAAAAAAAGATTCTGGATAGGGCAGGCAAATCTGGATGCCGCTGCAAATAGCAAAGGCCGGGATGTTATAACCCAGGCTTCTCTTGCCGGCTTGTCTTATGTTTCAATCGGCTTGGAAACCATCAACCCTCAGAATATGAAGGATACCGGTATTATACCAAAAATGGGGATAACAGATAAAGAAAATCCACTTGCAGAGATCAAGAAAAATATTGAGTTTATTCAGGGGCAGGGAATTGGTATTTCGGGTTGGTTTACAATCGGATTGGAGCACGATACAATGGAGTCGTGCAGACAATCAATTGATTTTTGCATTGAGACTAACATTTTCCCTGTATTTACGCCTATTCAGGCTCTGGAGGGAACAAGGTATTACAGTGAACTAAAAGAAAAATCATTGTTGCTGGATCAGAAATCCAATGTTTCAAATGTTAGAAATGCCAGTCTTGAAAACCATGATTATATAACGATTTTGAAAGAAGTTATAGATAAGGCATATTCTAGAAATCAAATATGGAAAAGAACCTGGTTTTATCTAAAAACGATACATAAAACAAAAAAAGGATTGTTTAATCTGATACATCGTATAATTTTGCTGCATATTACACAGTTAAAACTGAAGAAAATATCAAAGCAGGAATTGATAAGATTTAAATCACGAATAAAAAATGATGATGTTTAAGTATAATTTTGATGTAAAGGGATATGAGCTCGATTCATTCGGACATGTTAATAATTCAGTGTATCTGAATTATCTTGAGCAGGCCAGATGGGAAATAATGCGGGAGCTTGGACTTTATGAATATTTTAAAAAAACCGGAAACTTTCTTATTGTTGTTGAACTCAATATCAAATACATAAAAGAGCTTTGTTTGTTTGATAAAGCTGTGGTTGACACTTCTTTTAAGCGTGAGGGTTTCTTTTTGGTTTTTAAACAAAATATAAGGGATGAAAGTGGTGAGAAAATCAGCAAGGCTGTGGTAAAATGCTTGTTTGTTGATAAATCCAGAAATCCTCTTGATGTTCCTGATGTTTTAACTGAATTCTTTTCTGATGATAAAGCTTGAAAAACATAACGATAGCGTAATACTTACTCTCGATAGTCCACCTGATAATAAGCTTCAGCAACCTGAGTTTATTGATAAGGCTGAGTTGAGGAAGTTTATTGAAGACAATGATATAAAATGCCTGATAATAAAGGGAGAGGGAAGGCATTTTTCTGCCGGAGCTGATATAGAAAGCATAAAAAAGCAAATTGCAGAAGGCACTTTGGCAGAAAAACTTAATAGTGGCAAGGAACTACTGAGCTATATTTATGACCTCGATATTCCTGTTATTGCTGCTATTGAAGGAGTTTGTTTTGGAGGAGGATTGGAAATTGCACTATCAGCACATATCAGGGTTGTTTCGGAAAAAGCTATGTTGGCATTTCCCGAAAGTATGCATAATCTGATGCCAGGGCTATCGGGTTCGTATGCTTTAAAAAAGCATCTTACAATGGGTCAAAGTATTGAGATGATGCTTTGCGGAGATATTGTTGGGGCTGAGAAAGCTGTAAAAATGGGGTTGGCAGATTATATTTGTGATGCCCGTAAAACGTTTGAGTTTTCGGTACAACTCGCAGAAAAAATGACAAAAGATAAGCCGTTAAAGGTGATTAATAATATTATGAAGGCTCTTAAGAATGCTTATATAATGGAAAAACAAGAGGCATTAAAAAAGGAAACGGAGCTGTTTTGCGAACTGGCTAAAAATCTAAACTCTGATGCAGTCTGACAGTTATATAAAACATACAAAAACCGTTCTACTCGAATCTTTTTATAAAGAGATTGAGAAGAATGGTCTTGAAGATTTTTTTCTAGATGAAGAAATTCAACTTTATGGCAAAGAAGTAGGAAAGAGAAGCCTTGCCGCAAGATGGTTAGTTAAAAAGATGATCATTGAGCATTATAAAAATAAAATTGGGTTTAATGATATAATGATAATCAGCGCTGAAAACGGAAAACCAATTATTAAGATTTTTAGCGAGAAAATTTCTGATAATATTTTGATAAGCATTTCGCATACTAAGGTGAGGGTGACAGGGATGGTGGTTATTGAAAGTTAAGGTTGAGGTATAGGTTTTTTAATTCCTCGCAAAAACCGCAAAGGAAAATTTACGCAAAAACCGCAGAGACTTTAGAGAAAGACCTTTGCGTGATTTGCGGACAATAATTTTGCGAACTTAGCGTGGAATTATTTTAATTGAGTTATTTGCATTTAGAACCAAATGTTGGTTCTCTTATTTAACATGAACTACAAAACAATATCATACAAAAAACTAAATAATTTAGCACACCTCGAGCTGAGCAATCCTCCAGGCAATGCTATGAGTATGCAGTTTTTTGATGAATTGCTTGATGTTTGTGAGAATGAAATTGTAAAGGAAGATTATGACGGATTGATTATCAGCTCGCAGGGAAGGCATTTCTCAAGTGGAGCTGATGTGAAAGAACTTTTAAACGTTATAAAAAGCAGTGACAAACTTGTACCTGAAGCAATGGCGAAAAATCTCAGGGCTATAGAAATACTGCATATGGTAAGAAAGCCCAAAGTTGCAATTTTAAAAGGTGTTTGTTATGGTAGTGGTTTTGAGTTGGCACTTACTGCAAATTATAGGATTGCTCAGAATAACACATTGATTGCATTGCCGGAAGTAACATTCGGACTAATGCCGGGATTGGGAGGAGTTAGTGCATTAACAAATTTTGTCGGAGAAGCAAAGGCATTAGAAATGATTTTATCCGGAGAATCAATAAACGCCGAAGATGCATTAAGGCTGGGAATTGTAAATATCATTGCAGATAAAGAACAATTGATAAGTGTTGCGGTTGATTTTGTTTGGAAAAACAACAATTAAATATTTGATTGTCACCGGATAAATTATTGTAGAGACGCCATGTTGGCGCCTTTTTTGAACGAGGGAAAATAATTATTGTAGAGACGCAATGCTTTGCGTCTCTGGATAATACGAATATGAAATTCACAACAGAGACGCCAGCATGGCGTCTCTACGGGATTTGAAATTTTAAAAATATTATTTCATTATGAATATTTCTGTTAAAATTGTTGGCTCGGGACATTATTTGCCCGGCGAGCCAATTCCATTCAAAGATGTAGATTATTATCTTGGTGAGCTAAATGAAATTCCTCCAAAGGTCAAAAAATGGCTTGAGAGAATAAAGGAAGTGATGTCGGAACTTATAGAGGTTGAATATTACCATTTTGCCTTAGACCCTGAAACACGTGAATTTACTGATGATAATATTTCAATGGCTGTAAAAGCAGCGCAAAAAGCATTGGAAAACGCCGGATTAAAAGCATCGGATATTGATTTTATTGCATACGGCAGTGCGCATCAAGACCAAATGCCAACTGCAAGTGTTAGAATACAGGAAGCATTGGGAATAGACTCTTGTGGCGAAATATCAATTCACGCAAATTGCACATCTGCATATAAGGCTCTGCTTACGGCTTATGAGTTTTTAAAATCAGGACGTTACAAAAGAGCTCTTGTATTATCAAGTGGCATTTCATCTTCAGAATTGAGAAAAGAATATTACAACCAGCCTCTTGTAAAAAAGGAGGAACTGTTTTTGAGGTATTTTCTTAGTGATGGTGCCGGCGCACTGATTTTGGAGGCAGATGAAAGTGAAAGCAAATCAGGTTTGTATCTTGAAAGCTGTTATATGGAATCAATTGGAGGAAACAAGCCTTCAGCAATGGGCAACCGCCGTCCGGCATATTTTATGAGTCCGAAAGAAGAATTTGAGAAAGGATATCACCACCTCGCACAGCTTTTTAATGATAATCTTAGGGATTTATTTTATGAAACCGATGGTTCAGTATTTTTAAAAGGCCTCAAAAGAATGATGGAAAAATTCCCTTTTGAAGTAGAAAGAATTAAATTTTTTCAGGTGAATTTCCCTTCAAAGCATATATCCGAAACGATTATGGAAGAGTGCCAAAGCATAGGCATATCGCCCAAAACGCTTTACACAAAAATGTCAACAATGGGTTACATAGGACCTCCAATGGTTTTTGCCTGCCTGGATAAGATAAGAAGAGAAGAAAAATTGGGGAAAGGAGATGTGATTCTTTCTTTTGTAACCGAAGTAAGCAAGTTTATGCAGGCGGGGTTTGTTTGTAGGGTGTGGTAATATGCCAATGTGCCAATGTGCCAATGAGTCAATGTGCCAATTTGATAATATGCCAATTGTAAGGAATTTCCAGCTTCCGATCTCTCGGAACTGGAAACTTCCGGATTGAATAATTAATTCCAAACTCTCTCGGAACTGCAAACTTTCAATAAATCATTACTTACAGGTAATAAAATCAGAAATAAATTATTATCTTTGGGTTATAAAAATAAAAATATTTTATTACCTTTGGGTTATAAAAACATTCTCATAATGATAGAACAACTTTACACCAAGCACATCAAAGCCTTAAATGGATTAAAAGAGGAATATAAGAGCCATCTCCATGATGATATTTTGTGGAAGGAGCGACTTATTGGCATTAAAGGTGCAAGAGGAGTTGGGAAAACAACTCTTATTCTCCAACATATAAAGGATAATTTCGGAAATGACCGTAAATGCTTGTATGTTAATCTGGATGATATTGCATTTCCCTTTGATAATCTGCTACATTTGGTTGAAGAGTTTGAAAAAACAGGTGGAAAATATTTATTTCTTGATGAGATTCACAAGTATGCAAACTGGTCTCGCGAACTAAAAAACATTTATGACAATTTCCCTGATATTAGTGTTGTTTTTACAGGGTCGTCTATATTGGACATATTAAGAGGCAAGGCTGATTTAAGCAGGAGAGCAGTTATATATCGTATGCAGGGTTTGTCTTTTAGAGAGTTCTTGAATATAAAAACCGGAAAATCTTTTGCAAGTTATTCACTTGAGGAATTGTTAAAAAACCATGAAGATTATAGTCAGAAAATAGCATTAAAAGCCAAGCCATTCCAGTATTTTAAAGATTATTTAAAATACGGTTATTACCCATACTTTCTTGAAAGCACTGAAAATTATCACCTTAAACTATCAAATACAATTAGCTTGATGCTTGAGGTAGATCTTCCATTATTATTCAATGTGGATATACAAAACATTAGCAAGCTAAAGAGATTTCTCAATATTTTAAGTCAGGATATTCCTTACAAGCCAAACATTACAAATTTAGCAGGTGCCATTGGTGTATCATGGAAATCGGTTATAAACTACTTGCACTATTTGAATGATGCTGAGATTATAAAAATTTTATATCATGAGGGAAAAGAGATAGGTAGTTTGTCTAAGCCTGAATTGGTAAACCTGCATCATCCCAATCATTTTTTTATATTTAACGAAGATGTTGCCAACAGCGGTAGCTTACGCGAATCATTTTTTATTAATCAGTTATCATACAAAAACAGAGTTGAAAAAGCAAAAAGAGGTGATTTTGTTGTAAATGGGAAGTATTATTTTGAAGTAGGAGGCAAAAACAAAACCTACCATCAAATTGCAAAGCTTAAAAATTCATATATTGTTGCAGATGATATAGAATATGGATTTGGAAATAAAATCCCACTTTGGCTTTTTGGGTTTTTGTATTAAAACCGAAGCTAATAAGGAATTTCCAGCTTCCGCTCTTGCGAAACTGGAAACTTCCGGATTGAATAATTAATTCCAAACTCTCTCGAAACTGGAAACTTCCGGGTTACCAAAAAACACCCCGCCACTAAACCTAAATTCACTACTTTTGTTAATCATAAAATAACACTCCATTATAGTTTTATGGCAAATAAAAAATTCAAACTCATACTGATTCGCCCAAAGCAGAAATACAAGCACTACTCAACTCAGTTTGAGATGGCTAAGCTTATGGGAAAACGGACTGCAAATTCTGCTCTGGCTTTGCCTCTGCTGGCGGCGCTTACTCCGGCAAATTATGATATAAAAATTCTTGATGAGGAAATTATTGATTCGGCTGAAGGATATAATGCCGATTTAGTTGGTATCACTATGATTACCAGCAATTCGGAAAGGGCTTATAAGATTGCTGACCATTATAGAAGCAAAGGAATTAAAGTGATAATTGGAGGCCCTTATGCAAGTTATTCGCCTGAAGAAGTTTTGCAACATGCAGACACTGTTGTGATTGGAGAGGCTGAAAATATTTGGAAAGATATTTTGACTGATTTTGAGAATGGAAAGTTGCAACAACAATATCAGGATAAGGAAAAGATTTTATTTGAAACTTCTGCTGTGCCCCGCTGGGACTTGATAGATACTTCTAACATTCTATCGGTTAATGTTCAGGCATCAAGAGGTTGTCCGTTTCAGTGCGAATTTTGTCTTACCTCTCAGCTTTTCGGAAGAAAAGTCAGAAGAAGAAAAATTGGCGATATAATTAATGAAATCAAGCAATTGCCTCTTAAAAATGTGTTCTTTGTTGATGATAACCTTACTTTGCACAAGCCTTATGCTTTAGAGCTTTTCAAAGCTTTGAAACCTTTGCAGATAAGCTGGATGTGCCAAAGTAGTGTAGATGTTGCCGACGACCCTGAATTTCTAAAGGAAATGTCGGAGTCGGGATGTAAGTTTGTGCTGATTGGTTTTGAATCTCTAAATCCCAAAAGCCTTGCCGAAACTCACAAGCATCAAAACAATAAGGAAAAATATCTTGAAATTATTGAAAATATCCATAAATCAGGGATTCATGTTTATTCATCTTTTATTTTAGGCTTTGATAACGACACTAAGGAAGATTTTGAAATTTTTAAATCGTTTATTGACGAAGCTTGTCTCCCGGCATTTATGCTTAGTTTGCTTGGTTCTACAAAGGGCACCGAGCTTCATACAAGACTTGAAAATGAAGGAAGAATTTACCAAAATCTGAGCAAGAATTTTAACGTAGGCGCTTATCCGGTTTTTAAATATGCGAATTTTAAAAACAAAGAATTGTTCGATCTTTTTAATGAAACCATTAAGGAGTTATACCAATTTAAAAATATCAGAGCCAGAACAATCAGGCTTCTTGAAAAAGGTTATTTTTCAAAAAACAAACCGGCAGGCAGTATTTCTTTCTGGCAAAAATTTAGAACAACATTTTTATTGCTGAGATTATATAGATTCAGTAAAGACAAGGAGAAGAGATTGTTTTTTAAGGATATAATAAGACTAATAAGGGAGAAGAAACTATCTGTAAACGAAGCTGCATCAATGCTTTTGATGATAGAAGGTATTGTTAGACACGTTGAAAAAGCGGATAGTTATAAGAATGAGTTTTATGAGGAGTTGGAGAGGAATGGAATTGGTTAAAGAAAAATAGGTATTAGGTATTGGGTATTGGGTATCAGGTGTCGGGTTTCAGGTATCGGGTATTGGGTATTGGGTATCGGGTATTGGGTGTCGGGTATCAGGTATCAGGTTTTATGATGCTTGCAACATCCTGACATTCAAATACCTAACACTAACACTCGACACCTGACACCCGACACCTAATACCTAAATAAAGTATGACTGAAATTAAAACAATAGCAATAATCGGCGATGGAAGAATGGGTCAGTCCATTTTTCGGCATCTTTATAACTATGACTATAAGTTGATTTGGGTTAATCTTTCATCATATAATGAAGAATCAGAAAAGCTTACGCGAAAGCTAAATCGTTTTTTGTCTAAAAACCTTATTTCACAAGAGGATTTTGATAAAAAGACAAATTCTGTGATTATAACAAACTCTCTTGAGAATATTCATGAATGTGACCTTATTATTGAAACCGTTAATGAAGATATTGACATTAAAAACAGCTTATTCTACGAGCTTGAGACAAAAGCAAATTCCAATGCAATAATTGTCAGTAATAGTTCATCAATTCTACCGGGGAGATTTGATATTAACGAAAAAATAAAGCCCAACTTTTGCGGAATGCATTTTTTCTATCCTGTTGAAACCACAAAACTTCTTGAGATTATCCCATCGTCAGCAACATCGGATAAAACTTTGGAGACAGTAATAAGTTTTGCTGAGACAATAGAAAAGAAAGTTTTTGCTCAAAATGATGATACTGCCTTTGCAATAAACAGATTCTTTCTTGAGATACAATCAGGGTTTTATAATTATTGCATTGAGAATAAACTTGATTTTCAGCTTGCAGATCAGGCTGTGAAAAACAAATTGTTTCCATTGGGAATATTTGAAACTCTTGATATAATTGGTTTTAGAATTCTTGAATATTCTATAGAAAACTATATCAAAATGCAAAGCCAATCATCTCACATTATTCCAATTTTTGATTTTATAAAAACAAAAATGAATGAAGGCAAAAAGGGACTGATTGACAATGAGGGGTTTTTGAAATACCCGTTGGGAATAACTAATGTGGATTCAAATTCTGAAACAAAAATTAGTGATTTTCTTAAATCCTTAATTTCGCAAACCGCTGATAATTATATTCATTCAGGGTTTTTCCGCAACAAAATGGATATCGAATTTGTTATTTCTGAATATACGAATTCGGAATACATTCTTTAACCTTTATCTTTGCATTTTATTTTGAATTTTGTTATGAAGAAAAAAGTTGTAATTACTGCCATAAACACCATTAATTCTTTAGGTTTAAATATTGATGAATGTTGGAATAATCTTATCGATGGCAAATCAGGTATAAAAAGGATTTCAAGGTTTGACCCTTCTGATTTGGAGACACAGATAGCTGCCGAACTTCCCAATGAATTTGAAGAATATGCATCTGAGCATGTGAAAAAGCGCAGTGCCAAGCAGATGACCAGAGTTACAAAAATGGGCCTTGTTTGTGCAAAGGAAGCAGTTACTCGTTATAATTTCAATACTGAGAATTACCCCAAAGATAGAGTTGCTGTTCTTGCAGGGGTTGTAAACACAGGGTTTTCCTCGATTGAGAAGGCCAATGATGATAAAAACAGCATTCTCAAGGCAATGAACAATTCATTGAGTGCCTGGATTTCTTTGGAATATGGCTTTACCGGGCCTAATTTTTCTGTTGCTACCGCCTGTGCATCCTCTGCTTATGCAATGGCTTTAGGATTTGATATGATAGCCAACAATCAGGCTGATGCTGTTATCGTTGTAAGTTCTGATTCGGTTGTAAATCCTGAAGAGATTAAGGGTTTTAATGAGATATATGCATTGTCAACCAGTAATGATAGGGGAGCAGCGGCAAGTTGTCCATTCTCCAAAGACCGCGATGGTTTTGTTATTGGCGAAGGTGCAGGCGCAATAATTCTTGAGTCTGAGGAAGGCGCCAGAGCCAGAGGAGCAAATATCCTGGCGGAGTTTGCAGGTTATGGATTAAGCAGCGAGGCATACAATATTGTTTCTCCTCAGGAAGGTGGAGAGGGTATGATGTTTACAATGCAAAAAGCACTAAAACATGCAGGTTTAAAACCTGAAGACATTCATCATATTAATGCACACGGCACAAGTACTACTCTTAATGATATGTATGAAACAATGGCTGTTAAAAAGCTGTTTGGAGACAATGCAAGTAAAATTCCTGTAGTTTCATCAAAGTCAATGATAGGCCACACTATCGGCGCAGCAGGAGTTATTGAGGGTGCGATTACAGTGAAATCTCTGTTAGAGCAAAAATTGCATCCAACTGCAAATTATATAAATCCTGACCCTGAATTAGATTTGGATTACGTGCCTAATATAGCCAGAGAACATGAAATGTCGTGTGCTTTATCCAACTCTTTCGGTTTTGGAGGACACAATGCTACTTTGGTTTTCAAATCATATATTTGATAATAGGAATAGCCATTTTTACATTTGCCTGTTTTTTCAGTTTTTTTTCACGCAAAGATTTCTATGTTAATAAACAAGAAAAATTATTTCTTTTTTGATAGAAATAATCTTCTTTTTTCAAATAGGGTTGTTTTCTCTTGATCACGGCCATTATTCGTTGGATTAATTTGTTCCT
>Ga0208244_101605_pt1 | contig 11161 bp, 12 predicted proteins | sample SubbioCR12Aug_5A_FD_184828 | JGI IMG/M metagenome (GOLD analysis project Ga0208244, IMG submission 184828) | Serpentinite rock and fluid subsurface biosphere microbial communities from McLaughlin Reserve, California, USA - CR12Aug_5A (SPAdes) | ecosystem: Environmental > Terrestrial > Deep... | reverse complement strand
GGAAGACGACTGACTCCATAACGCTCTCCTTGCTCCTGGAGAACGTTATACAACATTGTTGAATCTGACGCCAGCTTTTTCTTTATTCGGTTGTCAAAGAGCTTTTTTCAAAGAGCTAAAGTGTTACAAAGATCTCTTCCTTCTTTTCATGGTAATGGTTGCCTCTTGAAAACCCTTTTCTGATCTGAAAAGCGGCTATATGATGCATTGTCTCCTGATAGGCAATCTGTACGAACTCCCCTCTTTCCTCTTCCCACCTCTTTGCTCCAGGGATTTCTCTTGTGTCAGGCAGTCTTTCAATGATCACTTTATCCATAAAACTCTCTTGATGACTCACCTGCCTGGACCTGCCTACCACAGGAGGGATTCAAAAAATAATTACAGAGATTTAATTGGGTAGCCGGCTTGTTTCCAGGCTTCGACACCGCCTGCGAGGCAGCCAACCTTTTTGAACCCAAGGGCGATCAGTTTTGCTGCCTCACGGGCAGCGCTCGCCTCATTGTGTCAGGCACAGTAGAAGACGACTTCCTGATCTTTCGTAAGAGAGGAGAGCCTCAATTTAAACTCGCCGAGTGAGACGGCCCCTTCCAGCCTCATCTTCTTAAATTTCTCCTCATCTTCGTAGGCGCAGACAAGAAGGGCTCCGCCGGCTTTCAGCTTCTGATGAGTTTCCTCCGGTGAGATGCGTTCAGGTTCGGTCATATTCATCCTCCTTTGATGGGATTATTTTTTATAACCCATCATTTTTTCAAATTCACTCTGCTTGTTGATTATTCATATTTTTTGAATTATGATGCAGTCAAAAGAGGTCGAAAATGGCAGGATATACAGACACGCATGCCCGGGCGGGAATTGATGCTCCGCTCCCCAAGATTGAATGCTTCGAGAACCAATTTAAAGATTATGAGATCACGATCTCCATCCCGGAATACACCTCGGTCTGCCCGAAATCAGGGCTGCCCGATTTTGGAACGATCACCATCCGATATATTCCTGGAAAGCGGTGTGTGGAATTAAAATCTCTAAAGGAATATATCCTCGCTTACCGAAACCTGGGAATCTTCTACGAAAATGCGGTCAATCGGATCCTCAGGGACGTGGTGAACGCCTCAAAACCGGTTTGGGCCAGGGTGACGGGTGAATTCAACGTCCGGGGAGGAATGAAAAGCACCATCGAGGCCACCTATCAATCGGTCTCCATCAGAAAAAAGGCCAAGTAATGACTTTACAATTTTGTCATTCCGGACCTGATTTAGCTTGCCCCGCACTTGATGCGGGGGAATCCAGTCTTTTCCATCTGGATTCCCGTTTTCACGGGAATGACAGCTTTTTACGAAACCATCATTATGGATGAAAAAATGAAAAAGGTTCTCTTTCTCTGTACCGGCAATTCCGCACGGAGCCAGATGGCTGAGGGATGGATGAGGTCCCTCGCTCAAGACAACTGGAAAATTCGGAGCGCGGGCATCTTCCCATCCTATGTCCATCCTCTGGCCATCCGTGCCATGGAAGAGATCGGAATCGACATCTCCGGACAGACTTCCAAATCGACGGATGCATTCCTCAACGGAGAGTTCGATTACATCATCACCCTATGCGACCATGCAGCCATGGCCTGTCCAAATTTTCCCGGTCAGGGGGAACGGGTCGCCTGGTCCTTTGAAGATCCTGCGGCCGCCATCGGGACGATTGAAGAGAGGCTGTTGGTGTTTCGAAAAGTGAGAGATGAGATTAAGGTAAGGATTGAAGAATTCCTGCGATCCGAATCACACTAAAAGTCGACCTTTCCCCTCCCCTCGCTCAGAAGTTTAAGATGACATGTTTCATTCATAAACGAAAGGACATATCTCCCCCGTTTATATTGAATCAGATTAATCGCCGCAGTATCCTGCGTGATCTGCCAGAAATGGGAGTTGTCTATCCCCAAGATGCCACAGATGAGCACCTTATTGACAACACGATGAGAGACAAGAACAAGCGTCTCTCCCGTATGTCTTTCAATGACCTCTTCCAATGAAGCGATTGCCCTTTTCCGAACATCATCCAGACTCTCCCCTCCTGGAAGTTTTGCCAGATGGGGTTCTTCTCTCCATTGCCGATAGGTTTCAGGATCAATCTTCTGAATTTCTTGATGGGCATGCCCCTCCCAGTTTCCAAAACTCATGTCGACAAGCCCGCTTAAGGGATGAATTTCCATACGGTGAAACTGTGCAATCTTTTGCGCAGTCTGTAAGGCGCGGGAGAGAGGGCTTGAGTAAACCCCCTCAATTTTCATGTTCTTAAAAAACTCCCCTGCTAATTCTGCCTGTTTCAAACCCGTCTCATCGAGAGGGATATCAGTCCTCCCCCGGAAAATCTCTTCTTTATTCCACGCGGTTTGACCGTGTCGTACCAGATAGATTGAGGTCATGGTCATCCCTTTCTTAAAATTTGTATAGAAAATATAAACAAATGGCACGAATGACAGCGAATGACACGAATGGGAAACCATTCGTCACTTTTCGTAAAATTCCTTCGTAGTCATCATTTCCATCATTCGTAGGTGCCCTCTGGTCCTGATGAATTGATCAGCAATCTTTAACACTCCCGATCCTTGAATTCTTCCTTGCTTTAAAAGAATTAAGGCCTGATTTGCATCCGCCAGTTGAAATTCCTGAACTTCAGGGATGATGGGAATTTCAGCGGCCAGCGATAGGAAATCTTCGGCGTCTTTCCTGGTGATGTTGGCCACACTCTTGATCTCCTTTTCATCCCAGAGATGCTGGGAATAGTCCAGCGGCGGAATGGGATTCCTCTTTCGAATCACGGCCACCACCAGTCTCCCACCCTTTTCCAATAATTGTAAGGCACGAGGCACTGTCTCCCCAACCGGAGTAAAATCAACGGCGCAATGGAGTTTTTGAGGAGGTTGATCTTCCGGTGCCCCAACCCATGAAGCCCCCAATCGTCTTGCCAAATTTTGATGCTCTTCCCCTCTGGTAAAAACAAAAACCTCACACCCCCAATGCCTTGCCACCTGAATGACGATGTGGGCTGATGCTCCAAATCCAAAAAGCCCCAAGACCTGTCCCTTTTTAATATTCGAAAGCATCAAATCCCGGTAACCAATGGCACCAGCGCAGAGAAGCGGAGCGGCCTGAGAATCAGAAAACCTTTCTGGAATGCAATAGGCATAGTTCTCATCAACCGCCGTATATTGAGCGTAACCCCCATTGGCATCACATCCTGTCCCTTTAAAATCCGGACACAGATTCTCATTTCCTCCGACACAGAAATCGCACTTGCCACAGGCCGAATAGATCCAGGCAATTCCAACCCGATCTCCCAACTTGAACCGTTTTGTCCCCGAGCCCAGACCGGCCACCCTTCCAATAACCTGATGGCCTAAGATGACTGGAAGTTTCGGTTTAAGCCTCCCCTCAATCTCATCCAGTTCCGTGTGACAAACTCCGCAGACAGAGACCTTGACTAAAATTTCCCCGGGACCGGAAACAGGATTAGGCAGGTCCTCCATTCTTAAGGGCTTTTTTTCAATGGATGAAATCTCTCTCAGCACCATTGCCTTCATCTTGTGATTCTCCTTCTCTTCGAGCCCATCCTATAACACCCGAAATTTCTTTTCAATCATTTCGACTCATCAGGATAGGTCTCTCCCAGGCGCTTTCTAAAAAATAGTCTATAACCTTCCTCGAGGTCTTTTCTTTAACCATCGAAAATCCCTTCTCCGATTTTTTTCTCAGGCTGAGAAACCATTTTTCTCTCATCAGAACGAAAATTAAATCCTTCCAGTCCGGCCTCTTCTCTTCAACCCCACGCCCCTTCAATGTCTTAAAGAGTTCTCCCCACGTAGTGCCTTCCTCCAACTCTCTCTCGTCCATCTTACCCTTGATAAAATTGATGACCCTTGCCAATCGGAGAAGTGTAGCCATATCAAGGCGGTTAAATTCCTCTGTCTCAATGGGAAACGCACTCGAACGCCATTGAGAGATGCCTGAGGGTAAAAGGCCTTCCTTTTCACATCTCTTAAAAAGAACCGTTCCAGGAGTTGGATAATAGATGCTCGGCCCAATGAGAACCCTTTTTCCCATCAGGTAGATCAGGGTTTCGATCATCTCCTCAAGAGTCTGACCGGGTATCCCTAAGATGGCGTAGGCCACTACATTAAGTCCTGCTTCCTCTGCTTTCTTTAAAATACTGCCAAATTCAATGACCGGCTGAGGTCTCTTCATTCTCTCTTTTGTCGAAAGCGCTGTGCTTACATAGGAGAGGTTGAGCGTGTGAAAGCCAGCCCTTTTCATCAAAGGAATAAGTTCTCCATCCAAAGAGGCAAAGGAGATGCCATTCATTGCAGAAAGCTCAAGTCGGCTTTCTCCGAATGTTTCTATGATTAACCTCATCAATCTTTTTGCCCGTTCTTGATCAAAAGTAAAATTGTCATCTTCAATATCGAAAGTCTCAACCCTATATTTTTTATAGCACTCCACCATCTCCCGGACGATATCTTCCGGGCTTCGCACTCTGAAGGAAGAGCCCATCACAAGATGGGCCGAACAGTAGGCACATCCATGGGGACAACCCCTGCTTGTGATGATCATCGTTGATCTCTTCTTATTGATCCGATATCGATCTGGGTCGAGGAGATCTCTCGCAGGAGGCGGGAGGGAGTCGAGATCAGGAATAAAACTACGGAGGTGGTTAATGAATGTCTTCCCGTTTTTCTTAAATCCGACTCCATCCATCAATTCAATCTCATCCTTTGTCCCTTTCTTTAAACAATCGATGAGAAATGACAGGCGATACTCCCCTTCCCCCAGGATGACATAATCCACAAACGGGCTCTTTAAAACCCCTTCGGGATCGCAACTGACATGAGAGCCTCCCATCACCACGATCTTTCCAGAATCCCATTCTTTAACGAGTTGGGCGACCTTGAACGCCTCTCCATGATAGGGAGTGAAAGAGGATGAGATTCCAAAGACATCTGCTTTGGATTCCTCCACCCTCTTTTTGATCTCATCCCATCCTATTCCAAAATGGTAAAAACCCGTATAGAGTTTAAAAGGACTTCGATCATCGAATGGGTAAAAGTCTTTAAGGTAAGAAAGCTCCGGGGGAATGGAAACAGTTTTTTTCTTCCCTGCCTGGCAATCGAGGATCTCCACTTCATGCCCATGGGCCTGGAGTGAAGCCGCAAGATAAGCCAGCCCGATTGGCTGGGTTCGTATGGAAGTCTGGTAGAAATCCCGGACAGGAGGCTGGATGAGTAGGATCTTCATGGTTTTACAAAGGAAGTATAATCAACACCGAGCCGATTGTCTATTTTCAAGCTGGAATAAATGAGAGCACCCCCTGGGCAACAAGCGGGGTCAGCCCTTGACATTGGACAATTGTCCGAAAAGGTTTTTTCTTTTTTCACTTAATATTTTCCCCTCTTCCGCTCACTGTATTGTCCTCAATGCTCTTTGGTTGCCTTGACAAAGAAAGCTCATTTCCCTATATAAGAGGGGTGAGTGGTCGCTATGGCGATGAGAAAAACAAGGGAATGTCCTGGAGAAGCAGTTTACACCTAAGAAAGTGCATGAAACACTTCAAGAGAATAGACCCATAAACCGGAGGAACATATGAGGTTGCCGCCGTTTCAGTTCCTTGAGCCCACGAATGTTGAAGAAGCGCTGTCGATGATGAACGCTCGAAAAGAGACCCTGAAGATCATGGCGGGCGGGACAGATCTTTTGAACCGTATGAGGTTTCGGCTGATCGAACCTGCCTTTGTGATGAACATCGGAAAGCTCCGGGACGTAGACGGCATCGACATAGGGGAGAACGAAACCGTCATCGGAACGAATACAAAACTGAAAGATATTGCCCGTTCACCTCTTATCAACAATAAATTCAGGGCGATCGCGGAGGCCGCCTTCGAGGCGGCCTCCCCGGCAGTCACCAACATGGCGACTATCGGCGGCAATATCCTCCAGGACACGCGATGCCTCTATTATAACCAGTCCGGGATGGTATTGAACGGGCTTGAACGCTGTCACAAGAGAGGCGGAACCATCTGTCTCGCCGTCAAAGGAGGGAAGCGCTGTTTCAGTGTCTGCCAGAGTGATATGGCCCCGGCGCTCATTGCCTTCGATGCGAAGTGTGTCCTTCAAAAGAAGGGCTCCACACGCACGGTCGCTCTAACAGAGCTCTTTACCGGCAATGGAGTAACCCCTTTTGCCATTGGGGCTGATGAATTGCTCACAAAGATCATCATCCCTCAACCCAAAAACGGGGTCGGCTCCGCCTACCGGAAGTTACGACTCAGGGGAAGCGTTGACTATCCGCTGGCATCCGCGGCGGCTTTTGTGTCGGTCACAAAGGATGGAGAGGTTAATGCATGCCGTGTAGTCCTTGGATCTGCCGGAGCCAGTCCAAGGGTGATTGATGGTCGATCATGCGAGACCCATCTGGAAAGTATTGCTCAGAAGGCATACGACTCTGCTGAAGGGATTGATAATCTCCAGATGCCCGGCGCCTACCGTAGGAAGATGGCAGGCGTCTTAGCCAAACGGGCCATCAAGGCGGCAATGGACAGGCTCAAGGAGGGGATGTGACATGAGTGAGATGAAAAAAACGGCCATCACCCTGAATGTCAATAACGAAACCCACGATATCATCGCCTATCCCAACAAGACACTTCTCGAAGCGCTCCGTGACGATCTCCGACTCACCGGAACGAAAGAGAGTTGCGGCGAAGGCGTATGCGGCTCCTGCACGGTTCTGCTTGACGGCGCGCCTGTACGTTCCTGTCTCACGCTCGCTGTCGCTGTGCAAGGCAAAAAGATCACGACCATTGAAGGGCTCCGGGTGGGTGAAAAACTCCACCCGGTTCAGGAGGCCTTCGTCAACCACCACGCCATACAGTGCGGATTCTGCAGTCCTGGCATGATCCTGACCGCTTACGCGCTCCTCAAAGAAAATCCAACCCCCACAGAAACTGAGATCCGCCGAGCCATTTCCGGAAACATATGCCGTTGCACGGGTTACGCGAAAATCGTCGAGGCCATCAAGTCACTCGCCGAGGAGGGAAAGTAGGCCATGGAAAAATTTTCCTATATCGGAAAAGACATGAAACGAATCGACACCGCCTCTAAGTCAACGGGTGAAGCCCTGTTTGCCGCAGACCTTGCGCTGCCGCGGATGCTCGTCGGGAAGATATTGCGCTCCCCCCATGCCCACGCCAGGATCGTGGCGATCGATGCCTCAAGGGCGGAAAAACTCCCGGGCGTCAAAGCCGTTCTCACGGCGAGGGATACATGCGGCGACAAGTGGGGAGTTTTTAAATACACTCAGGACCAGCAGTTTCTTCCCACTGAGAAGGTCCGCTATGTGGGCGAAGAAGTGGCTGCCGTAGCTGCCGTCGATGAGGACACGGCCTTGGAAGCGCTCTCGCTCATTGACGTCGCCTACGAACCGCTCCCGGCTGTTTTTACCATTGAGGATGCGCTCTCGCCCGGCGCCCCCCAACTCCACGATGTCTATCCCAACAACATCAATATCCACGTCCACATCAACGTGGGAGACGTTGAAAAAGGTTTTGCCGGCTCCCATCTCGTCAGGGAAGACACCTTTGCCGCCCCGGAGGATTCTTATTTCCAGGGGGAACCCTACGCAGTCGCAGCCCAGTTCGACCATGCGGGAAACCTTGAAATATGGATGCCCAACGCCGGCCCCCATCTAAAGTCGAAACCCCTCTCCAACGTGCTCAAAATCCCGCTCAACAAGGTCAGGGTGCGTAAAATCACCATCGGCGGCGCCTTCGGAGGCCGTTCTGAGATATCACCCGCCGATGTCATCTGTGCATTCCTTGCGAAGAAAACCCAGCGGCCCGTAAAGATCGTCTACACAAGGGAGGAAAACACCGTTTGCACGCGGCAGGCCCACTCGATGATCGCCCGGATAAAGACCGGCGTCGACAGAGAGGGCAGGGTTGTGGCTCGTGACATTACCTGTCACATGGACGGCGGCGCTTACAGCTCCACAGGCCCCATTGCGACCTCTGTGCCGTTTCTCTGCATGGAGCAGGCCTACCGGATGGAGAACGTCCGCTATAACGGCTACCGGGTTCTCACGAACAAGCCGATCAGGGGCATGTTCCGCACCCACGGAAGAGCCTTTGCCTGCGGCGTTGACATCCAGCTCGACAGGCTTGGCGAAGCATTGGGAATCGACCCGCTGACCATGCGGCTTCGTAACGCCAGGCAGACCGGCGACACCACGCCGACGAAGTCCTATGTGGCAAGCTGCGGCCTCACGGAAACGATTGAGAAGACGGCTAAGCGGTCGCGGTGGGCGGAGAAGTTCGGAAAATTGCCGCCCTACCACGGCATTGGCATTGGCTGCAATTCCGTCCAGACCGGATTCCCGATGGGAATCAGGGGAGGCTCTCAGGCCTTTATAAAACTGAACGAAGATGGCGGTGTGACAGTCATTACGGGCATCGTCGACAACGGCCAGGGCAATGACCACATGATCGTCCAGATCGCCGCGGAAGAACTGGGACTTACTCCGGATGACATACAGCTCATCACTGCCGATACGGAAGTGACTCCCAGCGACCCGGGCTCGTACTCGATGTGCGAGACCTTCATCGGAGGTAACGCCGTTCGCCTTGCCGCACAGGACGTGAAGAAAAAACTGTTCAGGATCGTCGCCGAGGAGTTCGGAGTCGGCGAGGAGGATCTCAGCGCAAAGAACCGGAAGATCTTCGTAACGAAGAACCCCGAACAATCGATCAGCATCACAAAGGCTGTCCGCATGGCGCTGACTCGAAACGAATCGATCAGCGGAGAAGGCTCCTACTGGCCTAACGTGGACTGGAAACGCGAATGGGTTAAGAATCCCTACGGCCAGCTTTCGGAGACCTTTTCCTTCGGCACGGTCATCTGCGAGGTGAAGGTCGATCCTGAAACAGGCCAGGTGGAGGTGCTGGAAGTGACCGCCTCACAGGACGTGGGCTATGCGCTCAACCCGAAAGTCATCGAGGGACAGTTTGAAGGCGGCGTGGCCATGGGAGGACAGGGCGGAATGCTCACGGAATACCTCCAGTGGCATGAAGGCAGGGTATTGACGCCTACGCAACTCGGCTATCTCGTGCCGTTGGCCATTGATATGCCGAAGATCAATGACATCATCGTTGAGACCATCGACCCCAAGGGCCCTTACGGCGCAAAAGAGGCGGGCATGTCCGTTGCCATGAGTGCGGCGCAGGCTTACTGCGGCGCCATCTCCAATGCGGTGGGCATCTACTTCCACGAATACCCTATCACGCCGGATAAGATCCTGAAGGCCATCGAAGAGAAAAAGAAGGGAGACCGAAAAGAGTAACCCATGAAAATAGAGAAGATCGATCATATCTGTTTCGCGGTAAAAAACCTTGAAGAAACGAAAAGGGTGTACAGAGAAGATTTCGGGTTGATACCAACCCATGAATACATTGCAGAATCAGAAAAAATAAAAGTCGCCAGGTATTCCATCGGTGAGGTCGCCGTCGAGTTTATGGAATCCACTTCGCCGGATGGAGAGGTGGCTAAATTCATCGATGCCAGGGGGGAGGGCGCCTACCTGATCGCCTACAAAGTGGATGATCTTTCAAAGGCCATGCAGGAGCTCAAAGATAAAAACATCCGGCTGATCGATCATAAGCCAAGAGAGCTCTTCGGGACCCGATATGCCTTCGTCCACCATCCCAATAAGCTTCACGGGGTGCTGACCGAACTTCTGGAAGGCGATTTCGATATTACAAAACAATGAAAAGGAGGGAATAAGAATGCAGGCATTGGTGCTCGGTGGAACAGGGGGGATGGGTCAGGGAGTTGCGCGGGACCTTATTAAGCAGGATCAGATTAAGAAAGTCATCTTGGGCGACATTAACACGGATCCGGGTAGGGTGCAAGAAAAGTTGCGCGCCAGTGAAAAGGTGTCGCTCAGAAAGATCGATGTCAATGATCACAACGGCATGGTCAGCGTCATTAAGGATGCCGACGTCGTCATTAACTGTGCAGGACCTTTCTACAAAACGGCTGTGGCCGTGGCGAGGGCAGCGGTTGAAGCGAAGGTCAATTATATCGATATTTGCGATGACTATGAGGCAACGGAGATTCTTTTTGCTTCGGATATTGATCAGGCGGCCAGGGCAGCAGGCATCACCGTCCTGACAGGGATGGGATCGGATCCGGGGACAAACAACGTCATCGTCAAGTGGTATGCCAATCAACTGGACCGTGTTGACGAGATTTATTTATTCTGGGTCGTCAGTATCGCCGAACTCTCAGGGGCAGCATGGGATCATGGTCTTCATATGACGATTGGCAACATCCCCCAGTATCTGGACGGTAAGCTGGAATATGTGGAGGGTGGGACCGGCGAGGAGACGGCAGAATTCCTTGAACCGCTTGGCACCTGTCGGCTTCGCTATGTGGGTCATCCTCAGCCGCTGACCATACCGCGCTATATCAAAGGGGTAAGAAATGTGGTGATCAAGGGTGCGCTCATTCCATCATGGGTGGACGAACTCATCAGAGAGCAGAGAGAGACAGGTTTTCTCAGTCAGGAAGCAGTAGAGGTCAAGGGAACCAAAGTAGTGCCCTATGATCTGGCGTTGAAGCTTTGGGAAGCCATTCCCAAGAACAGGGATAGGGGGCCCCAATCTTCTGGCTTGAAGGTGATCGTCAAGGGCGAGAGAAAAGGAAAACAGGTGACCTTTACGGCCGACATCGTGGGCAGGATGGCGCCGGGGACAGGGCTTCCCGCCTCGATCGCAGCTCTCATGCTCGATGCCGGTGATGTTACGGTGAAGGGAGTGGTCGCTCCGGAAGGATGCATTGATCCGGAAAAATTCCTTACCGCCTTAATCCAGAGAGGCGCCAAAATCCATCAAACAGAAACGACAAAGTCGATGATTGCAATTTAGCCTGGATCTGACATGTTATTAACAGTCTCAAGATGGTAAAGACATCTATTTGTAAAATCCCTCCTAACCTCCCTTTTCCTAAGAGGGCTTCACGAAATTCTAACATGTTGATATTATTGAGGTAATTTAATACATGATATGGCCATTTCCTAACCAAGTAAAAACCTTTGTAATTCATATACTTACAAACCGGCTACTAACTGTTTT
>Ga0208244_101604_pt1 | contig 11161 bp, 8 predicted proteins | sample SubbioCR12Aug_5A_FD_184828 | JGI IMG/M metagenome (GOLD analysis project Ga0208244, IMG submission 184828) | Serpentinite rock and fluid subsurface biosphere microbial communities from McLaughlin Reserve, California, USA - CR12Aug_5A (SPAdes) | ecosystem: Environmental > Terrestrial > Deep... | reverse complement strand
CAAGGAATGTAAGCAATGAAAACACGAACATTGCAACGTAGCTCATTCCTACAGTAAACATGTGATGCGCCCAAACAAGCGAACCGAATATTGCTATTGCAAGACTTGAATAAGCGATGAACTTATATCCGAAAATTGTTCTTCTTGAAAAAACCGGTATAATTTCCGAGATAACTCCCATTGCAGGTAAAATCATTATATATACGGCAGGATGACTGTATATCCAGAACATATGCTGATATAGCACAGGGTCGCCGCCTAAAGCCGGATCAAAAATCCCGAATCCAAAAACTCTTTCCAATACAACTAATAATAATGTAATTCCTATTATCGGTGTTGCAAGAATTTGAATCCATGAAGTTGCATAAAGCGACCAGGTAAAGAGCGGCATTTTGAACCAGTCCATCCCCGGTGCTCTTAACCGGTGAATCGTAGTAATAAAATTCAACCCTGTAAGTATGGAACTGAAGCCTAAAATAAATGCGGCAAACAAAGCAGGAAGCACATTTGTATTTGTTCTCACACTATAAGGGATATAAAAAGTCCAACCTGTATCAGCGGGTCCGCCAGGCAAAAAGACGGATGTAACTGCCATCAATCCGCCAATCAGGAAAAGCCACCATGAAAGCAAATTTAATCTTGGAAAAGCAACATCCTTCGCTCCTATTAAAATCGGAAGGAAGAAATTTCCGAAAACGGCAGGCAGTCCGGGAATAATGAATAAAAATATCATTATAATTCCATGTAGCGTAAAGAAGGAATTATACGTTTGTGCATCCATTATCGTCCTGCTGGGAGCGATCAATTCAAGTCTCATTAAGAAACCGAATGTAACCCCGACTGCAAAGAAGATCATCATGGAAATAAGATAAAGTAATCCTATCCGTTTATGATCAGTTGAAAATATCCATGCTTTAATTCCTTTATGCTTACCTTGATAATCAAGGTAACTTACATGTCCGTTATTTTGTACTATGTTAGTTCCACTCATATTAAGATTCCTTTGTAACCTTATTTTTTCTCCCCGGTTTAATAGATATAATAATCACAAAAACTATAGCCATCAGAATTATTCCGGCTCCCGCGATAGAAGTTATATTAAGAACATATTGTCTTCCCTGCGGATCGAATCTGTAACAAAACTTTAAAATCTTTGCAACGGTAGGAGTAACCTTTCCATCGGTTGCTTCGAGTAGTGCCATTTTAATATCAAATGGAAGAAAAGTTGTTCCCATCAAGTACCTGGTAATCTTTCCTTCTTTTGAAGTGATTACCAATGCGCCGGCATGAACAATTTCATCCCCCTCTTTTTTGAATTTGAATCCGGCACTTCCGGTTATTTTTTTTATCTGATCAACTTCGCCTGTCAAAAACCGCCATGCATCGGATGGAAACTTCTTCTTAATTGCAGCAAGATAATTCGCTTTTTTTGAAGCGGCATCTTCAAAATCATCCCGCTCATCAATTGAAACAGAAATCAACTGGTACTCTTTTCCCGGGATTAAATCAACTTTATCTATAAGTGCAGCTACCTCAGCCATTAACGGGTTGCATAAACCGGGACAATCAAAATAAACAAATAAGAATATCGTCGGTTTATTAACAAGTTCTGCGACGGTTACTACCTCACCGGCTTCATTAATTAATTTTGTATCGAGAGCAATCATCCCGCCGAGGTTTTCATCAATTCCTACTTCTATCTCTTCACTGCTTTGAGCATGCAAAATTAAAGAAGCAAACAAGAATACCGTTAAAAATCTTACTATGAAGATTGCTATGTATGTTTTTTCTTTCATCATGAAAACACATTTTTTATGAATGAATAAAGAATATCTAATTCGCTTGTTGATAATGATAATATTCGTGCGTTAAACCCGTTATCAATCAATTCGCTTCCCGCAAGACTTAAGAATTTATCTCTCCCCTCCATCCAAACTGAAGAATTCAAAAGTGTTGTTACTGCTTTTGAAGTGTTGCTTGTAACATTCAGAAAAAGCTTAGCTTCTTGATTAACCGGAAGAAGCGAATTCAATTTTTTTAAAATCAACTTAGCTTTTTCTTCTTTTTGTTCAAATTCGTTCAGAAGCAATTCTTCTGCTTTTACTATCGGGATTTGTCCCGGCTGTTTTGTCCCTTCAGAGAGACTATAAGTTTTATCAAGTTCTACCAATTCCTGATCAGTATCCATTGGTGGATTGGGTATCAATTCTTTTCTCATGTATTGAATTATGGAGACACGGTCTTCAGCAGGCATGAAATCGTATGCCGACATTCCGCCTCCCGGAATACCTTTCTGAAGTGTTAGATATAACCCGGTGATTTTCGAACCATTTTTCCATCCTTCGGGATCTGAAAAGTTTCTCGGCTTTGGATTTAATGCTAATCCTGCTACCCCGTCACCCTTCCCGGAATTACCGTGGCATGAAGCACAGCTTGCAACGTAAAGTTGTTTTCCTTTGTCTATCATTTCCGCAGTAGGTTCTTTAAGCAGATTCATATCAATTGCCGATGTAACACGCGGTTCCTGTAATGATAAATCAATATAAATCGCCGATGAATCATCCAGCACCGGTTTGACTTTATTCTGTACTATAGAAGGTGCATTGCTAATGTAGAAAAACCCGATACCGATTACAACTACTGCAAAGTAAGGATAAACCGAACCTAAAAACGCAACCGGGTTTTCTAATAGTTTTTCTAAACTGAATTTATCTTTTAATTTCATCTTCACATCATTGATATTTATAATCTAAAATTTAATCCTCTATCAAGTTTCGGGTCGCCAACAGGGACAAGATTCTGTTTCTTCGAATTAAAAAAGAAAACGAGTATCAAACCTCCTATTGCAGCTATCGGGAATGCAAATTCAAGGATCGTATAAAAATACCCCGACTTTTCCGAGTGCATCTGCGGCATAATTAACCAGTAGAGGTCAATTAAATGAGCAAATAAAATCCATACACTAACAAACTTTAATCGCTTCGGATTCATTTTTGCCTGTTGGGATAGAAGCAAAGAATAAGGAACGACAAAATGAATTATTATTAAAAAGATCGACATGAAAATCCATCCCCCTTCCCATCGGGCGAGGAACCAGAAAGTCTCTTCAGGCAGATTTGCATACCATATCAATAAATATTGAGAGAAAGCGATATATCCCCAAAAGTTTATGAACGCAAATAATAAAGCACCGAGACTATAGTAATGGTCATCAACCATTTTCGGATGCAGGTAACCTTTTTCTTTCAATAATACAGTTGCAAGCGTTACTGCAGCTAAAGCTCCTACAACCGAACCGGCAAAGAAGTAAACTCCGAATATCGTTGAGAACCAGTGCGGTTCAAGACTCATCATCCAATCGATAGAGAAAAAGGTTATTGTAATCGCAAACATCGGGATAAATATTGCCGAGTAGATAATATTCTTTTTAGTTAAAGATTGATCACCGGTTTTATCCTGCTTTCTTGAGTTTCTAATTATCAGGAAATAAAACAGATTCCAGATAACCAAAAATAGAACGGTTCTGATTATAAAGAATTCTGTATTTAAGTAGGGTGATTTACCCTGAAGGATTTTATCACTTTCAACCGCTTCTTCATGTGTCCAGTGAAATAGATCGTGCATGGTGAATAAAAGTGGTATCACAATAATGACCAACAACGGAATAAAAGAAGAGATAAATTCGCTTACTCTTCTGATGGGTGTACTCCAATCTGCCCCTGCAACATATTCAAGTGCAACAAGGAATAAACAACCGACAACAATACTTACTATGAAAACAAATGATAAAAGATAGTTGAAGATTGCCCTCGTTTCATCAAGGAAAAATGTAATTACACCGAGAATAATTCCCCCGACAAAGAGTGTGAATCCGAGATTTCTTAAATCTAAAGGTAAATCTTTTTTTATGTAGCTATTGTTATTTTGCATTTTCAACAGACTCCTTTTTTACGAGTTGGATTTCCTGTTCGGTAGCATTCTTTGCTTTCTGTAATGCCCTTATATGATATACGATTGCCCATCTTTCATCCCGCGTAAGCTGTGTTTCGTAAGAAGGCATCACATTTTGACCGTTCACAATTATATGATAAAGATTACCATCTTTCCATTCTCTCGCTTTAGCCGAATGCAAACTCGGTGGTTTCGGAAAATTTTCTCCGAGCCTGCTGTCCCCATCACCGTAATTTCCGTGGCATGGTGAACAGAATGAGAGATATTTTTTCTTACCAAGTTCAAAAACTTCCTTTGTCGGTTTAAGAGGATTTGATAACGGTACTGTCGGTTCATTCATACCTTTATATTCGTAAGGGATAAAACCGCGGGCAACACTCCCTTCCACGGGAGTTCTCATCCCGAAACCATCGGTAAAGAATTCGCTTTTTGATTGAACATCAACCCTCGGCTGTTCCATCATCCAATTGAATGGAACGGTATAAAGGATTTTATTTAATGCGACATAAGTTCCAAATGAAACAACAATTGCAACTGCAGCCAAAAAGCCGAGAAACTTGGGTTCGAGAACGGTCTGTTTTTCTTCTACAGGATGGAAAATCGTTTGAATAGATTCACTATTTAATCCTTTGAAAAGTTCCGTTATTTTTTCTTCGTTGAATAAAGGATCATCAACTTCTATGCAAACACCGAATTTATCGACCGAAACTTTCTTCATATATTCAGTATCGTGCAACGGATGCTTCTGATCGGGATACTTAAAGAAGAAAGTAATCATTCCTATTACGGTGGATAATGTGGCAAGTAGAACTGTTACTTCAAATGTAACCGGAATAAAGGCAGGTAATGCAAAGAAAGGTTTTCCACCGATTATCATCGGGTAATATATTGACATCGCCCAAAACATAAATAATAGTGCGATAGCCGCACCAGCTAATCCAAAAACTAAGGTTATAAAACCAAGTTTCGACGGCTTTAAACTCATAGCTTTATCCATACCGTGTACCGGGTAAGGTGTATGAACATCGTATTTAGTATAACCTTCTTCTGTTACTTTTTTAGCTGCTTGAATAATATCATCCGGTGAATTGAACAAAGCTGCGATACCATATTTTTTATCACTTCTATTCATCAATGTTCACCTCCTTGATGTGACGGTTGTGCACCTTCTGCAACAGCTTTTATCTCCGAAATCGATACGACAGGTAGTGTCTTTGTAAATAAAATAACAAGTGTAAAGAAAAGTCCGAAACTTCCGAGCAATGTTCCTATATCAAAAATTGTCGGAACAAAATAACCCCAGCTTGAGGGGAGAAAATCTCTGTGAAGAGAAGTTACGGTTATAACAAATCTTTCGAACCACATTCCTACATTAACAAGAATTACAACAACAAGCATAACCGGAATCGACCGCCGTAATTTTCTGAACCAGAAAATCTGCGGAGAAATAACATTGCAGCTTACCATTATCCAGTAAGCCCACGCATACGGTCCCAGCGCTCTATTAATAAAAACAAATTGTTCAAAAGGATTACCGCTGTACCATGCAATAAAGAATTCCATTGCATAAGCGTATCCTACCATCATCCCGGTTGCAAGAATAACTTTATTCATCTTTTCAAGATGATTTACAGTGATTATATTTTCGAGATCGAATATTTTCCTAACAAAAATCATAACTGTAACAACCATTGCGAATCCGCTGAAGATTGCACCGGCGACAAAGTATGGAGGGAATATTGTAGTATGCCACCCGGGAATGATTGAAACGGCAAAGTCGAAACTGACAATTGTATGAACGGACAATACAAGAGGAGTAGCAAAACCGGCAAGAAGCATGTAAGATTTTTCATAATGCTGCCAGTTCCGGTGTGAATTCCTCCACCCCATACTGAAAATTGAATAGATTACTTTCTTTATTTTTGATACGGTTCTATCCCTTAACACTGCAAAATCCGGTATCAGCCCGATATACCAGAACACAAGCGAAACCGTAAAGTATGTTGATACTGCAAATACGTCCCAAACAAGCGGTGAAGTAAAATTCACCCATAAATGGTGTTGATTCGGATACGGAAGTAAATAACCTGCAAGCCAGGGTCTTCCTGTATGAATGATCGGGAAAATTCCCGCACACATTACCGCAAATATTGTCATAGCCTCTGCAAACCTTGCTATTGCAGTTCTCCACTTTTGTCTTAATAGAAATAGAATTGCTGAAATCAGAGTTCCGGCGTGACCGATACCAACCCAGAAAACGAAGTTGGTAATGTCGAAAGCCCAGCCCACAGGTTGATTCAATCCCCAGATACCGGTTCCTTTATAGAATAAATATCCAACGCTTAATACTCCAATAAAAAGAAGCGATAAAGAGATGGATAAAGCTATTAAAAACTTTTTATCCGGTTTTTCATCAAGTGGTTTTGCAATCAGATTTTCTATTTCAGCAAGAGACAATCTGCCTTGAATTACAGGTAACTCTCTTGAGTAATCAATATTCACTATGCCTCCTCCGAATGAGTATTTTTTAATTTTGCGATGTATGTAACATTCGGTGTTACGTTCAATTCTTCAAGTACGATGTAACTTAAATCGTGCTTCCGGTATTTGTTGATTTCAGATTCCGGGTCGTTCATATCACCGAACTTAATCGCTTCTGCAGGACATGCTTCCTGACAGGCTGTTTTAATTTCGTAATCTTTTAATTGCTTCCCTTCTGCAACTGCGTCGTTTCGTACTTCCATTATCCTTTGTACACAGAATGTACATTTTTCCATTACACCTCTTGAACGGACTGTAACTTCGGGGTTGTGGATTAACTCAAGCGATGGTTGTTCGTAGTAACCGTTAGCAAAGTTATTTCTGAAATCGAAAAAGTTAAATCTTCTGACTTTATAAGGACAGTTATTCGAACAATACCTTGTACCAACACATCTGTTGTAAACCATCTGGTTCAAACCGTCAGGGCTATGTGTGGTTGCAACAACCGGACAAACATTTTCGCATGGTGCATGATCGCAATGCTGACAAAGCATCGGTTGAATGCTCACTTTCGGATTATCGGGTGTTCCCGAATAATATCTATCCAGCCTTAGCCACTGCATCTCTCTTCCAGCCCGCACCTGATCTTTTCCTATTACAGGAATATTATTTTCCACGTTACAAGCAGCAACGCACTCCGAGCAACCGGTACATTTATTCAAATCAATTGCCATCGCCCACTTTTCAGCTTTATATTCAAATTCTTTATATAACGTAAAATGCGGAGGCTTTGATTTATCTTTCAGAAATTTTCTGTTTCTATTATACTCTGCAACCGTACCTTCCTGAATAATGTGTCGCTTCAAATGTGCATCTTGAATCATAGTATCATCAAATGCGTGATGTTCCTGTGTTGTTGCGAGGAAATATTTTCCGTTTGCTTTTTCAACTTTAACATCTTCAATCAGCCAGCGGGAATACTTTGAATTACTATCCAGGAGTAGATTGGCATTGAATCCAACTCCTGCAGCAATTATGGGAGTATCCTTTCTGCCGTAACCGAGTTCAATATTGATGAGATCATCTGCAATTCCGGCTTGAACCAGTACAGCAATTTCAAGACTTGAGTTTTTGGTTTTAATTGAAATTAAATCATTAGTTTTTACACCGAGTTTCTTTGCCGTCTTTTCAGATATAGCAGCGTAATTATCCCATGTTACTTTTGATACGGGATGAGGCAACTCTTGAAGCCAGCCGTTATTAGCAAAACAACCATCGCCGATAAATGCATTTTCAGTTAGTTGAACGAAAATTCCATTACTACTTTCAATTTTGGCAGGAAGATTATCTGCAGCCAAACCGGAGAATGAATAGCTCGCAAAAACCTGCTCTTTGGATTGAACAACTCCGTCATGTAAAGCACCCTGCCAGAATTTTTCAAACTTGAAAGGGGTATTGAAAGCAGGATAAATCTTCTCTTCCCAATTTTTCTTGATGAATTCGAGGTAAGTTTTTTCCGAATATTCTTCCGGATTGGAATTAGTCCAGTTAAGCAGAATCCCTTCTTTTTGTCGCGTATTATAAAGCGGAGCTATAACAGGTTGAATTAAACTGTAATAACCGCTTCTGATCCGCGCATCTCCCCACGATTCAAAATTGTGATGAACCGGCAGAACGTAACTACTTACTGCCGAGGTTTCCCCCGGCATATCGGTTAAAGTAACAACTACCGGTACTTTCTGAACCGAAGCAGAGTAATTCAATTCAACCGGCAGATGATAGATCGGGTTTGTATCAACATGAATTACAGCGGCAACCTTCCCGGCATTCATATTATCAACAAGATTTTTCCATTCATCACTCTTTGTCAAAGGATAGTAGAATTGATTTACTACATCTTTTTTATACAAAACCGTATTACCAAGCACTTCGTTTAAAAGATTTACCGCTACATGAACTTCGGAGGATAAAGACCGCCCCGCATAAACAATTCCTCTCCCTTTATTTGATACAAGGTCTTTTACAAGAAGATAAAGTTCCTTTAACGGCAACTCATATTTTGATGCGAATTTTTCAAGTGAAAAGTTGTTAATAGCCTGGTTTGCTTTCGGTGAAACTGCAATGCTTGTTCCGTGTTTGCGGATTATTTCATTCAGCAGCGACATTACAAATTCATACTGATTGTCGGGACGAAGCCTAAACCTATAATCAGCATTAATCCCGGTTAAGGATAAATTCCCCTCCGCTACAAAAAGCCTGTTAAAATTGGATAGATCATCAACATCTCTATTCTTCGCGAAAGCTGCCGTCTGTTCAACTTTGTTCCCGTCAACTCCAAGGAAATCACCCTCAAGAGAGAGTATTACTTTAGCATTTTCCCATTCAATTACAGGCAGAGTATTCAAACCGTAACAGTTGTTCCATGCGGCTAACTTTGTTTCATCCTGGAATAGTTCATAGAAATAGAATTTTGCAGTAGGGTATGTCGTTTTGAATTTCTCAATTACCGCCGCAAAAGTCGGAGAATTTACGGAGTGACAAATAACGGCTATCTCTTTTGAACCGGCAAATTTGAGCGCTGCGGTTATTTCATTATCAACTTTTTTCCATGAAGATTTTGAAAGTCTCTCTTTTTTACCTGCTAACGGTTCGCTAAATCTTGCAGGGTCATAAAGATTCAAAATATTTGATTGCCCTTTTGCACAGATTTTTCCTTTGCTTACAGGGTGGTCGGGGTTACCGTCAACTTTAATCGGTCTCCCTTCCCGTGTTTTTATCAATATTCCGCATGAATGGCTGCATCCCGTACATGTAGAAGCATAATGATTAGCTTTACCGATAGAAATCTCTTCCGGTTTTTTATTGTAAGGTACTATTTCACCTTTATCGTGATAATCACTGCATCCCGCACCGGCTAATGCTGCCGAAGCACCGAGAAGTGCTAAAAACTTTCTTCTCGATATTCCGCTTAAGTTTTTATTAATATCGAACTCATCGGTAACCCCGGATTGAAACTCATTCAGTTTACTCTGAATAGCTTCTTTATCGCCGTACAGTTCTTCAAAACTTCGCCAGTAATTAAGATTCGCGTATTCGTTGTTCATCTCTTTTTGATCAGCCATTATTTACACCTGTTGATTCTCTTTTAACAGCAAGCGGGTTAATTTTAACATCGGGCTTTGTTCTCTTTTCTTTCTTTGATAAGAAACCGAACGGAACATTCTTCAATGCAAAAAAGCCGAACACCCCTGTTCCAAGTACCGTAAAAAACTTCTTTCTCTGAATTCTTTTCTCCATAATGAATAATTCTCCTATCTATGACAAGCCCAGCAGTTATCGGGGCCGTTTTTAACTTCTTTTAAGTAAGGCATTTTTTCGTGCGGGTTACGGTGGCAGTCCAAACACGCTCCCATTGTAAATGAATTCATCTGTCCCACTTTATCCATCTGTGCTATATCTCCATGGCAAGATGTACAATCGATTCCTTTATTAACGTGGACGCTATGGTTGAAGTAAGCATAATCGGGAACTTTATGGATTCTTTTCCATTCGAGTGCTTTACCTGTTTTATAGTAGTCTGTTAGTTTTATTATTTCAGGCTGGTCTTTTTTAGCAACCGAATGGCAATTCATACAAATAGAAACAGCGGGAACTGTTGCATGGCGTGATTTTTCAACCGAAATATGGCAATACTGGCAGTCTATATTCAATTTCCCTGCATGTATCTGATGAGAAAAGTTGACCGGCTGTTCCGGTGTATAGCCGATACCGTCTCTTTCTGCCCTTGAAGCGAAGTAGGTAACTGCAAATGAAATAACCGCTACAAATATTGTAAGCGGTAAACGGATACGTAGTAAGTAGTCAATAGCACTGTTTGTCATCAGCAACCTGTAATTAATTAAAAAATTGGGATTAAAACTCCCCGCTTTATTCTTAATCTTAAATAGTATTCTAAACGTTCAATTACTACCGCATGTAATATAAAACTAGCGGTAACAATCCAAATTAATCATTGAGTTAACGATTTTAGTGTACCCTGTGTGATACCTAAAAGCCTTCTTTAGCTGAACAGACATCTTAAGTTTTGCTGTGCAAAGTTAAAAAGATTCAAATTAATAAAAAACAATCCCGCAGATTTTATTGAACCTTTTTTTACCTTAGCACAATAATAGGCTAAATATAAGAAATTGATGTTAACGTGTTTTTAATTTATAATTTTCAATCTTTTTTAATGTTATTTTTTTTGTTAACAGACACCCCTTGAATAACTTTGTAGCATGCAAAAAATATTATTGTTACTTTTTATTATTGCGGGATACATTTACCCGCAAAGCGGCTATTTCTATACGGGCAAAAATTACGGCAGTGAGGCTCTCTATAACCCGTTGAATCTATATCTAAACGGGAGTTATGATATTATACAGCTTGAGGGACATTCACGAAATATCTTCAAAATGCCTTACGCTAAATCTGCAAAGAATGTATTCGATAACCTCGCCGATCCTTTCACGGCAGTTAATAAATTCGGCTGGTGGAATTTCATTTCAAACGAGCTTTTCCCTATCCAGTTAACAAAAAAGAAAGCTCAATGGTGGCCCAATTACCAGCTTCATTTAATAGGCGGCGGTATGACTTTTACAGCTATCAAAGAATACTACGAGTTTCATAACATCCCCTATCCTTATGTCTCATCTTTCATCACCGTAATGGGTTACCACTTACTTAATGA
>Ga0208244_101603_pt1 | contig 11165 bp, 10 predicted proteins | sample SubbioCR12Aug_5A_FD_184828 | JGI IMG/M metagenome (GOLD analysis project Ga0208244, IMG submission 184828) | Serpentinite rock and fluid subsurface biosphere microbial communities from McLaughlin Reserve, California, USA - CR12Aug_5A (SPAdes) | ecosystem: Environmental > Terrestrial > Deep... | reverse complement strand
GAAGGTCAACCCCTGCAACTCACGCTGACTTGCCTACTGGTTGTCAAAGAACACTTGTCCGCCGTCTTTGTGGCGGAACCCACCTTCCACCTCACAACTCAGCTACCGCAAAGCGGTTTAGTTCAACGTTTAGCAAAACAATGCAGCGGTTTTTGTTGCTATCAAAAGAGTTTTCATCTACCAAGATCGCAACAAAAACCGTTGAACGACCACAACTAAAGGCTATCAACAAAGGGAGTGTCATTGTTTTGCTTGTTAGCTGAAGTTGGCTTGCGATGAGAATATGAATACCTCTTTTGAACGCACCAAAAACGGGAAAGATGAGTGGTTGACTCCGCCGGAGATAATCCGAGCACTGGGCGAGTTTGACCTCGACCCGTGTGCCCCCGTTGAGCGACCGTGGGATATGGCAGAACAACACTATACGAAGCTCGACGACGGATTAAGCAAGCCGTGGTTTGGCAGAGTGTGGTTGAATTCTCCGTACGGGACGCGGACGGCTCAATGGCTTCGACGGCTTGCTGAACACGGAAACGGGATTGCACTGACTTTCGCTCGGACAGAAACAAGACTGTTCTTTCCAACAATTTGGGATGAAGCCGACGCGATTCTATTTTTGCGCGGACGGCTTCGATTCCATAACCGAGATGGCACACGGGGAGACTCGGCGGGAGCGCCATCGTGTTTGATTGCTTACGGTGCGGAGAATGCTGAATCATTGCGACGGTCGGGACTTGTTGGAAAGTTCATAAACTTATGTGAAGCGAGCAAGCCAATTTTCAGCTAACGTTCGAGCAACCACGCAGTGCCGCCACGAGCTATGAACGACAAATTGTTTCTGCGAAGTGGCGGCATTGAGTGAGCACTTCTATTCTCATATAAAAGAGCGAACGTCGTGGTTGCGATTGTTAGGCGAAGCGGCGGCAGTTTGTTTGCTCGTTTGCATACCACGACTTCTTGTGAGGTCTCCTGGATTTTATTTCTTGGGTTTGACCTCGCCCATACCTTCTCCGCTTACTTTCTTGCCATCGTCAGTGATGAATATTGCGGAGAAGAATACGGGGGCACCCTCTTTTAAGGCCTTGACTACTGCGGTCTTACTTCGGCCTTCAACGACTCGGATGGAGAGTTCTTTGTCCGCTTTCCATGTAGGCCAAATTGGGACGTCATTTCCTTCCTCGTCCACTCCTTTGGCGGTGACAGTCATTTCTTCTCCAACCGTGAGCTTGAATGTTGTGATACCAGTTCCGGTCCCCGCAGTTTCACCTTTGTAGATGATGATTTGAGCAAGGGGACCCTGTTTTTCTTGCGCAAGGGCAGTCATTGTTGAAAGCAACATCAAGATAACTGCACCCACGAGAATTGTCGCGGTGTTCTTGTGCGTTTTCATAGTTCGGTTCTCCTTTCGGTGTTATTCTAACGAACAGAGATTAGTTGTAGTGTGCGTTTGACTCCATTTGCCTCGACGAGAATGTCTGTGGTTCCTTCTGTAATACCTCGCAGAGTTACCCTAGAACCCACGGCAGGTGTGATCTCGACGATAGCAGGTTTAGTTGGTGTCCAGCTAGGGGTGATGGCGACAGGATTACCATTTCCGTCGCGCCCTTGCGCTGAAAAGATAATTGTGCCACCTCGGTTTATTTCTGTCCCTTCGGCATCGCGACCAGACTCGCCAAGGGGTACATCACCAACGTACACGAGAATTCTGGCCAATGGAGATGAAGTCTTCCCCGTTACCTTAGCGACCGTTGCGCAGCCGACTAAAGAGATGATCACGGCCAGTGTTATGATGGGTATTGCGATTCGACTTTTCATAGTATAGTACTCCTTTCTTTGATTTTGTTGCCGCCGTTTCGCCTAACGTCTGGCGTAACCACGCCGTGACGTTTGGCGCCTATTGAACGAATCAATTTAGCCCCGCGCCAAACGGCATGGAGCGAATACAACGATTGATGAAAGCCAGATTTAGTATTGCCTTTTTAAATGAATGAGCGCCGTGGTTACGCCTGTTATGTGCCGTTTGCGCTTATCTGCCTTTAATGTCGATTGTGCAGAGTAGAAAGTTAACGGTTCAAAAGGCAGCAGGAAACTACCTGTGAAGAATTTGGCTATTCAACTACCATATGTCTCTTCATAGTCAGCAATTGCTTGGAGAAGCTTCTGCCATTGCTGTTGTGCCTCTGCGGTAATCCGGCCTCCTTGGTAGAACCAAGTTTCAGCCCCACTGTATTGTCGGTTCAAGTGAATCTGGTTAAAGATGTCCTGCACCTCACACGCTCCTCTGCAACCATGGGTGAGATCATAGAAATTGATCAGTTGCTGAATGTGTTGATTGTAGTTCAGTGCCGCGGCCCTCATGATCTCTGTCATGTCAGAGACATCTCGGTAGTTAGTCAGAATCAATCGATCAACGCAATTGTTGAATTCGTACGATGCCCACTTTTCACGACAGCTGATTGGAATATCATCACACACTTGATTCATCGGGTCGCAGCAGCACACTACGTCAGGGATGAAGGTTGCAACATGCGTGGCTTGGTAGTGGTCTGCTGCTTCTTGCTTGATGTGTTGAATTAGCTCCTTGTAGTAGCCAATTAACTGGTTGTACTGCGGTGTCGTGCTTGAGTCGCAAACCGGTGGATTCTGTGGGTCCGCGTATACCCAAGTTTCCGGTTCATCAACATACGGAGTGCAGTTGATACCTTGAACACCGCTGATGGAATCAATATGCGCTGTTATCTCATCCTTTACATCTTGAATATCGGGGCCAAACTCTTCTCTCATCCAAGGTAGATTTAGTCCATATATTACCTTTTGGAATCCGATGTCTCTGGCGCGTATCACATAGTCCCTTGTGGTTTGATAGTTGTCAGTCTGACTATTCCCGCTAGATGGCTGCGGGGAAGGTACATCATCCGGATAATTTGGTCGAACTGCACGAAAGCCAGCGTTGTAAATTATCTCGAGATCTTCCCTTCGGGCCGAAAACAATCCCCAAAAGAATTCGACAGGCATGGCATTATTCTCCTTTCTTCTATTAAGAAATTGTTATTGGAAAACGTCAGGAATCGAACGTAGCCTCTTTAGAATAAACTCCCTCGCTGTTGCCGTCACGCGGAGTCGAACCGCTTTTATCGCCTCAATGCCAAGACCTGATGCACCCAAGTACGAGTTGTGAAACTCATAATACGGAGGAACTATGCCAAGATTAACAAGATAAAGCCATTCCTTTCCGGAGGATGACAAATGGGTGAGAAAATTCTCATAGGCTCTCGTATTCGAAATGGTCGGCAATGAGGACCGTTCGCGCAGCTCTTTCTGAACAAAGAATGCGTTCCCTGTATAGCATACTAGATCGTAACCCTTCTCCGCGGCGATGTTGACGACAACCGGAAGAGGTTGTCCAACATTTTTCATGGCAATGTGAGCGGGAATACGTGATTGATTTCGGGGATCATGTCCTGCGTTCACTTCGATACAAATGACCTTAGGTCGCACATGGAGACTCTCAAGTATTTGGTAGTCCAAGCCATCAATGTCAATGCTAAGAAAATCGAGAGTCGTCACTTCGTGCTCATGAAGAATCCGATCAAGACTGTTGTTGGCAGTGTCAACAAACCGATCGACAGCTATGACGGATGAGTTGTTCTGGTATGTCCTAACCAAAGCGGAGTACTTCTCTTGATCTCCTTCGATCATTACTGCCCGCCAACCTTGAAGGATGAGGTTACGGCAATTGCTGAAATGAACTCCATCCCATGCACCAAACTCACAACACGTATTTCCCGCTCCAATCGACTCGAAGATATGTTGGATGATTCCATCTTCGCCGTTTTGGCTAAATGTGTTTCTTTTGTGGATGAGGAGATCTTCTTGAGTCATCGTTAGCTCCCTGTCGTGAAATGGTGTCACGGATTCTGGTCCATTGTTCGCAAGCAAACTCTGCACAAAGGAAAAGGTTCTCTTCGACCGTCGTTTATGGCACGGGAAAGGTTGAGCACAAAGAACGCAAATGGCACATAACGTCTGGCAAAACACTGCCGTGCGGTTTACGACCTATCAGAACTCATATCAAAGCCCGGAGTAAACCGCATGGAGCGAACGGTGCTTGGCCGTTGATGGTTTTGCTTTAGCTTTACACGATGAGTGAGCGTCAGTGTTTTGCCTGTTAGGTGCAGTGGACGGGCGCATGAACTATCATCGCCCTTAACTACTAAATTGCTGTACTACCTACTGAAATCGCGAAAGTGCGAACTTTCACTTATCCACATTACTAACCGCGCGCCCGGACATTGCACATAACGTCTGGCAAAACACTGCCGTGCGGTTTACGACCTATCAGAACTCATATCAAAGCCCGGAGTAAACCGCATGGAGCGAACGGTGCTTGGCCGTTGATGGTTTTGCTTTAGCTTTACATGATGAGTGAGCGTCAGTGTTTTGCCTGTTAGGTGCAGTGGACGGGCGCATGAACTATCATCGCCCTTCACTACTAAATTGCTGTACTGCGTACTGAAATCGCGAAAGCGCGAACTTTCACTTATCCACATTACTAACCGCGCGCCCGGACATTGCACATAACTCGTGGAACAACGCACACCATTGCGTTTTTATTCATTATCTTCCTTCTGGGGGCTTCGTTTACTGTCTCCCAACTGCTTCGGAGGAACATCACCGCGTTCCAACTCAGCTTGATCTCGGATATGATCAAGCGGGCTTCTTATCTTGCTCAGACCCTTGGCACTAACATGCGTGTAGATTTCCGTGGTTCGTGAGCTTTCATGTCCAAGCAACTCCTGAATATATCGGATATCTGTCCCTTGCTCAAGGAGCTCCGTGGCAAATGTGTGCCGGAAGGTGTGCATCGAAACCCCTTTTGATATTGCCGCCGCATCAACAACCCGTCGAATAACGGCTTGAATACTCCTCTCGGAAAGATGGCTCCCCGGTCTCCTCCCCGGAAACAGCCACCCGGATGTGCCCAAATCGTACTTGCTCCAGTACCGGTGCAGTATCGGAAGCAAAGACTCCGGCAATAGAGTGTAACGGTCTTTCGCCCTTTTTCCTTTTCGAACATGGATCAATCCCCGCTCTGCATCAAGATCCTCTATCCTTATTCTAACAAGCTCCGCAACCCGGACCCCCGTCGCGTAGGCCATCATAATCATCGTCCGATGCTTCAGGTTTGAAATCGTTCGAAAAATGCGAAGCGCCTCATTTTCATTCAGAACGTCTGGAAGCTTCCGCTCCTTCTGAGGCCGCGGCAGCCGTTCCATAACGAGGGGACGATGATACAATTCGACGTAGAGGAACCGCAATGCATTGTAAACCTGATTCACCGTTCCCGCAGTTTGCCGCTTGTGTTCAAGAAGGTGAAGGAGATATCTTCGAATATCCTCATCCGTTAGCTCGCGCGGATGTTGCGGACGGAAAAATTCGACAAACTTGCGAAGACAGCTCAGATAGGCTTTCGCTGTCTTGTGACTGTAGTTGCGGAGCCGCAGCTCCTCGCGCACAACATCAAATAACTTCTTCGATTTCTGTTGAAAAGCGCGTTGTGAGATAGAGAGTGACGCACCTTGGATCATATTGCCCCCCATGCAAAGTCAAACCTTGATCAGTAACCCCCGGAGTTCCACTTCAAAAGAAATCTACACTACTCCCCCCAATAAATGTTCGTGATCGTGGAACCCGGCGCTCGCTGGCCTCTTGGAAGTCTCGGATTGGTGTCTGCAGAGGAGGATGGGGTAACGCGAGCGATATTCTTCGCATCGGAACAAAGAAACGCGAAGACACCGCTGAAGGATTCTTTCGGTGGAAATCTGTGGTGTGATATGCACGGCGGCGATCTCTCAATAGTGGACCGAAATCCCTCTCCCCTCAAACCGCAACCGCTTCATCAAGCAGCAAAAGTTAGCGAAGTGGAGTTACGTTGTCAAGGGAAATCAATGGAGCGAGACCGAGGGAATTCATGGAATTGGGACAAAACGCGAACCGCCGAGGGGAGTGAAAGGTTACAAAATTACTGTCGGGAGGTAACTCTCCGAAGGCACGAAGTGCTCCTTCGGAGAGCCCTTCGGGCCTGACAGCGATAGGGGTTGATGAAGGTGACCGTCACTTTGGAAGTGACGGTCACCTGGCACGTACGATGTCAATGTGCGCGGCGATGGAATCGCAGGAAACTCTGAACGTACTATAACTTCGGCGGCTTGCCCAAAACATTCTGAATGGGCTCGACCTTCACGCTTCCTAACTTCAAATCACGCACCCCCTTTTCGATTTTCTTCGCGTCCCCTACGATGATGATCGCAACCTTCGATGGATCAAGATACATCCGCGCAACACGATGCACATCTTCCTTCGTCACCGCGAGCAACTTCTCGATATACGTATTGAAATAATCATCCGGAAGTCCGAAGTTCACAAGCTCGTTCAATTGACTCGCAATTTGTCCAACCGATTGGAACCCGGACGGATAACTGAGCGCAACGTAATTCCTGGCCCGCATGAGCTCTTCATCGCTAACCGGCTCCAGAATGCCGCTCAGTTCCTTCATGAACTCCACAAGCGCTTTGTCGGTGACATCGGTCTGGACGGCAGAGGCCGCAAGAAACGGCCCGGGCAATGGCCGCATGTCGAACGACGACCCCGCACCATACGAATATCCGTGCGTCTCGCGAAGATTCTGGTTCAATCTCGACGTGAATGATCCCCCAAGAACAGTATTCATCACCACAATACTGTAGTAGTCGTCTGTCATTCGCTCAACGCCTATTCGTCCGATCCGGATCTCCGATTGCGCCGCCCCCGGCTTGTCAACAATCCCCACGCTTCTTGTACCGACCTGTGAGACCGAGGGCCAGCTCATCGCCGGAGTCGCTCGCCGCTCCCATTTACCAAAGAGCGATTCGAGTCTTGCCTGTATGTCATCTTTCTCCATGTCGCCAACGACGACAATCGTAGCGTTTCCGGCGTGAAAATGCTCGCGGTGAAATTTCCTCAAGTCCTCAACCTTGAAGCCACGGATCGTTTTTTCATCTCCCAAACTCGGGAGACCGTACGGATGTTTCTCTCCGAAGAGAGTCTTATTGAACTTCACCGATGCAATCGCACGAGGTTCGTCGTGCCACTGCAACAATGTTGTCAGTCGCTCCTTGCGCAGACGGTCGAGCTCGATCTGGGGAAATGTCGGTCGCATCACAACATCCGCGAGCAGCACGAGCGCTGAATCGAGCTTCGAAGTGGCAGTGAACAGACCGACAACACTCGTGTGCATACCGGAGGAAGAGCTGATACGTGCTCCGAGAAAATCGATGGCATCCGCGAGCTGTAACGCATTACGCGCTCCGGCCCCTTCGTCCATCATGTCCGATGTGAGGGACGCCAATCCTTTTTTGCCGCTCGGATCCATAGCGCTTCCCGACTTGATCAACACATTGATCTGGACGAGCGGGACGTCATGTTTCTCCATCAGCGCGACGTTCACGCCATTCGAGAGAGAGAAACGCTGAATGGGAGGAAGCATCATCGATGGAGACGGTCCCAACTCGGGGGGCTTCGAGCGATCAGGTTGCTGCGCATGGAGGGGAAGGAAAAAGAGAATCAATGCGAGATGGAGAAGAATGCTTCGTCTGGTGTATTCTATTATAGTGTTCATTCGTCAACCTTTCGGGAATATCGATCAAAAGCACTAATCAAAGAAATTAACCGCAGAGAGCGCCCGCCTGCCAAAGCAAAGCGGCGGGCAGGCAGAGAAAAGAATTCATTCTTCGGATTCCTGCTTATAGTGTTCATTCGTCAACCTTTCGGGGTTTCGATCAAAATATCCAAGTCCAAAGAAATAACCGCACCTGCCCGCCGCCAAGAGGGGCATTGAAGCGGTCAGGCGGGGAGCACGCGGAGAGCGCCCGCCTGCCAAAGCAAAGCGGCGGGCAGGCAGAGAAAAGATTCCAGGCTGCCGATTCCAGTCTAGGGGATGGCGAGTTCTTTCTTTCCCTGCGGAACGACGCTCAATACCACGCGCCCGTTCATCAGAAATGTCTGTCCGGCCGCCTGCACATCCCGGGGATCGAGCGCCTTATAACGCATCAGGTCTTCGTTGAAGTAATCGGGATTGCCGGTGGCGAAGTAGTAGCTGTTGAGCAGATCGGCCTTGCCGCCAAATCCGCCGACCCGTTCAAGGCGGCTCAGGAAACTCGATTCGTACTGATTAACCGCCCTTTGAAGCTCTCGATCAGTGGATCCTTCGTTCCGGAACCGTGCGATCTCTTCATCGATCACACGTAACAACTCGGGCAGGGTTTTTCCAGCACGCGCAGTGGCAATAATCCAAAACTCCGAAGAGAGTTTTGAGGAAGATTGGAACGCCGAGACATCCTGGGCAATTTGAAGTTCATAGACCAATCTCTTGTATAGGCGTGAGTTCTTTCCGCCCGCCAGGATGCTTGCCACGATGTCCAGCTCCGCATCACCTGGGGCGAATTGTGCAGGAGAATGCCAGGCGAGATAGAGGCGCGGGAGTTGCACGCGGTCTTCAAGAACCAGCTTCTTCTCCTGTGCGAGCGGTGCATGCGGAGGCACAACGGGCTGTGCGCGCGTGCCGGAGGGTATTTCGCTGAACCATTTCTCAACGAGTCTCTTCGTCTCCGCCTTGTCAATCGCTCCTGCGATAGAGAGACTCATATTACTCGGAACGTAATACGTCTTGAAGAACTCCACAACATCCTCATAGCTTGCCGCCGAGAGATCTTCCATCGATCCGATGGTTGGCCAGTGATAAGGATGATCTTTCGGGTAAAGGTTTTCCGAGATCATGATCGAGGCCATGCCGTAGGGACGATTTTCGTACGACTGCCGTCGCTCGTTCTTGACTACGTCACGCTGGCCATCCACCTTCCCCGGTGTCATAGCATCGAGCAAGAACCCGAGGCGATCGGATTCGAGGAAGAGGGCGAGCTCAAGCGCATTACTCGGAATGTCTTCCCAATAGTTCGTGCGGTCAGAATTTGTTGATCCGTTGTTGTTTCCTCCGGCTGCCTCCAGCCATTCGTCGAATTTTCCCTCCGGAACGTTTCCCGATCCTTCGAACATAATGTGCTCGAAGAGATGGGCAAATCCGGTCCGGCCCGGTTTCTCGTTCCCCGATCCCACATGGTACCAGACATTCACGCTTACGGTCGGCGTGGTGCGGTCCTCGTGCAGAATGACCGTGAGGCCGTTCGGCAGGGTGAAGCGCTCATAAGGGATGGAGAGTTTGATCTCCTGCGCGTAGAGCATTGACGACAGGAGGATCGGAAGAATGATGCGAAGAACCTTCATGCGTGTTCCTTTCGTGAATCAGCTATACTGGAACGTTTTGCCACGGATGACGCTGAAAAGACGCGGATAAGCGCGGATGTGTGGGGACTATACGTGATTTCCAACCAGAAGTCGTCAACTCGCGGGTTACAGATTCCCCCGGTCGCTCAACGTCCAGGTTGTCCCTTTACGCTCCAACACGTTGGGCTTGAGACCATACGGCTGAGGAAGGGCGTGTCCCTGAAAATCCATCACTTCAATACGATGTGGAACGACCTTGATCAAAACGTACTCATCTCCTTCAGGTCCGCCGGGATAGATATCGGACCAAAAGGCCCGCCAATATCTCATCTTCAGCGCGGGATCATCTACAACTTCAGCCGTTCCGCTGAGCGAAGCATAGGCCGTTGTGGCAGAATCGTGAAAACTGATTGTGACTTTTGCATTCTTCTGCAGTTCACGGATCTTTCGCGAGCCGGGACTCGCGCCGAACCACAACGTCAAATCCGCTTCCGGCTCAAACGGCTGCATCAATCGGGCAGAGGGGTGTCCATCCTCCCCGATCGAAATGAAAAATCCATATTCTGCCCCCCTCATGATTTTGTGAACAGATTGCAGAATCTCTTCCGGCTTCAAATTGTGCATAACCCTCTCCTTCCTCAACCCCGGGCACGTAATGTGAACGTGGGGGGCTCCGCGTTGACTATGTGCTAATTCTTGATAACTTAGTGCGAATGTTATGACAAAATGTTGAAAGATACCATGCGTACAACCGTTGTCAAGCCAAACCGACTCAAAAAGGGGGACGTGATCAGTCTGGTTGCTCCGGCCAGCGCCCCGGCTTCGCGAGAGCGGATTGAACAAGGGGTGAAGTATCTTGAACGACTTGGATATCGTGTGAAGGTGGGAAAGCACGTGGAAGCCCAACACGGATATCTTGCCGGTACGGATGACGAACGACTGGAAGATTTGAATGGGGCAATCCGAGATCGGGAAACACGTGCAATCTTTACCCTTCGCGGTGGCTATGGGACGCCGAGATTGCTCCCGCACGTTGATTATGTTGCACTACGGAAAGATCCGAAGATCATCGTGGGATACAGCGATATCACAGCTCTCCAGCTCGCCCTGTTCGCTCGCATCGGATTGGTGAGCTTTTCCGGACCGATGGTCGCCGTGGAAATGTGGAACACAATGGACGCGTTTACGGAAGAACATTTTTGGCGTCTTCTCACTTCACCCAAAAAGATCGGACCACTTGTCAATCCTCCCGGACATGAAACACATGCCTATGGAAAGGGGAGCGTTACTGGGCGTCTCGTTGGGGGCAACCTCGCTCTTGTGGTTTCAAATCTCTCAACCCCCTACTCCCCCTCGTTCAAAGATACCCTACTCTTTTTAGAAGATGTTGATGAGGCGCCGCATAGAATCGACCGCATGCTCATCCAACTCCGCAACGCCGGCGTGTTTGAAAAGGTCAACGGTCTCATCCTTGGGACGTTTATTGATTGCATTCCTTCTGATCCATCCAAACCACACCTTACAGTGCCTCAAGTACTCGACGAGTTCGTCCGATCAATGAAGATTCCCGTTCTCACAGATCTTCAGTTCGGACATACATCACCGAAACTTACTATTCCTATTGGGGTAAACGCAAAACTCTCAGCAGTCGGTAATCGAGTTGAAATCCTCGAAGGGGCTGTGATCTAGAGGTCTAGCCGAAAACCTCAAGTAAGTAGCTGTCTCAGACAATCTTTATGCGAGCCTTCCATGCCCACACTACAGTCATTGCGGGCACCGCTTGCCCCGTGATGTTGTAACACGGGGACCCGTCCGCCGCTGGCGGACTTCCTTCATTGGCGCAGATT
>Ga0208244_101602_pt1 | contig 11173 bp, 9 predicted proteins | sample SubbioCR12Aug_5A_FD_184828 | JGI IMG/M metagenome (GOLD analysis project Ga0208244, IMG submission 184828) | Serpentinite rock and fluid subsurface biosphere microbial communities from McLaughlin Reserve, California, USA - CR12Aug_5A (SPAdes) | ecosystem: Environmental > Terrestrial > Deep... | reverse complement strand
ATTCCATAGGTTCAAACACGACCGTGATAACTTGAAAAAACGCCTGGGGGTAGGTTATGTCCATGATCCCAAGACTCAACTCTACATCCTGAATGACGCGGGCCCGTTTGGCAGGGTCTCACTTTCGCCGCCGATGCTGCGGGCGTTGTCCATCCTGTCGCGTCAATACGATAACGCGGTCGGCGACTTGGCGGGGGTACGCGATCTGGTCCAGCAGGTCATCGGCTGGCTTCCGCCCGAAACGCGGTTGCAGATCGAAGCGTCAAGCGAGGAGTTGACGCTGGATTTCGAGCAGGATGTGGATCGCAGTGAAATCCCGACGCGGGTGTGGGAGACGATCAACCGCGCCTTGAACCAACATCGCAAATTGACTTTCAACTACCTCTCGCCGCGTCACACGGACCGCAAGCCCGTGTTCCACGAACTCGCGCCGTATCAGATCCGATTTCAGGATGGGCATTGGTATTTGCGCGGGTACAGTTTGAACCCGGGCTCACAGGGGGAATCGTCGTTTTTGCGTTTCCGTATCAGTTACATCCTGGACGACGAGCGTTTGCGTGTCTCACCCACGAAGGTGGAGACGCGACACCGCCAGCCGCCGCGCTTCGTTGTGCATTATTGGCTTGCCCCCGAAATCGGACGCGGCGAGATCAGTTACCGATTCGCCGAGATGCAGATCACGCGCAACGAGGATGGCAGCGCCGAAATCCGCGCAGTGACCGACGATGTGTGGGACGCAGCGCGCACGCTGCTTGCCTACGGGGAGAGTTGTATCGTGCTTGGCGGGGCTGACCTTCTGCGTGAGATGCGGAGAAGAGTAAAACAAATGGCGAAAAATTACAACTTTTACTCCGAGGAATTTTGATGTGGTTTCGATACACCCTTCGGCTACTCATCCACCGCTCGCAAGGGGTGGAGCATGTATGTGGTCTACCCTGTATTGTATGATGATGTCATCCCAGCCAATGGGGATGTCGAAAGGGGGAGCGCTGGGTGGTTTTAGTCTGGTGGTCGGATGGTTGAGTAGTCGAACGGTTGGATGGTCGCGTGGTTGGGACATTTCAAGAGAGCAAGCCACGTGCATGGATAGGATCGTGTACAATGAAAGTAGAGCACTTCTCCGCTCGGTGTGCATGAGGGACGCCCCGGGGAAAGAATGATGACTTGGAATTGGAGGTAGCCTTGAGTATGCCTGATTTCTACAAAATCTCGCTGCTTATCGGTAAGCGTGAACCATCCCCATTGCATGATTATCTTGAGAAAGTCGCCAAGCGAGAGTTGTTGCAATATCGCGCGCACCAACAATGGGGAAACAAAAAGGGTGAAAGCCTTTATACTCACGTGCTCAATGGCGTGCTCGTATTAGAAACCTTAATCCAACCGTTGGCGTTAACCGAAATTGAAACGCGAGTATTGTTTACCGCATTCACTATTCACGACATCAACAAGGTTCTGGGAGGAAATGCGGCATTCTTGAAGACAGCCACTCATGCCAATATTTCTTCGGAAATCAAGCTTTTAGGTTTGGATGCCTTTTTTCCAGCATGGGAAGACTATCGTGAAGATATTGTCAGTCTTATTCGAGGACATTCGGGACATGCCCACTCTGGAGGTGAACGATTGATTGCCAGCCGGGATCCCGAGTATGGGCTAGGACTGGATCGAGTAAATGCACTCCTTCATCTCATGCGTGCGGCTGACATTGTCGATCTTTCACATACCTTGGAGGAGCAGGCGCACAAAACCACCTTCCTGAGCCATCTGAACGCTTACCTAGCCGACAGCAACATTCCTCGCCAATACGAATTCATCAGCCACCGCCTGACGGAACTGCGCGGATTGTTAACCAATGTTCTTCATAACGCAATCGCAGCTGAACTACAGGAACAATATGGTTTGATCCCCTTGCTCTACTATCCAGATGGAATTGCTTACCTCTCTGAACGCAATAAAAAGCCTGCGCTCAATGGGGAAGTAAGAATATCAATTGCACGCCGGGCAGCAGAAGAAATTAGTAATATCACACGCGGCAAATTTTCAGATTTCATCACATCTACCGGACAGGGCATCAAAGTTGACTCCAAATGCTTGGAGTTAGGCATCCCCTTTTCCGGAGATAATGGTTTATGGAATGCAATCTTCAATCTGGTCCAACGACGCAATATTGATCCGCAAGATCAAGATCAGAAAACCCGCCAACGGGCCGCCCGTGATTTCGAGAAAAACTGCTTGAATTCCCCACAGGCCGCCGGTCAGGTTGAATCAGCCCTTCGAGACAATCAAGAACTGCTCATTGCTTCTGAGACGAGTCGCTTACGGCAGGCTGAATTAATCCGGACTTACTACGTTTTTCTGCTGATGCACTTCAAGGGGCAAATTCCAGACCCCTGGGAACATATCTACCGTTTACTTGAAGTTCCTGAAGATCGCTGGCAGTTCTTTGCCTATTTCGATGCTCGTTACGACCGGGCTTATGTAGTCATTCGCGATATTCACCTGGACGAAGAGACCCTTTACCAGCGCATCGAAACCGATGGGCAGAAATTAGTCGGTGGAGATACGAGCAGCGAGGACCCAAAGGTGTCTGTAATTGGAGACTATGTGGATCGCTACTTGATTTTCAACATTGGAGGCCAGCCCCAATACAAATTTACAGAATCGCTTGTCCAATATGTCAACAACCAACACAAGCAATGCGTGTATTGCAGCGGTCCATTTCCCACCGAAAAATGGATGACAAATGACGTGCGTTCTGATATTACCGTGCAGGTTTTCTCCAACCGATTGCGAGGAGGACCGGGCGAACCAAAAAAATATATTTGTGCTGTGTGCCATTTACAATTCTTGTTGGAAAAACTCAATTATCCAGAAGTAAGTCATGAAAAGACGCTTTACCTGCACCTCTTCCCCTATTCTTTTCTCCCCAAAGCCTTTATCGAAGGACTGAATGTTGCAATCCAGGACATTATTGGACAAGGGGTCGCAGTGAATGCCCTCAACATGGACGCATCCGACGCAATCCGTCAATATAACGAATCTCCAGCCTGGCAGCCAAACTTTCGCGCCTTGACACAAAAGAATAAACCGCAGCCTTATGGTTTATATTTGCCGCGTTTTTCGTCCACGACCGGAAATCTGCTAATCTTCCCCATCAACCCGGCTGGTGACAATGATACAGAAAAGTTCCTTTTCACATTATGGAATGCCTTGATTCTTCAACGTCACCTAGGAGTAAAAGTATTGCTCTCGAAAACGGCCATTCCACCGCTCAGCAAAGAAGATTTCGGTGATTTGTACGTGGATAATATTCCCGTGTCTTGTAAAGGGTTGTTGCCGGAAAATGATTACCACCAGTTCAAACCCGGCGAGAAAAATGTTCAGGGAAATTTACCCAATTTATGGGAGCATGTATTTCACCTGTTTGCGCTCCGTCGGATTACATTTACCCGCGAGGATAATACGCCTCGTCTGGTGCGGGCATTGGCCGCCCACCCCCTGGCAATTTTTTACGAAACTGACCGGCTGTTGGAAGCCAAAACAAAAGGCGAAGCTGGCGGGCTGATCACTCATCTAACCTGGGAGGCGTTTGCCTCCGTCGAAATTCTAGCGTTACAAAAAGGAGGACGCTTCATGAAGAATCTCAGCGAAGAACTCAAAAAACTGGCCGAATTAGCCTGGGAAAACAGGTTAATAGGCAAATCTCTTGAACGCAACAGCTTATTATTTGCGTTCAATGATGTCATGCAAAAGCTGGCTCTGTCGGGAGGCCAAGCGGATGTAGAAGTGCTCAAAGCTGCAACGGCAGAGGATATTTTTGCCCACCTCTCGCGCATCGCTGATGAGCAGTACAAACCAGGACGAACAAAGATGGACGCCTGCGCTGTTTTTGTAACCAGATGGTTTGACAATGTGTTGAACGGCGTCTACAACGGCAATGCGCGCAAAATGCTGGCGGACGAAAAACTGTTGCGTTCGGCTTTCCTGTTCTATCTTCGGAACCAAATCCCTCGCAAAGAAAAATCCGTCGAGGCATCATAACATAACCTCAACATCTCTTTTCAAAAGGAGCATCCCATGTCAGTCATCGAAAAATATTCCCAACACTTCCTGCCCACTTACAGCAATTACCCGCAAGGGCGTTACATTAGTCTCCTGCTTGTCCGCCAGGTCGAGTCCGAAGCCATCTTCCGCACCGAGGGCAGCGGCGAACCTCTCAGCAAAGAGTTCGTTCACGCCGGAGTAAGTGATGGCGAGGTGATCCAGCGCATCGTGATCAGCAAGCGCAAGCAGACCGCTGTCGAACGGCGCACCGGACGCGAACTACTGCGCGCAAATAACTTGCTCTTTGCCAAAGATGAAAAGAGCGGAACATGCGCCTTGAACCGCAACAACCCTTGCGAGCGGTGCATGGATTGTATGATCTACGGCTACGCAGCGGGTGGCGGTGGCGCACAGAAATCGCGTGTGGTTACAGACGATGCCTTCAGCCTGCATCCTGCTCATATTGTTACCGGCACGAAACAGTTCAACGCCTTATTTGATAACAGTACCATGCGCGATCCCGAAACCGGTAAGCCTTCCACCAGTATTGGCACAGATGAATACGTCAAACCGGAGACACTGTTCCTCGACATGGAGACCTTCAAAGACCTGACCGCTGACGAATTTCGGTACCTTATAGGCAACGTCTTGCGTTCCAGTCGCTACGGTGCAATTTCCTCCCGGATCGGCAAGGTACATAACCACGTAGCTGGGATCATCTTGAGTGATTGTGAAGTGTTTAGTAACCTGGAACTCACGCAACTTGTCTACGACCGCGTCCGGAATGGCGCGCCCGAGCCAGATTTCCCTCTGCCTATTTCAAACGTCATTCTTTCGGCGCAAACGGTTGCCCAGGAACTTGCCAAGCGCATAGCAGGTCGGCTGACTGTACTGCCGACTGAGGACGTGACCGCTTTGGTTGATGAAATCACCAGGCTCTATCAGGACGAGGCATCCGTAAAAACCATGTTGGAGAATGCAACGCGCATGTACCGCCCGCAGGCATAGGAGACGCTATGCATATCTATCGCTGTGAACTTACCCTGCTGGAAGCCACGTTTTTCAGCAGCCGGGAAGTCAGCAACACATATTATACCGAGCCGCTCATTGGGAACATTGCGCTAACTTACGCACTGGGACTTGTTCACGCTCCCTACTTCAATGATGGTGTGATCCATTATGCCGAACATCTGACAAAACTCAATGAGGCAGGAGTTTACGTCACGCCTGCGACCATCGTGGGTGAACCGCGCTTTACAATTGGCCAGTTCAATGCTCAGTCCGACTCATACTGGTACGCATTTGCCAACAATGTCATTGTCACAAGGCCCGATGGCGCCTGGGTTGAGAAGAGCGGGGCGGCTTGGTACATCTACTGGCCCGACGGAAATCGCAGCAAGGTTGGTCTGGAAAACCGACCCCAGCACGGAACAATATGTTTCTTGGGAATAGGCAATCGTGCGGAAGCCTACGTTTTCAGTCGTGAAGGGCTATCCATTCCCAATTACATTCGCCTAGGAAAATTCATGAGCAAAGCACGCGTGGAGTATAAGGAACAGCCTGTGGAGATTGTTGAGGATCAGAACATACGCGTTCCTTTGCTGCTCAACCCGTCTGACTTGCCTTCGGAATATACATTGACAATCTTCGATTTGGTTAGTGTGCCGCCAACTCCTTTGATCCGCAACCCTGTTTTGAATGGACAATTCTATCGCCTGCCGGGAGGATTGCTTTTGCCGGTGGGAATGCGGTTCGGAGTAAACGCGTTCGTATGACCATCCTTACCCTCTTGCCCCAGAGCGAAAAGCTGGCTCCTGAAAACTCTTTTAACCTTGATCCACCACTGCTCTACCATCAGGTACGGACCTATGAGTCTCTGCACACACATGATTTGGTAATGAACACCTACAACACAGGGACAGGGAAGACACTGGCCAGCCTGTTGCACCTGTTTGATCTGCAAGGTAAACACAAAAACGTACTTTTCATCGCGCCGACCAATGCCTTGCTTGATCAGCACGCCGAGGACATCGAAGAATTCGTTGCCCGTTATTCCCTGGATTTCAAGGTGCAACGGGTGAGCGCTGCTGAAGTTCGGGCTTTGAATAGCGACTTGCGGTCCGGCGAGATCGTCCAGCGTTTGATCCGCAATTACTTGGAATTTGCCTCTGAGGAAGTTGCGCGTAAACCATTGATCCTGGTGGTAAACCCGGATATTTTTTACTACGCCCTGTTTTTCCAATATGGCGCACATGATCGGCGTAATGTATTCGAGCAGTTCTTGACTCGTTTCGATTACGTTATCATAGATGAATTTCATTACTACGACAGCAAGCAACTGGCTAATTTTTTATTTGCCCTGGCTTTATTCGACGAGTTTGGCTACTTTGTGACACGCGGGCGAAAAGTTTGTCTGTTGTCGGCAACACCGCTCCCTCACGTCCCGGTATATCTCGACCGGCTCTTCGGAGATCGGTGGACGCTGGTGTCCCCCGAAAACGAACCGCCGGAAAGTGCCGATTACCCGCTAACGCCAACCCTCGCACCGCTGACGTTGACCATTAAAGGCGGTGCGATCAATGATTGGGTTTCTGGCTCGCCTCAGGTTCTCGCCGGTTGGATACGTGACCAGTTGGACGGAGCGCTCATCAGCAACAGCTTATGGCGCATCAATCAGGCTTATGAGACCCTCAAACCTTTTGTGACGGAGAAACTCATGGGGCGTATCACTGGGCCGGAACCAGCCGAAAAACGGATAGCTGCCACAGCCCGCGCCTTGATTCTGGCGACCCCAACAGTGGACATAGGTTACAACTTCAAGAAAAAGGACAAGCCGCGTCAAAATGTAGATTTTTTGGTTTGTGATGCCCGCTTTGGTGATGAGTTTGTGCAACGGCTTGGTCGAGCCGGACGAGTTCTGGGCAAACCACAAGTAAATCAACCTGCTCAGGCTATAGCTCTACTTCCGCCGGAGGCTGCTGAGGCACTTGCAGGATTGGACGGTCAAATCCTTAGCCGAGGGGCCTTCGCGCAGAGGATACAGGAATGCACTCAACTGCCGCCCAAGCACAACTTGACCGGCTACATCCGTTCTTGGGCAATTACGGAAAGTTTTTATCCCATCTTTGAGATGGGCAAAATGATGGGGATAGAACTGCACGAACACCTGGAACGCTTATATGACCGGGCGCGTGAGTTATTTGTGCCCTCCGGCCGTCGAACCTACAAAGGATTGAATGTATTTTTTAGCAAGTACCATAAACGTCACCGTTGGTTGGAGGAAACCGGTAACGGCCAGATTCCTCTCGACAAATTTACAGCCGAACATGTGGCCGACTGGCTGGAAGCCTGGCACAATGCTGGTCGTTATGACCCTTCTGACTTGCTCCCAGGATTGGGGCAGTTGCTGGAGCATCAAGAGCAACGCGACGATCTGAGAGCATTTGCCCAGAGTCAGGTGGCGATCACTCGCACCCTGTTTTCTTTTCGCGACTCCTTTCAAGGTCCAACTGCGGTTGTCTATGATCCAGATCACTTGCTTTCCAGCGAAACGTTCAACGCTTACGATCTCTTTCATTTAATTTCCCACTACAATCTTTCGCCGCCGATGACGAAAAAGCAGTTCGAGCGCGAATTTGGTACTACAACCTTGCAGGGCGGTTTTTATTTCCGTCTGCGAGGATGGCGAGAACCGAAGTTGTCTCTTGAATTTACCCATCATAGCCGACACGAACGGGAAGCGTTCGAAAACCGTTGGTGTCGGAAAGTGGTAGGAATGGCTGGTTTGCACTTGCAGGCGCGCGAGGCGGGGGGAGATGTGCTTACAGGAGGATTGTTGCCTGAAATTACCTGCGTTTTGGAAGATCAACATCTTGCATGTCTTATCATTTTGTCTGAGGATACTGGCGCGGCTGTATCCCGTTTGCGCGGCACACCCATCTGGTCCCGTCGCCTGACCGTTCGCTTCGATGACGGTGCTGTTGAAGATGGTTATCGGATTTTTACTGGCAAGGCTGCTTTCGAAGCCCATGCCGAACTCCTGGGGCATTTCCTGATGAAGGATCGCCTCAAGCCTGATTCAATTATTGTCTAATTCTCTTTGTTCATCTCTTTCTTTTTCACTTATTCATCTGTTCGTCTACCGAAACAAGTTCTTGACTACCCAGCTCTTAGATTGAAAGACTATCCAACTCATGAAATTATATTCCTCCGTCATCAAACTCACCAACCTCCACCCCGCGACCCTCACCCACCTGGGCGGACAGCACGCGCATGCGGCGTTTTTGGAGATTGTCCGCGCGGTGGATGAGTCGCTTTCGCAGCGACTGCATGACCTGAATGGGCGCAAGCCGTTCACGGTCAGTCCGCTGATGGTAGGGAGATCGCCTACCACTTTGGGATTGCCGAAAGGAACATATATCGAAAAACAGGGGGGTGCTTCGTCGCCCAAGAATGGCTCCTCGCAACGACATGCAATTTATCTGCGCGAGGGGTGGGAATGCTGGCTGAGGGTGACGATCTTGGATGACACGTTGTTCAAGTCGTTTATTGATTATTTTATGAGTCCCCCCTCTCCCCGCGGGAGAGGGGTCGGGGGTGAGGGAAGAATCCCCGCGATCCGCCTGGGAGATGCGCGGTTTTTGGTGAGCGAGATTTTGACTACACCGGGCAGTCATCCGTGGGCGGGGTATGTCTCCATCGAAGAATTGCAGAAGCGGCTGGATGAACCCGTGCCGGAGAAGTTCGTTTTCGAGTTACTAACGCCCACTTCCTTCCGCTTGCAGGATAAGGAAGTCGCCACCATGCCGACGCCGAAACTGGTCTTTGGCAACCTGGCGGGAGCCTGGCGCGCGCTGACGGGCGAAAACAACGTCGAAGCCGTGGAGAAGTATGCGGCGAAGAATCTAGTGATGGGAAATTACAAACTACACTCGGACCGCCTGGTCCTGCACAACAATCCGCAGTTAGGATCGGTCGGCAAAGTGGAGTTCATCCGCACCGACAAAACGGATCATTCTTTCGACGCAACTCAGGACGAGCCCTCCATCCGCGCGTTGAATCTGCTCGCGGACCTTGCCTTCTACTCGGGCTTGGGTCGCAAGACCGCGCAGGGAATGGGAATGGTTCGAAGGGTGGCAGGGTAATTATGGAGTGTAGAGTTGAAGACCAGGGATAAAACGAAAGTCTTTGACGTTCAGCGTGTACAGCGGCAAGGCATGTCGGATGGCAGTTGCAGCAATCAACGCGTCGGGGATATTCAGCCGATGGTTAAGGGCATAATCGCCCAGCAGGTCCAAGTGAATTCTGGAAATTTCCTCATCCACCTGGATTTGTTGAAGCGATGCAAGATGGTTTTGGATTTTGCGCAACTCGCGCTTATCGTGTGCGCCGAAATAAAGTTCCCCAATCGTTATGGCGCTGATCGCTATTTCACCCTCGCCAATGGCATTCATAGCGTCTGTGATCGCCTGGTTGCCATTGAGGAACTCGATCAGAATGTTCGTATCGCACAGGATCATGAGCGTGAAGTTCGCCGCCAGGCTTCCCGGCGGATGGATTCCAGTGATGTTTTCCTGCCTGCCCAGATTCCAGCCAGCGCGAAGAAATCAGCCTTCCGAGATTTTGCGCTCTGTTTTGAAGCGGGCAACACCGGGGCAGAAACGGTTTCTATAAAATCCATAGACTCCAGGGAATTGAGGAGATCCAACAACGCCCGGGCTTTCTCGCCGTCCTTCACTTTGATGGTGAACTGATATTCCATAAAACACCTCGCTGTCATTATACCATTCCGACCATGAACACGAATCAAGAAGATTACCTGCCGATCTCCATGCTCAACCAACTCGAATATTGCGAGCGCAGGTTTTACCTGATGCACGTGATGGGCGAGATGGAAGTCAACGCGCACGTGCTGGAGGGAACCTTCCGTCACGAGAAGGCGCACACGGCCGGACGCGAGACCGAGAGCGGCGTGCTGACTCGGCGCAAGGTGTACGTCTGGTCGGATGAGCTGCGGATCGCCGGGTTCGCGGATGTGGTGGAGGAATCTCCAGTCTCTGGTCTCGATACTGCCCGCGACGCTTCGACTTCGCTATCGCTCCGCTCAGCGCGCGCGGGACTACTCGACCAGCGGGAAAGCCGTGAATTAATCCCCGTCGAATACAAAAAAGGACGGATGGGCAAATGGCTCAACGATCACATCCAGCTGTGCGCGCAGGCGTTGTGCATCGCGGAGCGGACTGGCGCGGTGGTTCCGAAGGGATATATCTTCTACTTCGGCTCCCGGCATCGCGAGGAGGTGGAGTTCACGCCCGAATTGCGTCAGCGCACTGTGCAGAGCATCGAGCGCGCGCATCAGATCGTTGCCGCGCATCGCTTGCCGCCGCCATTGGAGAATTACAACAAGTGCCGCGATTGCAGCCTGGAGCCGGTGTGTCTGCCGAGGGAAGTGAAACTGTTACATAAGGCGGTTGAGTAGCGAGCGTTCGTTGCGAGCGTATCGAAACCGCAGACTCAACTTTACTGTTGGCTTGTGATTGGCGGTCTCGATGTGCCCTTTTTCTCCGCTACGCTTCACTCACATTGTCCCGATGTCCTTTGAGAGGACTGCTCGACCACCGATAAGGAATTAATCATGACAACATTATATGTGACCGAACCGTACTCCGTCATCAAAAAGGATGGCGATACGCTGGTGATTAACGTCCCGGCGGACGAGAAGAAGGACAAACCGGCGCGCAAGATCGAAGTGCCGATGATCAAGATCAGTGAGGTGGTAGTGCTGGGCGACAGCACGTTCACCTCGCAGGCATTGGCGACCCTGCTCGACCAGAAAGTGGAGATCACCTTTCTCAACGCGTTCGGGAATTTCCGCGGGCGGGTGATCCCGTCCGAGAGTAAGAACAGCCTGTTGCGGCTGAACCAGTTCCGGGTCCATGAAGATGCGGGGCGATCCTTCGAGTTGGCGCGTCAGTTCGTGAGCGGGAAACTGCACAACATGAAGACGCTGCTCCTGAGGTCGAATCGCCGTCTCAACGATTCCATCATCACACGCGCGGTGGAATCCCTGCGCGGCATCCAGGAACAGGTAGAGAAACTCAAGTGCGATGGCGAACCACCCGCCGAACCCGGC
>Ga0208244_101601_pt1 | contig 11196 bp, 11 predicted proteins | sample SubbioCR12Aug_5A_FD_184828 | JGI IMG/M metagenome (GOLD analysis project Ga0208244, IMG submission 184828) | Serpentinite rock and fluid subsurface biosphere microbial communities from McLaughlin Reserve, California, USA - CR12Aug_5A (SPAdes) | ecosystem: Environmental > Terrestrial > Deep... | reverse complement strand
CATAAATACGGGCTGCTAATCCGCTGCCGCCGAGAAATTGGCGGTATTCATTCTCCGGGATCTGCGTCTCCTTTTGCTCTCCTGTCGATAAATTTAGCTCTAATATTTTTCCGTAAACACTGTGCATCTCTTCTGCCCCTTTCTAACAATTAACTATTCTTAAATCTTTTTAGTGAGAAACTGCGTATTCCGTACATGATCAATATTAGCACAAATGCAGTTCCGAAAGCCATGACCATGCCCGTTAGACTTTCCATAAGAGCAGGTTTGACCACTAATACCAATCCCAGGACTAACATCAGGCTTCCGGCTACAAGTTTAAGGAACCTGCCGTTTTCCTCGGTCAATTTTACGGTGCGCATTTTAAGAAGAGCCAGCAAAAAAATTAAAAATTCGTCAGCAAAATAGATAACCAGATAAAGAGTAAATAAAATGAAATACTCAGCAGTGGATAAATCGAGCCCGGCGATGAGACCGGTCCAGATAAAGGGAAAGCCCGCAGTACAGGGCAGTTCAACCACAGCTATACCCAAAGCCATCACGGCAGTGGTTGTAATCATAGGGATCACTGATTCTGAATATAATACCTTCCTGACCTGACTGTAATATTTTGATTTATAGCGATCAGGAATACTCATGGAAAGGCCTTCTCTAAAGGCAAAGTAATCCTTTATGCCAAGTATCCCAAGGATAATGACAATAAACGCCACCAGGTTGCGGATCCAAAAAAGCTGCGAAGCGAACAACATTATATTTAATGCTCCAAGCATAAAGAGGCCGTAGACAAGCGAAGTGACAATTAAAAAAGTTAATCCCACAATCATAATTCTTTTTCGTGAAGCAGAATGAACGATAATCGCCAGTAAAAAAGTAAGCACAAAAAATGAGCATGGATTAAAACCATCCAGAAAAGCAATGATTATGGTCGTTAATATAATTGGCGAGGAAACGAGATCAATCTCTCCGGCTAATGGAATCCGGATAACAGTTTGAGACCTCTCTTCAATCATCTCGTCAAAGGAACGTTTGATCGCTAAGGCGACTTCTTCCAGAATTGCTTCTGAATCCCCAATCCAATATTGCTCATTGTAGATAAAGATCGGAAAGATAATCATCTCGATACCGAGCTCGGCCCTGACCTGATTAAAATACTCCATGTTTTCCGAGTTATAAACAACTTCATAAACTTCAATGGAAACAGGGTATTCCTTAAACCTTACTAAATTCTCATCCGGCTCAGTACACAAAGGGCAAAAAGCCCAAAAATAATAAAGGACCTGATCTTGAAGAATACTTTCCGCTTCTGCAGAATCGGCATAGGCTAGATCATTAGAGCTCCCTGTCACTATTAACATTATCAGTAAGACAAAAAATGCGATCAGCAGTATGTTTTTGTCTGACGACAAAAGTTCGGTCTCCTTTAACTTATTCCGAGATAAACCTTTTTCATATCTTCATTTTTCAAAAGCTCATGGCTCGGACCGGCAAGCGAAATACGGCCATTTTCAAGGACAAAGCCTCTGCTGGCGATCTCAAGGCTTTTTTGTACATTTTGCTCAATAAGCAAAATTGTTACGCCCTGTTTGTGCAGAGTATCGATCGCCTCATAAACAAGGTTTACAATAGTGGGTTGCAAGCCCAGCGAAGGCTCGTCAATCATTAAAAATTTAGGCGCCGACATCAACGCCCGTCCGATGACAAGCATCTGCTGCTCTCCACCGCTAAAGGTTCCTGCCATTTGGCTTTGCCTTTCTTTAAGCCTTGGAAATAGTTCAAACACCCGTTCAAGACTTTGCTTAACTTTACTGTTATCACTCTCGATATAGGCACCCAGCTCCAGGTTTTCTTTAACGGTCATATAGGGGAAAACCCTTCTGCCTTCAGGGATGTAGGCGAGTCCTTTGGCGACAACCTTGTGAGCCTGCACTCCAACGAGCGATTCCCCTTTGAAAACAATATCGCCGGAGATCACTTTTATTACTCCGGAAATGGTCTTCAGGATCGTGCTTTTACCCGCCCCGTTGGAACCAACAAGAGCAACGAGTTCACCTTCTTCAACTGTGAAAGATACATCCCAGATAACCTGGACACCTTTATAGCCAACTGATAATTTGCTAACTTCCAACATGTGCTTTTTCCTCCTTCCCGAGGTAAGCATTGATCACTCTTTCGTTTTCAGAGATCTCTTTTGGCGTGCCTTCGGCAATGATTTGTCCGGTTTCGAGAACGATTATTTTTTTGCAGAGGCTCATAATTACCCTCATTACGTGTTCAATAACAACCAGAGTAATGCTCATTTCTTCATTTACTTTACGTAAAACCTGAAGGCATTTTTCAATTTCGGTAAGGTTAAGGCCGGCCATCAGTTCATCTAAAAGAAGCATTTTCGGCTTTGTTGCCAGGGCTGTTGCCAGACATAGCTGCTTTTGGCGCGCTGATGTAAGACTGCCGGCAATCTTTTTCTGGTCATTTTCAAAACCGGTTAACTCAAGCAGATATTCAATTTCATAGGGTTGGTAAGAACATTTGGAAAAGCAGGATTTGCCGGCGACAGCGCCCATGACAACATGCTCGTAAACAGTTAATTCCCTGAAAACCTTAACCACCTGAAAAGTGCGGGCAATCCCTTTTTTGCAGATCAGCGAAGGTTTCAGTTTTTCAATTCGCTCGCCATCGAATCTAATGCTGCCGGCGGTGGGTTGATGTTCGCCGGCGATCATGCCGAAAGCAGTGGTTTTTCCTGCACCATTAGGCCCGATAATGCCAGTAATGCTGCCTTTTTCAACGGTAAAATTAATATTATTAACCGCAATCAAACCACCAAACTGTTTTTTTAATCCTTTTACCTCAAGTATATTTTCCATTACTGTGACCTCCTGAAGCGGATTCTTTTGGCCATCCCCATCAGACCCTTAGGTTCGAAAACCAAAATAGCAATTAGCGCGGCGGCCCAGATAATATATCTAAGCTCCGGAGAGTATCGGAAGAGCTCTAGAACAAAGGTAACCACTGCAGCACCGAGGACCGGGCCAATCAAAGTGCCGGCACCACCGACCAGGGTCATGATTACCACCATTTCTGATGTAAACCAGGCAAACTGAGTAGGGTGAAGCAGTAGGAAAAAGTGGGCAAATAGCGATCCGGCAAGAGCAGCCAGAGCTCCGCTGATACTGAAAGATAAAACTTTATAGAATGAAGTATTAACTCCCAGCGATTCAGCCAGATCCTGATCCTCGCGAATTGCCACAAAACGTTTACCAATCTCAGTCTTATAGATCAGGTAATATAAGAAAAGCACTACCAGGATTGTAAAGATTAAAACAAAATAAAAGTATACATTCATCGATGAAAAATCAATCGGTCCAAGATTGGGAGGTGGTTGCACGCCTCTTAAACCCATCGGCCCCCCTGTCAGCTCGTTAGTATTCAAAAATACCAGATAAACAAAATGAGCCAAAAAGAAAGTTGTAACCGCAAAGTAAGAACCCCTTAACCTTAAAGCGGGAGCCCCGACTAATACCGCAACTAGAAAGCCGATAATAATTGTAATGACAAATGCCAGCCAGAAATTAAGACCACCCATCAAAGTCAGTAGCGCTGAAGTGTAAGCACCTAACCCAAAAAAAGCGCCCTGTGAAAATGACAGCTGGCCGGTATAGCCGAAGATAAGGTCATAACTGGCTGTCAGCATTGCGTAGATCAAAGCCAGGGTAGCTACATAAATCACATAACGGGAAAATAGCACCGGCACAAAACTTATTGCTACTACTACAACCAATGCCGCTATCCACATCCGGTAATTTATTGTGTTAGCAATGGTAGAGTTACTTTTTGCCAGTTCCATAATTTCACCTCTCATATTACGTAATCAAACCGCTCATAACTTACTTTTTAAAAAAAATGCAGCCCGGTGGTTATTCTTTGCGTGAGCCAAACAGACCCTGCGGCCTGAAAATTAGAACGATCAAGAGAATAATAAATGCGTAGCCATGCTGATATGATGTAGAGATATAACCTGCCGCCAAGCTTTCCAGAATACCGAGCCCCATCCCGGCAATCAAAGTGCCACCGAGGCTCCCTTTGCCACCAAGGATAACGACAACCAGAGCTTTTAATAAAGGCAATTCACCCATCATCGGATAAACCGCAAATACAGGTGCTATCAAGGCTGCTGCTATTCCAGACAGTGCTCCTCCCATGGCAAATATAATCGAAAAAACTTTATTTATATCAATTCCCATCCAGGGTGCAACTTCAATATCCTGGGTTGCTGCCCTGATTGCTTTTCCGGTTTTAGTTTTTTTCAAAAACAGGTTGATAACAACAAAAAGGATAATAACAACAGCAATAATCATCAATCTCTGGTAGGAAACACCTACGCCGAAAATATTTGCGACTCCTTTTATGTAGTGTTCGAGATTCAAGGATTTTGCGGTCCAAAGATAGATAGCCAGGTTGGCCAACAGAAAAAATAGAGCTATCGCGCACAAAAGCTGAATGTGATCCGTCCTGCCCCTCCAGCGACGGTAGAGAAATTTTTCAAAACTGTAAGCCATAATTGCCCCAACCAATGCTGCAACAAGCATCGCAATGTACCAAGGTAGGCTTAACGAAGTTATGGAAAAATAGACCACATAGGCTGCAATTACATAGATACCACCCTGGCTGAAATCCGGGATATCTGTGATACTCCAGATCAGGTTTAGACCTAAGGCAATCAGGGCATAGATTGAGCCCAAAACCAGCCCGTTTATTATGTATATTTCCAAACTGAACTCTCCTTTCTGTAACATAGAGGGTAAGTTCTCAAAAAAATAAGATGGTAGGCTGTATAATCAAGGAAGAACAAACGCAGGTACAAATAGTGCAAAACCCGCGTTTGCTCTTCTATGTATCTGTAGCTCATCGCATGTTAAGATATATAAATCTATAATTCTGTGAATCTAAAACTGTGACCAGATTAATTAACCAGCACCATCTCGCCGTTTTCCCATTTGATAAGGTAGGGCACATAGAACCCCTGGTTTTGATAGCCGTCAAAATCCTTGAACTCTGTAAAGCCAGCTAAAGTTTCATAGGTGCCGGCTTTCAGTGCATCCCTTATGTCTTTCGGGTCAAGCGACTGGGCTCTTGTGATAGCATCAGCCAAAACATAAATTCCATCATAGGCGAAGATGATCGCATAATGTAGTGGCGCATTATACCTGGCCATTACTGCTGCTTCCAGTTCAGCAGGTGCTTCCCCGTAAAGCGCAATAGCATAGGTGCCTTCCAGCACTTCAGCCCCGGCTAAATCCAGCATTTCGTAAGATGCCATTTCTTCCGCACCATAGAATGCAACATCAGGAATCAAGCCCATTTCATAAGCCTGTTCCAGAAGCAGAGCACCTTCAGTAGAGGTGCCTACATAGCCAACCATGTCAGGCTCTAGCTGTTTAATTTTGCTGAGTAGAATTGTATAGTCGGTTGTGCCGCGCTCAAAATATTCTACCGCCACAGATTCTACCCCAAATTCGTTAAGCCCTTCCTGATGTGATTCAACCCAGGAACGGCCATAGTCGTCGTTAACTGCCACAAAAGCGATTGTTGCAGGCTTTATTGCTTCATTAATCGGGCCTGCTGCTAAAGGACTCATCAAGGCCATGTCAGGTCTCATCCTAAAGAAATAGGGATGTCCGGGTTTGGTAACGGCCTCAGCAGCACATTCAATGGTAATACCCGGTACTTCATAAGAATCGGCCAATGGAGCGATAGCCATGCAGCAGGAGCTGCAGTGGTCACCCAGAAATGCTACTACTCCATCTTCCAGAATCATTTTATGGACTGAAGCAACTGCCTGGGTAGGCTCACAGACACTGTCATAACGAACAATCTCAATCGTATAAGTTTCTCCATCGATTACGATCCCCTGGGCATTGACCTCATCTACGGCAATTTCAACACCCCTCAAACCGTTGGTCCCAAATTCAGCAGCCGGTCCGGTGAATGGTGCAACGTAACCGATTTTAATTACATTATTTCCGGCAACTGGTTCTTCTCCTGGATCAGCGTCCGGAGTGCCGCTATCAGTTTGGCAGCCAAGCACCATAAAGATAGCTAACATCAAAATCAAGCTTAAGGTAAATATTTTTGTAAACCTCAAAATGAATGACGCCTCCTTTTAAATTGACTTAACCATCTTTTAACAATTGTAAACCTTCCGTCTGGAGCGATTGAATTATACCAATACCACCTCCCGTGAAATATTTCCGAAAACCAAAGATCATCAATAGCCACTAGTGATCGGAATGGAAACATTGACTACTTAGAAGGCATTATTCGTGCCATAATTGTATAATTCCTGCAATACTCAATATTTTATTTATTAAATCTCCAACATACTTTACTGCTCCTGTTAAAAGAGAGTGAAGCAGGATAGAAGTAGCGGAATGGTAAAGATACCTTGTGAACCATATAACATGGCTTCCGATGCATAAATGATTCATTTAAGTCTTTTATGACTTGCTATCGAGAAGGATGCTAAGGGGAAACCCCGTGTGGGGCTACCCCTTAATTGCTAATTTTATGCGATAATTGGTTTCTTAGCCAACTAGCTTAATGATCTTGTTGACGCCTTCCCCGGCATTCTCCGCGTAAGCATCGGCGCCGATCTTCTCCGCCCAGCGCACGGTAACCGGGGCGCCCCCGACGATGGTCTTGTACTTGCTCTTTAAACCTTCTTTGACCAGGGCATCTTCCAGCTCTTTTTGCTTAACCATCGTTGTGGTTAAAAGCGCGCTGGTGCCGATCACATCAGCCTTAAATTCTTCGGCCCTGGCAATAATGTCTAAGGTTGGCACATCACGGCCCAAATCCAAGACATTAAAACCATTGGCCACCAGCAAGGAGACAACAATGGCCTTGCCGATATCGTGGATATCGCCCTCTACAGTAGCAATCAGCACATTGCCCTTGTTACTGTCTGCCCCGCCGGTAATGGCGCTGTTTAATAGTTCAGTGGCTTTCTTAACGGCTTCGGCAGCCTGGATCAGTTCGGGTAAAAAGAGTTCGCCGCATTCAAACATATCGCCGACCTGCTTAATCCCCACTACGTAGCCTTCATTGATCACCTGCAGCGGATCTAAGTTCTGTTCCAACGCCTGGCGGGCTAACGCTTCGGCGCCGGCTTCATCACCGCCAATTACTGATTCAATCACCTTTTTAATTAAATCACCTGTTTCTGTCATCAATTAGCCTCCTAGCGCCACTCTGTTTTTCGTAAGAACCGGCTTACTGAGTTTATGTCCAGATCGAGCAGCTTCGCGATGCGAAACTTAGCTTCGATCCCTCTTGATTGTTCACCCATCCCGCCATAAACGGTGGCAATGTCTAAGTCTTGGCGGACTTCATTCATGATTACTTCGTCGGAAAGATCGGCTACCGATACCTTTAACTTTCCGGCTACATACTGCTTGGCTTCATTTAAGCGCATCTTCTTCGACATTTGCATCCGGGCTACCAGATCTCCGGCAGTCCGTATTCCGCCCATGCCAGAAGCATGCATATGAGTTAGAGCCATCCCGGCAGGATCGCCATAACCTACCTATAACCCATCGAGTTTACCGACTTCGGCCATCGCTGTCGAGGCTCGCGATACACAGTCGATCGGCGGGGTCATCACCAGCGGCACTGCGCCGACGCCCATGCCGACATTGGCATGAACGGGGATGTTCGCCGCTTCCACGCAGGCCTTGCAGAAAGTAACGGCCCGGCCTAAGTTCCAGGGAAAAGAGCGGCTGCTGTTGGTGTTAACTACGGCGCCGAAGATGCTGGCCCCCGCTTTTTCGGCCAGTTTAACCTGCTGGTGCGGGTAGAGGCCGGCTAAGCGAACCCCGTCATATTCAAGCTGGCCATGAAAACCGAGTACAAATTCGCCGGCCATCCCGATTTCAATAGCCATATCGGGATACTTGGCCCGCAGCTGTTCGCAGGCCAGGAGGGTGGCCTGGAACTCGGCGTCGCCGGCCGCTGCCGTTGTATCAAAGTCGATCCCGTCTGCGCCTGCTTCATAAACGCCGCTGCCGACAAAAACCATATCTTTAACAGCATACTCAACTGCTTCTTCCTGGGCGGCCCTTGCTTCGGCAATTTTACCGGCCGGCAGTAGTTCGGCGGCATTGGGGCAGGGTCCGTCGGGTTGAGTATAAAGCGGCAGGTTGGGCATCGCCCCGTAGAAGAGCGGCGCTGTGGTCACCAGAGAAGTTTCAGCAACTGCGTATTGTTCTTCTGGCACAATCATTTTGATCGGTTTGAAGCTGTAGTGAACGTAGGCCAGCTCCAGCGTATCGGCAGCAAATGCCCGCTCGTAGATCTGCATAATCTGGGGCATGCCGATCGGAATGCCTAAGCGGGTAATTTTTAGCGTTCCCGAATCGTAGGTTAAGATCAGCTCGTTGCCCTGCTGCACACTGACAAATTTTTGCGGTCGGCAGCAGATATCGGCCAGGTAGTCGATTTCATCTGCAGTAAGAGGTTCGATCCTGCCTCTTTTAACAGCATCCTCCACCCCCACCTGGATATCTGCCTTGACCTCTTCTTCACTCATGGTGATAAAAGATCCGTCACCCATTCTGGTTACAATCAATTAAAACACCTCACTTTGCTTTTTTATATTTGATAAAATAATCATGATTCTTGATAATGGTCTCTTTCTAAAATTGTAGCAATTATTTTGCCATCTCGATCGAATAAAGAGCAATGATCGGTTGTGCTGAGCTTCTGCATAAGAAGAAGCAAGGGTTTTCATCAGCGGGAATTATTGATTAAGGGATTGTAGCGGATCACATGCAGTATTAAAAGCGGACAGTAAGTCATTTATGACTTGCCAGCAGTTGTTTCATTATTCTCATTTATATATCATTATTATCATTAACATACCTGCGGATCTTCCTGACAGCGCTGCTCTGGCTGATGCCTAAAGATCTGGCAACTTTATAAGAACTGCGGTACTTTTTGTAACTGTTTGTCACAAGCTCACACTCAACCGCTTCGAGAGCAGTCGCGAGCTTGGTGTTTTCAAGCGAAAATAAATACTCTTTGCTAAGCCTGGTAATATGCGAGGGCAGGTGTTCGGGCTTAATTACTCTGGTCATAACAGTGACAGTTAATAACTCCATTAGGTGCTTAAGTTCCCTGACATTTCCCGGCCAATCATAGTTAACCAAAATCTTCAGAGCCTCCGGCGAAAGGTTAATTGGGCAATTGTGCTTTTCAGAAAAAAATTCTAAGTAATAATTGAGCAAGACTGGAATATCAGTTTTTCTTTCGCGCAAAGGGGGAAGTTCAATTGCCATTACACAAAGTCTGTAATATAAGTCTTCACGAAAAGACCCTTCCTTGATCATTTTTTTTAAGTCGCGATTTGTTGAAGCTATGATCCGAACATTAACTTCTTCTACTGTACTAGATCCAATAGGGGTAAATTTTTGCTCTTCAATCACCTGCAGTAGCTTCGGCTGCAAAGAAAGGGACACTTCTCCAATCTCATCTAAAAATATAGTTCCTCTGTCAGCAAGTGAGAACTGCCCGATTTTACCCTTTGGGCTTGCGCCGGTAAAAGCGCCTGACTTATAACCAAAAAGCTCAGATTCAATTAATTCCTGCGGCAGCGCCGCACAATTGATTTTTAAGAACTGCCTGTCCCGCCTGCTGCTTGCTTCATGTACCTGTCTGGCAAAAAGATCCTTGCCGGTTCCGGTCTCCCCCTGTAGTAGAACGACACTTTCCGTCCTTGCGATGCGTTTTGACACCTCTAGGAGTTCTGCAAGCTTTGAATTATTATTAAAAACAAGCTGGTTTATTTCAATTTCAGAGCCTTTACTGCGGCGAAGCGCTGCTTGCTTGCTCTGAACTTTTTGCTTGATATCATGGTAACTCTTTTTCATATCCTCAAGCGCGGTAACATCCCTGGAGTTGCAAATAACCATCTCAATTTCATTATTATTGTTAAAAATCGGAGTCGCGGTGAGCATTAATTTTTTCCCGATTATAGTTTCCTGATCAATTGTTATCTTTCGCTTTTCTCTCAAGACCATTGGTGTTACAGCCGGGTAAAAAATGCCTCTTTCCTCCAGCTCCCAAACACTTTTTCCAACCATTTCGGATATCGGGATCCCGTAATGATTTTCACTGACTGGATTAGCAAAGATGATTATACCTTTACCATCAGTGATGAAGACTTCATCGCATGAACCATTAATAATCGTTTCGTAAAAACTGACTTTCTGCCTAAGATCACTTGTTGTCCTACTTTCAATCTGACCGTTTTCTTGATCCACACCTTCAATAATCGCAATATAGTTATATTGACCTGTTAAATTATTGCTAATCTCTTTTACCTGGACATGCCAATGATGAAGAAGTTCTCTAAAAATAAAAGAATTGCTGTCGCGCATCAATTCACCGGGCCACAAATCTTTCCAATGCTTCCCTCGGACATCTGGGAAAAATTGGTTACTACTTTTTTGGGCGCCAAAAATCAATCCGTTCCCGTCAAATAATAATACAAGCGTGTTGTCACTTGGCATTTATTGCCCACCGGAATTTTTGATTGATTCTAAACCTAAGAAATAAAAAATGAGCAATTGCAACTAACCGCCACAAATATAGGGAATAACCGTAACCATATCCCCGTCTTTTAGTTGGTAGTCGAGGATAGCGTGTTTTCCGTTAACGATGAATTCGGCTGTCAGCAATCCCCGTTCATCGATCAGGGCATAACCGAAAAGCTCTTTGTGGTTAGCAGAAAGGTAGCCGGCCAGCTCTTCCAGCTGAAGCTGATCTTTTTCCAGCGTTAAGGGGTGCTCCCCCGGGTCACCTTTTTTCCTGTAGGGCGGCATTAGCTTAACTGAAATGTTCATGATGATCATTTCGACTTCAGCCCCATTAACCCTGCTGAAAAGAAATTATTTTAGCGTTTGATCTTAACCTAACCTCCCGCGCATTTTATAACTATGATTTTATATAAGTCAATAAGGATAGGCCTTTAAGGGCATTTTATGCTTGCATTCTCCTGCAATAATAGTTATAATTATAACTATACAAGGGAGGTGCCTTATGGCTTATCGTGTGCACCAGACAAATAAGAAAACCGGTATCACCTACGTCTATGAAGCCACGTCAGTTTGGGATAAGGAGAAAAAGCAACCGCGCAACAAG
>Ga0208244_101600_pt1 | contig 11205 bp, 14 predicted proteins | sample SubbioCR12Aug_5A_FD_184828 | JGI IMG/M metagenome (GOLD analysis project Ga0208244, IMG submission 184828) | Serpentinite rock and fluid subsurface biosphere microbial communities from McLaughlin Reserve, California, USA - CR12Aug_5A (SPAdes) | ecosystem: Environmental > Terrestrial > Deep... | reverse complement strand
TGTCCATCTCTTCAACGACCATCTGATGAATACTGAATACGATTTCAATGCCGGCATCGGTTTCTGATGCGATATTGAACATGGGGTGTCTGCCCCAGTTATTTGTGTATGTTACTACTTCACTGCTTGCCGCAAATACGACTGCAGACAATAGCAAGATACCAAGGATTAATGTTTTGCGCATAGCGCCTCCTGTTTGTTTATTTTTTTCTTTACTCACTTACCTATACCAATATTTTTAAGGGAATTTTGGGGCTTTTTAAAAATTAAATACATTCTACTTTATAACAAAATTATTATGTTATATTTTATTTATAAAAATAAGAAAAGTCAAGGGTTTATTCTTTTTTTATATACTTAACAAATTCTCTTCGGTCTTGACAACTGCCGATTATCGATTATAGTTTATCATATAACTATGGCTAAACCTGAGAACGATTTTGCGATTGACCGCAACCGAATGGTTGCTGAACAACTAATCGGACGCGGTATCAAAAATCTGCGCGTGCTCAATACTTTCCGCGAAGTACCGCGCCATAAATTTATTCAGGATACTTTTCTGCATCATGCCTACAATGACCATCCGGTGCCGATTGGTCTTGACCAGACTATTTCTCAGCCCTACATGGTTGCGGTCATGACCGAGTACTTAGATGTGCAGGAGAATCACAAAGTCCTGGAAATCGGCACGGGTTCGGGTTACGAGACCGCAATCCTGGCAAAACTTGCCAAGACGGTTTATACTGTGGAAAGAATTCGAGAATTGGCAAATCGTGCCCGTCTCACTTTGGCAAAAATGGGTTATAAAAATATCCGCTATAAGATTGACGACGGCTCGCTCGGCTGGAAAGAATTTGCGCCGTATGATAGAATCATTGTCACGGCTGCGTCTGAATTTATGCCGACCGCATTGCAGGCTCAGCTCGTTCATAACGGTAAAATCATTGCACCGGTCGGCAAAAACGGCTCGCAGGTTTTGACTCTGGGCGTATATAACGGCACCCGGCTCATTCAGAGAAAACTCTTTGACTGCAGTTTTGTGCCCTTAGTCTCAAGCAAATAAGATTATGAGAACACGAATCACACGAATATACGAATCCCACGAATTCGGAAAAAGTTCAGAAATCCGAGATGTCTATTCGTGTCATTTGTTCGATTCGTGTTTATTCGTGGTAAAAAAATCGGGGCGTAGCGCAGCTGGCTAGCGCGCTTGGTTCGGGACCAAGAGGTCGCTGGTTCAAATCCAGTCGCCCCGACTTCTTTTTTCAAGAATGAACACGAATTACACTAATCTGCGAATTGCACGAATAAAAATCATAGTAAAATATTTGTGTCATTCGTTTTATTCGTCATATTTGTGATAAAAAATGGATAAACTGCAAAAATTAATTTCCGAGCAAGAAATTCAGAACAAAGTAAAAGAATTGGCTGTGACGATTTCACAAGATTATCCCGATTCCACTCCCCTGCTCATCGGTATTTTAAAAGGCGCCTGGATGTTTATGGCTGATTTGGTCCGGTATATATCAATCCCGATTAAATGTGATTTTATGCAGGTTTCGAGTTATGGTCAGGCAACCAAAAGTTCTGGTATTGTCAAAATCGTGACTGACTTAAAATGTTCGATTCAAGGTCAGGATGTAATTTTAGTTGAAGACATTATCGATACTGGTTTGACTTTAAAATACATTATGGATTATCTTGCCCTGCGCCGTCCCCAATCAATCAAACTCTGTTCGCTTTTGGATAAACCGTCCCGGCATCAGATTGAATTCAAAATCGACTATCTCGGCTTTACTGTGCCGGATAAATTTGTGGTCGGTTATGGCATTGACTACCAGGAATTATACCGCAACCTGCCCTATATCGCTTATGTCGAATCTGATAAAGAGTAAAGAAATTACCACGAATTACACTAATAAAAAAATTGTATACCTTGAACACATTCGTGAAATTCGTCCATTCGTGCTATTCGTAGTTAAAAATCAAGGAGAAAATAATCCGTAAAATCCGTGTAATCCGTGGTTAAAATAATATGAAAAATAATTTATTAGAACAGACCCAAGCCAATATTGAAATTGCCAAGGGCTTAAAACCGGGCACGCTCTTATTAAAAAACTGCCGGGTTGTCAATGTCTATACTGGCGACACGCACGAGACCAATATCTTAATCAACCATGACCAGATTATCGGCATTGGCAATGAATATCATCTTGCCGAAAAAACGATTGACTTAAATGGTCAATATGCGATTCCCGGTTTGATTGACGGGCACATTCACATTGAAAGCTCGCTCTTGTCAGTCAATGAGTTTGCCCGCTTATTACTGCTTAACGGCACGACTACGATTATTGCCGACCCGCACGAAATCACCAATGTGCTGGGCTTTAAAGGCATTGACTATATGCTCAAAGCAAGCGAAAAACTTCCGCTCGATATCTATTTTGCGATTCCGTCCTGCGTGCCTTCGACCGATATGGAAACTGCCGGCGGCAAAATCACGCCCAGAGAAATCTTAAAATATATTTCGCATCCGCGTATTGTCGGTCTGGCTGAAATGATGAATTTTCCTGGGGTCATTGCTGGTTTACCTGAAGTATTAGAAAAAATTCTCATTGCTAAAAATGCCCGGAAAACAGTTGACGGACACGCACCCAAATTATACGGCAAATATCTTCAGTCATATATCGGCGCCGGTGTTTTGTCTGACCACGAATGCACTGATGCTAAAGAAGCCTTGGAAAAACTCCGTCTTGGTATGTATATTATGATTCGTGAAGGCACGGCTGCGAAAAACCTTGCTGACCTGTTCCCGATTTTAAATACCCGCAACTCGCGCCGATGTATGTTTGTGAGCGATGACAAGCATCCGGATGAACTCATTTCATCAGGACACTTAAACGCAGCCCTGCGCAAAGCCGTATCAATGGGCTTGGACCCGTTTACCGCAATTCAGATGGCATCGTTAAATCCGAGCCAATATTTCAAACTTGATGACCGCGGTGCTCTGGCACCTGGTAAAATTGCCGACATTACTGTTATTGACAGTCTCATTGACTTCAATGTCTCAACTGTTATCAAAAACGGAAAAGTCATAGTCCAGAACAAACAAATCAAAACCGCCCTGCCCTATTACAAAGACAAGCTCGTGCTTTCAAGTGTCAAAGTAAAACCGTTCACGATCAATGCCCTTAAAATTAAGCCCAAAGACGGACTCCTGAATGTCATCCGAATCATTCCTGACCAGATTATCACGGAAAAATACCGCACCAATCCAACCCTGTCCAAAACAATAAAGAAAACCTCGAAAAAAATCTCAGTGTCCTCTGTGTCTCTGTGGCAAAAAGGTGAAGTAATCTCAGATATTGAACGCGATATCTTAAAACTGGTCGTAATCGAGCGCCACAAAAAGACCGGTAATATTGGCATTGGCTTTGTGACTGGTCTGGGCTTGAAAAAAGGCGCGCTCGCATCATCAGTTGCCCACGACTCGCACAATATCATTGCGACCGGCACCAATGACAAAGATATCTTTTTTGCGATTAAGCAAGTCATCAAAATGCAAGGCGGATTTGTTGCGGTTGACAAAGAAAAAACAAAAGCATGTTTGCCATTACCCATTGCTGGACTCATGTCTGACCAAAGTGCAGAAGCGGTCTCAAACAAGCTCAAAGAACTGCTCGCCGTGGTCAAATCCTGGCAGACCAAAATCTCAAATCCCTTTATCACGCTTTCATTTTTGGCATTGCCGGTTATCCCTGAACTCAAACTCACGGACAAAGGTCTGTTCGATGTCTCCAGATTCAAGATTGTGGAACTATTTGAAAAATAATACAAACCCAAAATATCTGAATGATGACGCGGCTTGCGTCATCCGTGCACAGAAAGCAGAAACCAGCGCGTATCAGGCATTATACAATCGTTACAAGCACCGATTGCTCGGTTATATCAGATTAAGAGTAGATTGTAAAGACGATGCCCGCGATATTCTGGCTCGCACTTTAAATAAAGCATTTGCCAACTTGCAAAAAATCAAACAACCGCAGTATTTCAAACAATGGATATTTAAAATTGCCTTGCGTGAAATAAGCAATTATCATCGAGCACAGAAAACAAGAATACAGGCGACATCGGTTGAAGATGTACCAGAAATTGAACTTGCGCATAATCCAAAAAATAACTCACTTACGGAAAGTGTTCGTGACACTTTAAAATATCTTACTAATCAAGAGCAAGATATTATCAATTACCGGTTATTTCAGAAAAAAGAAATTTCAGAAATTGCAGATATCACCGGTTTGTCAAACCAGATGATTTATTACACATTGAAAAAAGCTTTGAACAAATTCGGTGATATGTATAAGAGTAAATATAAATTAGGACCAGAAAAGAAAGAGGGTGAGAAAAATGAAGCGGTCTAACCAGAAGAAAACCACAGAGGCACAGAGTTCACAGAAAGAAAACCTGAGAAAACCGGGTAAGGATTTAAAAAGAAAAGACTTAAAAAATGTTTCCTCTGTGTCCTCCGAGTCTCAGTGTCTCTGTGGTAAAGTCAGCATAGACCATATTGTCGAGGATTTTACCAATAAACTGATTAAAGGTGAAAAAATCACAATTGACCAGATACTAAAGAAATATCCGAAAATTGCCGATAAACTCAAGCCATTACTTGAATCAACCCAGTTATTATTACAAGCAGGTGACCAGTTTGACAAACAGATTGCCGATGAACTGAAAGAATATGACGAGGAACTCTGGCAGGAACTTGAGAAAAATATTCTTGCAAAAAGCGTCAAGCAAGTCCAAAAACAAGAAGCGCTCTTAAAGAAAAAAGAGACAAAAACATTAAGCCAGCGATTTGAATATTTGATTTTAATGCTCTATGTCAAAGGTTATCATGCCCGAATCGGTGAAAGCATCCGAGGCATTACCCGATTTATCAAAGCTCTGTTCTTACTCGAAAAAGAAACAGATTTGGCTAAATTAATCAAGACCTATTATGATTTTGTGCCTTATAAAATCGGTCCGTTTGACCCGGCAATTTATCAGGATTTGAAAGTATTAGAGCTGGCAGGTATAATAAAAAGACAGACCTATAAGTACAGAAAACCGACTGACGATTCCAAGATTGAAAGATTTGATGATGTGCAGATTGATGAAGGATTTCAGTTTAATGACGAATCAACCTTATTTGTCTTGACTGACAATGGTATGAAATATGCCAAAGCATTGGCAAAGTGGTGTGACCAGAAAGACGAAAACATACTCTTAAATATCCGCCGAATCAAAACCAAATATGGCTCTGCACCATTAAAATATTTATTAAAGTATATTTATGAAAATTATCCCGATTATACTAAAGAATCGGAGTTTATTAAAGATATTTTAAAATAATAAGAGAGTGAATAAATTTGCATTTCGATTATCTAAGGTATTGACAATTGACTACAAAATGTATACAATTGACTACAAAATGTATACAAAAAAATACTATGCTTAATAAAATTATTCCGTCTCGAACCAGAATCGAAATTCTTAAACTATTGCTCTTAAATCCGAAAAACAGTTATTATCAGCGGGAAATTGAGCAGTTAATCAATCTGCCGGTGCGGGCGGTCCAGCGCGAGATGAAAAATTTACATCAAATCGATTTGGTTGTAACCAAGGTTCGCGGAAATCGCCGGTATTATTCGGTCAACCAAAATTTTCCGATTTATGAAGAATTGAAGTCAATTCTTTTAAAAACGGTAGCGTTTGGCGATGTTTTGCGGGAAGTCCTGAATCAACAACACAATCATATCAAACTTGCCTTTATTTACGGTTCCTATGCACAGCAGACCGAAAACATTCAGTCCGATATCGACCTGCTGGTAGTTGGCAGCGTCAATCCGAAACATCTCTCCGACATACTGAAACGACCAAAAAGCAATCTGCACCGGGAAATCAATTCGGTAATCTACTCGGTTAAAGAATTCAAGAATAAAATTGATGACCATAATCACTTTCTATTGAGTGTATTAAAAGGTAAGAAAATTTATCTGGTAGGAAACGATGCCGTCCTTAAAACAATTACTCAGTGAAGGAAAAATAAAAAGTCATAAAACGAGCGCGAATGAAATCACCGGATTGTTAATGATTGTCAACCGTGACTTAAAAGATGCACAAATCAAAGAACTTTCTGCCGACCGTAAATTTACCACTGCCTATAATGCCGCACTCCAACTCTCGACTATAATCTTAAATTGTCGAAGTTATCGAACCACCGGCGGCAGTCATCATTATGTTACATTTCAGGCAGTAAAAGAAATCTTAGGTTCGCAACATCACGATTCAATTGATTATTTTGATGCCTGCCGAAATAAGAGAAATATTACTGATTATGATTACTCAGGGGCAATATCGGATGTTGAGGTTGTGGAATTGATAAAAGAAACATTGGCGTATAAAGAGGTCGTAATCAATTGGTTGAAGAAAAACTATCCGCAATACCTAAAATAAACTCGAAAAAAATCTATAAAATATATCTATGAAAAATATCCTGAATATACGACAGAATCGGAGTTTATTAAAGATATTTTAAAATAATAAAACCACAGATTGACACAGGTGAACACAAATAATGATATTATTAACCACGAATAAACACGAATTGACACTAATGTCTTTGCGCAGTTGCAGAGCAACCCCGTGGCAATCTCTCTTTTTTATCGGTGTAACAATAAATCTCAATGAATCTCTACAAGTTTCCATGAATTTCGTTCTTTACATCTGTGTAATCTGTCTTTTTTATCTGTGTAATCATAACTTCTCTCGAAGTTATCTCTTGACAAACAAGGATTTTGAGGGTAAAGTATTGGAAATGCATAAGAAAAGGATGCAAACCGAGATATCATTAAAGCCAAGGGGGCGATTATGAAATATAATATATATTTATTATCAATAATCACAATATTTGTTTTTGTTTTGAATTGTGATTCACCGAAACCACCAGTTATATCATCAATTTCGGGACCTAGCTCAGTATCAGTAAATGGTAGTGCAACATTTACGTGTATAGCATCAGATCCTAATGGAGACCCATTAACCTATTCGTGGACTTGTACGAGTGGTTCTTTTAGTTCTAGCGCTGGTAGTTCGGTAACATGGTATGCACCAGGCGCACATGGAAGTTCTACTATCACTGTAGAAGTATCGGATGGCACAGGCAGAGAAGATAGTAAAAGCAAAACAATCACTATTCAATCAGTAACAACGACATTAATTGACTGGAGTGGGTCTGTTTCTCATGGTTATTATAACTATTGGGCACGTTATATCCAAGCAGGTTATACTATATCTGGATATTTTACAGTCTTAACTAATGACATTAATTTTTTGATACTTAATTCTAGTAACTATTCAAATTGGGTTAACAACTCTTCATATACGTACATCGTTCGAAATCTATATTCTACTGGTGCCTCTTTTAGCGCAACCATTAATACAAGCGATACATACTATTTTATACTTGATAATACATACAGTTTATTTACAGATAAAACATGTGATTTATTTGTTGAAAGCACTTCGCCTTAAAAATAGACTAAGTTATTAATCTTAATGACGTTATATCATAAGCATAATTTGATGTTTGACAAACAAGGTTTTGGGGGTAGAGTATTGAAGATGTGGTGTTATACAATAATATATTTTGGTTTAACATAATTCGGAGGCAAAATGGATAATAAAAAAATAATCATATTTATCATATTATTAATTTCATTATCATGCACAAAAGTGAATTATATTGTAATTGATAATATACCACAAACTCCTGTGTTGACAGTATTCCCTGCTTCGATGTCAAAAGAGGATATTAATGCAGCAAATCGAATAACTGAACTTATCTTAAGTTGTGGAGTTAAAACAATCGAAAGACCAGTAATGTTAAAAGAACGTTCTGACTTTGAAGGCGCTACTACGGGTGGAGGCGTTGGTATCACCGGAAGTGGAAATCTTTCTTTATTATCAGGTGGCGCTACGCAAAGTGCAGAGTTAAGAAGCAGTATTGATCCAGTCGGTTTAATTAAGGAAACAAATGCAGATTATATATTTATAGTCAATAATAAAGCAGGTAACCCATATATAAAACTAATTAAACGTGAGAGCGAACAAATTTTATATGCCGGAGAAATAGTAATTGAATCTCATTCGACATGTTGTCTTAATATTTTCCCTTCTTATGGTATAAATCCCCGACAGCATATGTGGAATTTACTTGAAAAAGCTGGAATTATCAAATAAATTAATTATAATGTCAGATTTCCCTCTTGACAAACAAGGGTTTGGGGGTAAATACTAATAATGTTTAAGTATTAGCGAAAGCTTTATTTATTTTCAAGTTCTTTAAGTAATTGCTGCACTTCTTTTATTTGATCTTCTGATAATTGATTTTTGTTTTCTAATGCTTTTTCGAACCAATGCCTTGCACTCTTGCTGTCATTTTTTATTTGATATATCTCACCCATAGATACCATTGCAACAGCTAATTTTGAATCAAGTTCAAGTGCTTTTTTAATATCAATAGTAGCTTCTTCGATTTTCAATTTTTTTAGATATATATCACCACGATTATTGTATGAACTTGCACTTTGGGGATTAAGTTCAATAGCTTTGGAATAATCCTCAATTGCTCTATCATATTCTTGTTTATTACCATACGCATAACCCCGATTGTGGTAAGCTTTTGCAAATTTGGGATTAAGTTCAATCGCCTTATTAAAATCTGCGATAGCTAAATCATCTTCGTGCTTTTCAATATATGTGGTACCACGATTATAGTAAGATGAGGAATCCCTCGGTTTTAATTCAATCGCTTTATTAAAATCACATATGGCTAAATCATATTTTTCCATGTCAATATAAACCGTACCACGCATGAAATAAGTATCGGCATTATGCGGATTAAGTTCGATTGCTTTTGTGAAATCATTTATAGATTTATTATATTCTTTCATAATTCCGTACGTTGACCCGCGGTTTATAAATGCATCTGTATATTTGGGGTTTAATTCAATTGCCTTTGAAAAATCCATTATTGCTTTATCATATTCATTTAACTTCATATATGATACACCACGGCTATAAAAAATATTCGGATTTTTTATATCACTATCAATTATTTTATTGTATTGCTCGATTGCACTTAAAAAATCGCCTTTAGCAAAATAAATTAGTCCGATATTTGATAAGATTCCATTTTCTGCATTTTTATTCTTTAAGGTTTTCACTATACCCAAAGCGATAGATAGGTTCTTTAGAGCTTCTTCATAGTCTTTTTTATGATAATAACATCTTGCTATCTGATTGAATACTGTTATTTTGTCTTTAGTTACTGCTATTTTTAGAGCCTGTTTAAAATAAGAAATAGCGTCATCCCACTGTGAAGAATTTATTGCTTCAAATCCTTTAGTAAATAGTCCGGTACGTAAAACATCTTTATCAATAAAACTCTTGTACTCAAATGTTCTTCGAACAATATAAAAAGTAATAATAGAAATAATTACACCTAAAATTATACCAATAAAGCCGAAAATCATTTTATGTGGTCAAACAAGAAGATAATGTTCGTGGCGGTGTAGACGGAATAGGTATATTCCAATTTTCAGATTCTTCTTTACTGAGTGAAATTATAGTATCAAAATCTTGCTGTAGTACTGGTATTCTATGTTCTATATGTTCAATTTTATCAACATGTTGTTTTGGAATAAGCTCTTGAAGTTTTTCTCTTGCGTGTTTTAGGTCTTCTATTGCTGTGTTTAAAGGATTTACCGTATCTCTTCTGATTCGTTCTCGCCAAGCCAATGTATCGTGACGTACACGATTTATAATTAAAAAATAAAATATTGCATATCCTAATAGTGGCGCTACAAAAACTACTATTGCCAATATCATTTTTTCTCCTTTTGAGCTATAACTAAATTATTAACCGCTTCTGTAATTTTAGGAATTTCGTCTTTTAAGGAATTTAGTGGTAAAATGGCTTCTTCTCGCATGGTGTTAATACTTGCTCTAAGTGATGGGTTAGTTAATAAATAAATTATAATACTTGCTAATAAACTTGCAATAAAACCAACACCAAATGTTATAAGTAATTGCTGACCACACATATCGTAATTATATAATATATACCTTATATGTCAATATGTAATAATTTATCTTGTCTAGTGTTCATATTAAAAATTGAATACTACAAAGAATTACTCATAATCACTTTAAAACTTCTTTAATTATCTCCACCCCAGTCGTAAAGTCAAGATATTTTTTATAGATTTCCCCAAAAAATTATAAACATCGGAGTTTTTAGAGAAGATATTGAAATAAGGTAAGAAAACATTGAGTAAAATTTTTTTATTGGAATTTACTTGATTGCTTTCATTGACCGAAGCCAATTTTCAGTCCAGCAAACATGGTCAAGAAAATCTTTTAAAAGTGATTGATTATTAAATCTGGCTCTCGGATGAGGGTGTATTGAAATATGATCATAAGGGGGTTTAATTTTTTTATTTTCATATACTTGAATTGCACCGGTAGTTGGAATATGTGCCCAATGTGGATCCTTATCTAAGAGTTTTTTTATCTCTAACTTTGGTAAAATCCTAATTTGAACCCATGCATTATGTGACCAAGTTTTTCTAGGAAATGGAGGATTAGGCAAGTTGTGGTTTAGGAAGAATAAAAGTACATTCTTTTATCGGCGGCTGCCATCTGGGAGGAATATGTAAAATAGATTTTGAAGGCCTTCGAATTACTTTTAAATATTCTGAGTCTTCTGTAAGAATTGATCCGTATTTTAATCTTGCCTCCATTATGGCTATCGCAGCATTACACGCATTTTTGAATGCTTCTTTTTCATTCTTACCTTCTTCGTAAACACCACCGACACCCGGACATTTTGCAATATAACCAGTTTTTACTTTTTTTGTTAAAATTGCTATTTCATATCCAATAATATCCGTGTTTTTCATTTTTTTACTCCGTTCTTATATTATATTAACAAATTTTCACTTTTTGTCAATAATTAATTTAAAATCATTATTAATTATCCCGATTATACCAAAGAATCGGAGTTTTTAGAGAAGATATTGAAATAAAATCAGTTATCCATATCTTGCAGTAATCCTTTCCAAATAGCAACAATCCCAAAATAACAGATATTTAAAAAAA
>Ga0208244_101599_pt1 | contig 11208 bp, 12 predicted proteins | sample SubbioCR12Aug_5A_FD_184828 | JGI IMG/M metagenome (GOLD analysis project Ga0208244, IMG submission 184828) | Serpentinite rock and fluid subsurface biosphere microbial communities from McLaughlin Reserve, California, USA - CR12Aug_5A (SPAdes) | ecosystem: Environmental > Terrestrial > Deep... | reverse complement strand
GGCAAGCACTTGGTCGCAGGCCCGCGCCATTGCTGAAAATCGGGCCATGCGGGTGCGCGAAGGGCTGCCGTCCGTGTTGCAGAAGATCGCGTCGTCGAAATCGAAGACCAGCCGCTTCGAGGCCCGCCGCAGCAGCCAGAGGAGCAGCGCGGGGAAGGTCTTGCGCAGGACGATCACCACGTCCGCCCTGGCCGCTTCCCTCAGCATGGCGAGCAGGGCGCCCAGGCCGCCGGAAGCCGTCACGTGCGACGGCGTGAAGCCGGCTGCCTGCCAGAGCGGAAAGAACTGCAGGGCGCGGTAGCGCGTGGAGGAGGCTTCCTCGCCCTTGGAAACGAACAGCAGGCGCCTGGTCACGGCTTGGTCAGCACCATCTTCATGGTGTCGCCGCGCCCGAGCCTTTTGGCGATCAGGGTATAACAGCGCGCCAGGATACGCCGCCAGCCGATCTTCTTCGAAGGCTTGTCGCGGTTGTGCATGACGTAGTCGATGCTGTTGAGGAATATCTTCGGCGTGGTGTCCATCTCCAGGCTCAGCTTGTGCATGCCGTAGCGGCCGGCCAGACGGGCCAGATTGCCGGGTGCGAACAGGATCAGGTGCCGCGGAACGTCGTTGGCATACCAGTTGGCTCCGAACCAGGCGCGTCCCAGCGCTTCGCTGTTCGGTGTCTCGATGACCAGCCGGCCGCCCGGCTTGAGGATGCGGGCCAGTTCGGACATGAAGGGATGCGGCTCGGGGATATGCTCGATGACGTGGCGAACCGTGATGAGGTCGAAGGCCGCATCTGGAAAGCGGGCGGAATGCAGGTCGCCATGATGCACGGGCAGGTCGGCTGCCCTGCACACGCGCATGCCGTCATCCGAGAACTCCACACCCTGCACCTGCCAGCCCAGCGTGCGCATTGTGGTCAGGTAGCGGCCGTTGCCGCAGCCTACGTCCAGCATGCGTCCGCCCTCGACGTATGCCGGCGTGGCCGGAGAAGCGAACAGGGGATTGAGCAGCACGGCCAGAAAACGCATGGGCCAGGCGACATCAAGATGCGCGTAGCCACAGAGCCGCTGCAGGCGCGCGCGGCGGAATGCGCCCATCCGCCTGATGCGGCCCTGTTCGTCGTACACGCTGTAGTCCGGCGGATAAAAGGAGGCGATGGCCGCCGCGCCGGGCATGGGATGCTGGAACACCGCCGCACAGCCAGTGCACTGAAAGTAATCGTGGCGCGCATGATGGTCGAACATCAGATCGCGCCCGCTGAAATCGTAGCGGGCGTCTTCGCCGCAAATCGGGCATTCGGTTTTCAAGGTGGGGTCGCTTTCATGCATTGCTCCGGTAGGCCGCGTCGAAGGTTGGATTCCCGTCCTGGCAGAGCCAGGTTCGGTCGTCCGCGTCGCGCAGGATGTGCTGCAGATTGCGCCGACGCCGATGGGCGGAAATAGGGCGGCGGCTGGCGCGCAGGTCGGCAATGTCGATCAGACCCAGTTCGCCCGAAGGTGCGTGGATGATGTTGCCTAGGTGCAGGGAGCGGAAATAGATGCCCGCCTCATGCAAGCGGGCGACGAAGCGGCCGAGCCGGTCGCGCAGATCGTCCGTTGCCGCGCCTGCACGGATCAGTTGGCGCAGCGTCTGCCCGGGCAGTGGCCGATAGCGCACGGCATCGCGCCGGATGGCCGGGATGCGAAAGACCTCCAGCACCTCCGGGCAAGGGATGCGTCGCTCGGTGAGAGCGAGTGCGTTGTCGGCGAAGCGCTGCGCGTAGGGATACCAGGCCGCAGACGAAATCAGCCGCTTGCGGCGGAACAGCTTGAGGTAGCTGCCGTCGGAGAGCATGAGCACCTTGTCGCCGTGGCGGTCGAACTCCAGCACCTGGGCGCCGTCGCGCAGGGCAAGGTACTCGTCGTGGCTCAGGGTCTGCAAGGGAACGTCCGTCGGCGGAGCGGCTGATTGGGATAGGTAGGGCGGCATTTTACCAGTCCGGCCGGGCATGCCGCGCATGCTAGAATTCCCGCATCATCACCGCCGTCCGGCGCCCCATGCAATTCCCTCAATCGCACACCACCGCCCGCGTCACCTCCAGCCTGAGCCTGTATTTCCGCCTGCTGGGCTACGTCAAGCCCTATGTCGGCTGGTTTGCAGTGAGCATCCTTGGTTTCGTCATCTTCGCCTCGGCCCAGCCGATGCTGGCTTCGGTGTTGAAGTATTTCGTCGACGGCCTCATCGACCCGGCGGGAGCGAGCCTCGGCGGCCTGCAGATGATGCATGCCGTGCCGCTGCTGATCGTGCTCATCGCTGTCTGGCAGGGCGTCGGCTCCTACCTCGGCAACTACTTCCTCGCCCGCGTCTCGATGGGCGTGGTGCACGACTTGCGCGTGGCGCTGTTCAACAGCCTGCTGACGCTGCCCGACCGTTATTACGACATGCACAATTCCGGGCACTTGATCTCGCGCATCACCTTCAACGTGAGCATGGTGACGGGTGCAGCCACGGATGCGATCAAGGTCGTCATCCGCGAGGGGCTGACGGTGGTCTTCCTCTTCGCCTACCTGCTGTGGATGAACTGGCGCCTGACGCTGGTGATGGTGGCCCTGCTGCCGTTCATCGCGCTGCTGGTGGTGAGCGCCAGCCGCAAGTTCCGCAAGCAGGCGAAGAAGATCCAGGTGGCGATGGGCGACGTCACGCATGTCGCCTCCGAAGCCATCCAGGGCCACCGCGTCGTGCGCAGCTTCGGCGGCGAGACTTACGAGCAGCGCCGCTTCGGCGAGGCGAGCAGCAACAACATGAACAAGCACCTGCGCATGGTGCGCACCGGGGCGGTCTATACGCCGGTGCTGCAGCTGCTGATCTTCAGCGCCATGGGCGTGTTGTTCTTCCTCGTACTGTGGCTGCGCGGCGACGCCTCGCCCGGCGAACTGGTCGCCTACATCACCGCGGCCGGGCTGCTGCCCAAGCCGATCCGCCAGCTCTCCGAGGTCAGCTCGACCATCCAGAAGGGCGTGGCGGCGGCCGAGAGCATCTTCGAGCAGCTCGACGAGCCGCCCGAGACCGACACCGGCACGGTGAGCCGCGAACGCGTCAGCGGCCGACTCGAGGTGCGCGACCTGTCCTTCACCTATCCCGGCGGCGAGCGGCGCGTGCTCGACGGCGTCAGCTTCGTCATCGAGCCGGGGCAGATGGTGGCGCTGGTCGGGCGCTCGGGCAGCGGCAAATCGACGCTGGCCAACCTGATCCCGCGCTTCTACCACCACGACAATGGGCAGATCCTCATCGACGGCACGGATGTCGAGGACTACGTCCTGCGCAACCTGCGCCGCCACGTCGCCGTCGTCACGCAGCAGGTGACGCTGTTCAACGACACCGTGGCCAACAACATTGCCTACGGCGACCTCTCCGGCGCGCCGCGCGCCGACGCCGAGCGCGCCGCCGAGGCGGCCTTCGCGCGCGAGTTCATCGACCAGTTGCCGGAAGGCTTCGACACCCTCGTCGGCGAGAACGGCGTGCTGCTCTCCGGCGGCCAGCGCCAGCGCCTGGCCATCGCCCGCGCCCTGCTGAAGGACGCGCCGATCCTCATCCTCGACGAAGCCACCTCCGCGCTCGACACCGAATCCGAGCGCCACATCCAGGCCGCCCTCGACCGCGTCATGCGCGGGCGCACCACGCTGGTCATCGCCCACCGCCTGTCCACCATCGAGCGCGCCGACACGATCCTGGTCATGGACCAGGGACGCATCGTCGAGCGCGGCACGCATGCCGAGCTGCTTGCCCTGAACGGACACTATGCCCGGTTGCACGCCATGCAGTTCCGCGAAGCGGCAGGGGAAGTGGCGCAGGCACAATAAGGAGGCCTCCTAAGCGCTTTCTCCTGCCCGTCCGCCTGATGGACGGGCAGATCTCTTCAATCTGTTGGATTGGAATATTTCAGGGCGAGGCTGTCGCACATCCCGGGCCGCTCCCGCGACATCATGCCGCGTGGAAAGCGGCTTCCAGGGCGCGAACCAGGGACGGATGCAAGGTTCCAAGTTTTGGGATCTGCCCGTGCGGTGCCGCGGGTGGAACAGAGAACCACTCGGCCGTGTATGGCAGATCGAGGATCTGCTTCAGATCGAACTTCGTGTCGTAACTGAGCCCGGCTGCTTCGAAGGCGGCGGGATTGCGGGCACGGAGAATGGAAAACTCCCCGCGGTGAAGCGTTGTTGCGCGCTGGCTCGTGCCGTAGGCAACCCTCACCTCGAACTGCGGAGCGTCGTCATCGAAGACCGCCAGTATCAGGGCGGGCCGGGGTTTCGGACGGGGATTGATGTCGTCCGGGAAGCGACACCAGACGATGTCGCCTGCTGTGGGTTCGCCCCACCAGCGGGCCACTTACGCGGATTCCGTCTCGAACAGGCTGGAGCGAATCGAGCGCTTGGTGCCTTGCGGTATGCGCTTCTTTATCTGCCGCACCTGGGTTGCCGTCAAGGGGCCGTTGTCATGCGCATATTGAGGCAGTACCTTGACCGCAAGCTCATGCAGCGCCTGGTGGATGGCCTGGGTCTCGTCTACGCCCAGCCGGTCTGCCAGGCGTTTCGCCGTCTCGCGCGTCACGCCCGTCGCACTGTCTACGCTGCGATAGCGAAACGCGATCTGGTTGCTCTGGCTGCGCGCGCTCATCGAATTGCCCTTCTTTTATTCTGGATATCTTCAAGATATCTTGCCGCGACGGGGTTGTCAATATCCATCCCGCGACATATCCATCCTGGCGCCGCTCCCTCATGGCAAATCAGATCGGCGGCAGCACGGCGTCCAGCTCGCGCTGCAGGACGCTGCCTTCCGGCCAGTTGCGCAGGAAGCGGGCGCGGTCCTTGTGCCAGGTCTTGCGGAAGGACGCTTCGCTGTCGTGCCGGTGCAGGGCGTCGAGGTCGAGCACGCAGAGTTCATCCCCGTGGTAGAGGAAGTTGGTGGCCTTCAGGTCGCCGTGGCTGATGCGCTCAGTGGCGAAGTCGGCGAACAGGCGGCGCACGGCCTCCATCACGCCTGAGGGTGCACCACCGTCCGTGTGGACCGCCAGGGTTTCCTGCAGGTTCGGCCCTTCGCAATATTCCGTGACGAGCCAGGCGCGGCCGCGCAGCGGGCCGAGGCGGCGCTCGATGAGCGCCAGCGGGCGCGGCGTGGCGATGCCGAGGAAGCGCAGCCGATGCCCCGCCACCCAGGCATGCCAGGCGCGGCTCGGCCGCCAGGCGCGCGCGAGGGCGTGGCCGGCGCCCTTGATGTTGTAGCGCTTGATGACCAGCTTGCGGCCGTTGAGTTCGACCAGCGCCAGCGTGGCGGTCCGGCCGCGCTTGAGGGCGATGCCCTTCTCGAGCCAGGCATCCGGGTCGGCGATCAGCGGCGCGAGGAAGTCGGCCTCGTCGCGTACCAGAGAGAAGAAACGGTCGACGCGCCGCGCGACCTTGAAGAGGCTGCAATCGCGCAGGCATTTGTCGAGGTAGTCGGCGAGGCGCGCCTCGCGGGCGTGAGCGATGGCGCGTGCGAGCGGCTCCACGTCGATTGCCAGGTTCGGGTTGCCCCGGCGGTAGGCGGCCAGCAGGGCGGCCTGCATCTCGTTGCAGTTTGCCGGAGGCAACTGGGCGAACAGAAGGGCCAGGTTGTCCAGGAAAACAGGGAGGAAAACACCTGTTTTCCCTGTTTTCCTGATGGCGTCACCGTCGATGACGTAGAGGCTGCCATCCCTGAGCAGGAAATTGCCGAGATGGACGTCCTCCTGCAGGATGCCGCGGGCGTGCATGCGGCCGACCGCCTCGAACACGCTTTCCAGCTCGTTGATGGCCGTGGCGTTCGGGCACTGCGCGCCGTGGAGATATTCGGTGAGCACGTAATGTCCCGCTCCCTCCAGCCTGCCGCTCGCCAGCAGGTTCGGGGCCGGCAGGTCATAGGTCTTCAGGCTGTCGATGCCGCGGCATTCGCGCTGCCAGTGGCGCTCGGCGCCGCGCTTTGCCACGAAGAGCTTGACCAGCACGGTTTGCCCGTTCCATTTTCCGATGCCGGTGAGCCGCTTGCCGGGCAGGATGCGCAGCCAGCGCTCGACCACCAGTTCGCGGCCGTCCCGCGGGGATTTCCTCTGGTCATCGTCGAGCACGATCGTGCTCGGCGCGAGCACCCGCCGGCCGCCGGCGCGCAGCGATGCGGCGGATTCATGTGCCTCGTCGCGTCCGGCGAAGAAGCCGACGATCTGGCGGATGCGCCGCTTGTCGGCCTCATCGAGCTGCTTCTTCTGCGCGTAATCGAGGTAGAAGCGCAGGCGCCGCGTGCGCGAGAGCTGGCGCTTCGCCACCTTGTCGAGGCAGGCGAGGTCCTTGACGATGCGGTATTCGAGGAAGGGCGGCCACCAGAAGCCGCCGCTTGGGCAATCGATGAGGAAAACTGTGCCGGCCGCGTCCACCAGCAGGTTGCGCCACTTCAGGTCGCCATGCACGAAGCGGCGGGCATGCAGACGGCGCGCGATGTCGGCAACCTGCGCGGAAACGCCGTCCCACCAGGACTGACTTTTGAGTTTCAGGTCGTGGCTGCGGGCAAGCTTGCCCAGATCAGCCGTATCGGGAATCTCCGCCGTGATCAGCGCGCCGCGCACGAAGCGGCCGCCCCGGCTTTCGAGGCCGTGGGCGACGAGCCGCGCAGTGGGGATGCCCCAGTCGGCGAAGCGCTGCAGGTTCTCCCATTCGAGCTGCACGCGCGGCGTGCCGAACCAGCGCCGCAGCGGTTTCTTGCCGAGGCCGTGGTAGCGCTTGACGTAATAGCGGCGGCCATTGACCTCGACACGTGTGGTAAGGGTGAGGGAATCCTTGGCGACGATCTCGCCTTCGAGAACGAAGACGGCATTCAGGTCGGCGAAGCGCGCGGCTGCCGCCGGGTCGACGCCGGGCAATACCCGCCAATCGCTCACGATGCTCCTTTTGGCGCGAACTTGCGCTGATAGCGTTTCATGAGGCGTGCGCCCTCGCGCGCGAGGTAGACGAGCAGGTCGGCTTCCTCGATGAGGATGTCGCGCAGCGGGCGGTCGAAATAGGTGCGCAGAAAGCGCAGCCGGTCGCGCGCGGTGAGGCCGATCTCCAGCGTGGAGAAGTGCAGTGCCGCCAGGTCCTTGTCGCGCCAGCGGCGCGGCGCGGCGCCTTCGCGCACCTGGGCGCGGTGCAGGTCGATCAGCGACAGGCGCAGCCGCTGAGGGGTCGGCGCCGGCTCGGTGTGCAGCAGGAAGTGGCAGACGTAGCAGTCGCGGTGGTTGACGCCGCCCTGGTGCATGCGCCGCGCCATCTCCGCCACGCGCGCGATCAGCGCGCGCTTGAACGGGGGCGCGGGCGGCTGCAACGGCCAGTCGCGGCAGTAGTCCTCCAGGCTGACTGTGGGGGCGAGTTCCTCGGTGATGATGAAGGATTCCTGCCGCGCGGGATTCGCGCCGCGGCGACCGAAGGCGACGGCCTTCATGGTGTCGACGCCGAGCCCGGCCAGGCGATTGATGGCGCGCCACTCGTGCTCGGCGCCGAGTACCGGCAGTCTCGCCGTGGCGAGGTTCTTGAAGATCTCGCCCCAGCCGACGCCGCGATGCAGTTTGACGTAGTAGCCGCGCCCGGCGACTTCGGTGCGCAGGGTGCGCCGGCCTTCAAGCGCGCGCAGCACCTGGCCCTGCAGGGCGGCGGCGGCGCGGAAGGCATCCTGTTCCGCCCACAGGGTGCGGAAGGGTTCGTCGAGAAAGAGTTCCTCGGGGCGGCTCATTTCAGGGCACCACGGTTCATTGGCCTTCTGTAGGAGCGGACTTGCCCGCGATTGGCGGCCGGATCGCCAGCAAGCTGGCTCCTACAGGGGCGGCCCGGCGGGGTGCTCATGGCTGCACGCTCAGGATGATGTCGGCGGCGCGCTCGGGCAGGCTGTAGATGTCGGCCCGTTCTGCCCAGGCGAGGCCGCTGGCCCCCCATTGCCTGCGCGCAGCGTCGTCCGCGAGCATGCCGGCGAGGATGCCGTTGAAACCGTCCTGGTCGAAAGGCAGCGGCGCGACGCGCCCGGCGGCGGCTTCGTCGATGTAGTGGGCATAGCCGCAGGCGGCGCTCGTCAGCACCGGCAGGCCCGCGACCACCGCCTCCAGCAGCACCGTGCCGGTATTCTCGTTGTAGGCGGGATGGACCAGCAGATCGGCGCCCAGCAGGAAGCGCGGGATGTCGTCGCGCCCGCTGAGGATGATCACCTTTTCGGCCAGGCCGAGCGTCCGGGCGAGCGAGAGGAAGGGCTTCGGGTTGTCCTGGCCAATGGCGATGAGGCGACTGCGCGCCTGCAGCGCCGGCGGCAGGGCGGCAAGGCCGCGCAGGCTGCGGTCCAGCCCCTTGGTCCTGAAACCGGAGCCGATCTGCAGCAGGAGCAGGTCGTCCTCGGCGAGGCCGAATTCACCGCGGAAGCCCGCGCGGATCGCCGCCGCATCGGGCGGCGCACGGCGGTCCGCGGCAATGCCCGGCGGCAGCAGGTGCAGGCGCGCGGGCGGCGTACCGTAGTGCTTGACGTAGAGGGCCTGCTGCACGGCGGAGATCATGAGAATTACCGTGCGGCTGTCCGGCGCGAACACCGCCCGCTCGTAGACGGCGAAGTGGCGGTAGCGGCCGGAGAGGCGGTAGAGCGAGCCGCGCAGGGTGCGCGCCTTGTCCTCGAAGCAGGGATCGGCGCAGAAGTAGGCGTCGAGGCCGGGCATCTTGTTGAAGCCGATGACGCGATCGGCGCCGCGCGTCCGCAGGTCGCGGCCCACCCAGTCGACGAATTTCTCGTAGCGGCGATGGTTCGTCAGCGCCTTGACCGGCACCTTTACCACCTCGAAGCCGGGCGGGACTTCGCCCTGCCACTGCAGGGTGTAGACGCGGACGGCGTGGCCGCGCGCCTGGCAGGCGAGGGCGATGCGCAGGAAGTCGCGCTGCAGGCCGCCGTAGGGGAAATACTTGAAGAGAGTAAATGCAAGCAGCATCGCCTGGCCGTCATTCGGTCACGCCGGCCCTGCCAGTGAGGGCGGGACCAGCCGCGAGCGGTTGGTTTTTGCGGCCCGAGCGCGCGGCGACCGCACGCCAGAGCCATTTTGCACGGGGCGTCAGGCGTTGCACCTGCAGATAGGCCTTGAAAAACCGCATGCGGTCGCTGCGGCTCCAGCCGGGCGAATAGCGATTCAAGGTGTCGAGGTCGCGGAGGGCGCACACCGTTCTGAAGGGACGCCAGCGGGATTTCTCCAGGTCGATGACGCGAGCCTCGACAGCGCTGTCCTCGCGGACGCGGGTAAAAACATGCTTCGGGGAAAAGCAGTTGTGCTGGATGCCATGGTGGTGCATGTCGCGCAGCAGCGCGGCGACCGCCTCGATGTGGCGCGAGCGTATTGGCCGCGCCGGCGCGCCGTCCTTCAGCCAGCGCCGCACGCGGTCTTCCATCGAGACGAAGCCGGTCAGTTCCTCGGTGACGAGGATGGCGCGCTCGTCCTTGCCAACCTTGTGCATGGCGAAGTACACCGGCTCCAGCGTCGGGACGCCGCAGGCTCGGTAATGCTGGATGTGGCGGAACTCGCGCAGGAAGGTCGGCGCGCCGCGCACCGGGTGGGTCCACAGGCGCGCCTTGTGGTTCTCCTGGCGCTTGAGGAAGATGGCGCAGGTGCCGCCCTGCGGCAGCGCCAGCTCGCAGCGCGACACGCCGCTCCAGCCGCCGCGGCGGTGGTTCGGTTCCTCGAACCAGTCCGCCTTGAGCGTCCACAGCGCGTCGAAGTCGGACAGGCCGTTGTGGGCGAGGATCGGTCGCCAGCGTTCGTTGATGAAGTCCTTCATCGCGTTACGCGCAGCAAGCAGGCGCCCGCTTATTCCGATGCTTGATGCCTTCGTCAGCCATGCCTGAAACCAACTTGTTGGAAGCCCGCAATGATGCCTGAAAAACCTAAATTAGTCATCTACTTACCGATGAATTCCAGTCGCACTGGCCTATAATGCGGAACGCGACTTGCCGGATGGACAGCAAACATGAAAAAGACCGACCTGGAAAAACTCAAGGGAATGAAAATCGACAGCCGGATGAAGCACGCCGGCACGCCGGGCCGTTTCGGCGCGGCGGCGGATGCCGCGACGAGTCGGCGCGAGCAGCGCGAGCGGGAACGGGCGCAGGGACTGGTGCCCTTCGCCGTCAAGCTCGACGGCGAACTGGTGAAGCGGATTCAGGCGCTGGCGACGGAAAGGAAGACTGGGCTGAACGAAGTGGCGGCCGAACTGCTCGAAAGGGGGCTTGCGAATTATATCAATACTGGAATAACATGAAGCCGTTGATATGGACGGGCGACAGCCGCAAGGCCGTCAGGGAGTTTTCAGCGGAGGCGCGACATGAGGCCGGTGTCGAGCTGATGGCGGTGCAGGCCGGCGCCGATCCGACCGACTGGAAGCCGATGACAAGCATCGGCGTCGGCGTCAAGGAAATCCGCATCCGGGCGGAAAACCCTTACCGCGTGATCTACCTGGCGAAGTTCCCCGAGGCGGTGTACGTCCTGCATGCCTTCGTGAAGAAGACGCCGAAGACGGCAAAGCATGACCTGGACTTGGCCGAAGACAGGTACAAGGCCGTGCTGGTGGCAAGGAGAACGAAATGAGCAAAGTGAAAATGGAGAAGGGCAGCGGCAACGTGTTCGCCGACATCGGCTTCCCGCAGGAAGAAGCGCAGAACCTTTACCTGCGCGCCGAGCTGATGATCCGCCTCGCTCAATTTATCGGGAAGAAGGGTCTCACGCAGCAGCAGGCGGCAAAACTGCTCGGCGTCACGCAGCCGCGATTGAACCTGATGCTGAAACGCCGTATAGAGCTGTTCAGCCTGGACGCCCTGGTGAACATGGCGGCGCGGGCCGGCATGCGCGTGGAAATGAAGGTCAGGGCGCCTCTCAGGAAGGCAGCTTGAGGCCACAACCCAAGACGAGACCGGCCCCCGGTCTTCCCTGCCTGCGTCGACGCAGGCGAAAGTCAGTCCCTGCAGGACGGCGAATACATCCGGTACGCCACAACTGGAATGCCGTTTCCGATAGGGAAACAACAGCGGATTTCCATACCACGTTCCGTACGGAAATCCAGCCGTTGCTTATTGATTCTGGTGGGCGGCACAGGGTTCGAACCTGTGACCCCTGCCGTGTGAAGGCAGTGCTCTACCGCTGAGCTAGCCGCCCGTCTGGGAGGCGCGCATTCTCTCATGGCGGCTGTTTTC
>Ga0208244_101598_pt1 | contig 11228 bp, 9 predicted proteins | sample SubbioCR12Aug_5A_FD_184828 | JGI IMG/M metagenome (GOLD analysis project Ga0208244, IMG submission 184828) | Serpentinite rock and fluid subsurface biosphere microbial communities from McLaughlin Reserve, California, USA - CR12Aug_5A (SPAdes) | ecosystem: Environmental > Terrestrial > Deep... | reverse complement strand
GCGCGGCGGCAAGCGCCTGCCGCTCAAGGCCAATGTCGATGCTGCTCTCGAAAAGCCGGGAGCCGCCACCGTCAAGACGGTGCTGATCGTCTCCCACACCAATGCCGACATCCCGATCGTGGCCGGCCGCGATGTCCGCTATGGCGAGGCCAAACGTGGCGTCAGCGCCGACTGCCCGTGCGAGCGGATGAACGCCGAGGACCCGCTGTTCATCCTCTACACCTCGGGGTCGACGGGTAAGCCCAAGGGCGTGCTGCACACCACGGGCGGCTATCTGTTCTGGGCGGCCTTGACGCATGAGCTGGTGTTCGACTACCGCCCCGGCGAAGTCTTCTGGTGCACCGCTGACGTCGGCTGGGTCACCGGCCACAGTTATTGCGTTTACGGCCCGCTGGCCAATGGCGGCACGACCCTGATGTTCGAGGGCGTGCCCAACTACCCCGACTTCAGCCGTTTCTGGCAGGTGGTCGACAAGCATCAGGTCGAGATCTTTTACACTGCTCCCACAGCACTCCGGGCGCTGATGCGCGAGGGCGACGGGCCGGTGAAGTCGACCAGCCGCAAATCCCTGCGCCTGCTGGGTAGCGTTGGCGAGCCGATCAATCCCGAGGCTTGGCGCTGGTATCATGAGGTCGTCGGCGACGGCCGATGCCCAATCGTCGACACTTGGTGGCAGACCGAGACCGGCGGCATTCTCGTCTCCCCCCTGCCCGGCGCGACCGATCTCAAGCCTGGCTCGGCGACCAGACCCCTGCCGGGTGTCGAGCTCCAGCTGGTCGACGCCGAGGGCGTCGTGCTGGAAGGCGCGACCAGCGGCAACCTCGTCATCACCGACAGCTGGCCCGGCCAGATGCGCACGGTCTGGGGCGACCACCAGCGCTTCTTCGACACCTATTTCAGCGCCTATCCGGGCAAATATTTCACCGGCGACGGCTGCCGCCGCGACGAGGACGGCTACTACTGGATCACCGGCCGGGTCGATGACGTCATCAATGTCTCAGGCCACCGCATGGGCACGGCCGAGATCGAGAGCGCCCTGGTGTCCCACGAACACGTCGCCGAGGCCGCCGTGGTCGGCTACCCCCACGACATCAAGGGTCAGGGCATCTACGCCTATGTGACATTGAACGTGGGCGTCGAGCCGCACGACGATTTGAAGAACGCGCTGGTTGCACACGTGAGAAGGGAGATCGGCGCCATCGCAGCCCCCGACGTGATCCAGTGGGCACTTGGTCTGCCGAAGACGCGGTCGGGAAAGATCATGCGGCGCATCTTAAGGAAGGTTGCGGAGGGAGATATGGTCGCCTTGGGGGATACGTCGACCCTGGCAGATCCCGGCGTGGTCCATGACCTGGTCCGGAACTGGGCAGACTTGGGCTAGCGGCACCGCATGGACAACATAGGATCAACCTGGCTCGCTGCTATCGCTGCAGGAAGCGGCCGACAATGCGCAGTCAGATGGGCCCGTCTACCTCCGGGGGGCACTGGAAGGATGGTTTCCTGTTCAACGGCCGCGCAGACAAGCTAACCGCTGTAGAGGACTTCGGCCGCCCTCACGTCAGGTTGTCCCAAATGCATTGAGATAATTGACGAACTAAGTCGCGTTTCAGCCCGGGGGAGGCCCGTCCAAAATCAATTCCTCCCAGCTTGGCCGTGTACCCGTGGGCGGTGGCGCTGATCACGGACAGTTTCTGTCGGATCGCGACCGAAAGGATACCGATCTGCACGCGTAAAGGATCAGATCTATCACCCATCGCGAGCTGACCAAGCCGATGGACAAAAGTGGCTGGATCCCGCTAGACCGGCTCTCATTACCCCCCACATGGCGAAGATGTCGAAGTCAGATTTCCCGCGCGGTTGCGCAGCTTGGCCAACTGCGGCAAAACTCCCCACCCACACGGAGAACAATGTTGCTCGCAGCATTTACCAAGAGGCTTGTCAGATCAAGCGCCCGACGGGCCGGCTTTCTTCTAGACTATCGAACCCCGCAGACAGACCCCGGCCTTCGCCTCGCCGTCATGTTGTCGGCCAACCGCATCGAAAACGTCCTCGACATCGGTGCCAACATCGGCCAATTCGCCGAAGACCTTTTCGAGAACGGTTACGGCGGTCGTATAACCTCGTTCGAACCCATTCCTCACGCCCATTCCCGGCTGCGAATGAAGGCTGAAGGCAATCCGCGCTGGACCGTCGCCGACCCTGTGGCGCTGTCAGACAAGGCGGGCGAGGCGACCTTCCACGAGGCCTCGAATGATCTCGCCAGCTCGCTTCTGCCGTTTAGCGGCTCTTACAACGGAGAGATCGATACGATTGCGAGTTATACCGTGAGGACTTCCCGCTTGGACGACATCTCGGTGGATGGCCGGCTTTTCCTGAAAATCGACGCTCAAGGGGCCGAGATGCCCATCCTTCAGGGTGCAACAGCAACGCTGAGTCGGATCGTCGGACTGCAGGTCGAAATGTCCTTGTCTGCAATCTACAAGGATCAGGTCCTAGCGCCCGAGATCAACACCATGCTGGAGGGCCTCGGCTTCGAGCTGTGGGATGTCATTCCCGCTTTCCGGAACCGAACGACCCAGAAACTGCTACAGTACGACGGTGTCTACTTCCGGGCACCCGGGCCAGCCTAAATGGTCGGTCCCAGAGTTCAAGGGTGCCTCTTTTCCTCTGAATGGAAGGTAGCGCAATGAGCCAAGATAATAAACGGAAGCGCCACGACGACAGAGGCAGGCGTCGAGTCTTACGGGTATAGCAAGATAGCCTGAGGATTCTGGCGAAGCGTCACCGGTCGAGGCGCGCTGGCCGTTCGCACGCTCGGGCGGGCCGCTGCTGCTGTTCCACTTGATCAGCAAGCTCTACGAACGCACCCCGGACGTCGTCGTGACGAACTTCGCCTCGGCGAACGGCCGACCGTGTTCGGGGGCCCCAAGATGCCGAGGGCGCTCCCCGGCGGCATCACCCGCCACTGCAACATGTCGAGACAGGCAACGATAGTTGACGCTTCCACATCCGGCCAACCCTCCCTCCATGACGGACACAAGAACGTCAAGCACGGCTGGGGCTAGTCCGGCGACGCCCTCCTAACGCTCTAAGCGCGCAATCGGTGCACCCGCCACGGCCATCCTAGACCTCCCAAGGGAATCCCGATTGCACGCCGATAACGGGGCCCTTTTTATACGCCGATTGACAGCCGACCCAGACAAAATCATCTCCGCAACGACCTGCAGGCCCTCAAACCTTGGAATCAATCGGCTACAGCTTGCATCGCCGACCAGGATGAGTGACAGAGGCGCGAAATCAAGCTTGGGCCGCCGCCTTAACGGTCCGACTTGAGCAGGAGACGAAAACTTGACGGATCGCAAAGTTGCCTTGGTCACAGGGGTGACGGGCCAAGATGGCGCCTATCTAAGCGAGTTGCTGCTCAACAAGGGCTATACAGTCCACGGCATCAAGCGGCGGTCCTCGTCTTTCAACACCGGCCGGATCGAGCATCTATATCAAGACCCACATGAGCAGGACCCCCAGTTCATCCTGCATTACGGAGATATGACGGATGCCACCAATCTGATCCGTATCGTGCAGGAGACCCAACCGGACGAGATATACAATCTCGCGGCTCAAAGTCATGTTCAGGTCAGTTTCGAGACGGCCGAATACACCGCCAACTCGGACGCCTTGGGCACCCTTCGTCTGTTGGAGGCCGTCCGGGTTTTGGGGATGGTTAACAAGACTCGGTTTTACCAAGCATCGACCTCAGAACTCTACGGCAAGGTGCAAGAGACGCCGCAGAGCGAGACCACGCCGTTTTATCCCCGCAGTCCGTACGCCGCGGCCAAGCTCTATGCTTACTGGATGGTGGTCAACTACCGCGAAGCCTATGACATGCACGCGTCGAACGGTATCCTGTTCAATCACGAAAGCCCGCTACGCGGCGAGACCTTTGTCACCCGCAAAATTACCCGCGCCGTCGCGGCGATAAAGCTTGGACTCCAGGATAAGCTGTATCTAGGCAATCTGGACGCAAAACGCGACTGGGGACACGCGCGGGAATACGTCCGGGGCATGTGGCTGATGCTGCAGCAGGAGGAGCCGGGCGACTATGTACTTGCCACCGGGCGCACTGTCTCCGTACGCGACTTCGTTTCCATGGCGTTCGGTCGCGTCGGTATCGACCTGATCTGGACAGGCGAGGGAGCTGATGAAAGGGGCTCAGACGCCGCAACAGGCCGGCCCTTGGTTGAGGTGGACCCCCGCTATTTTCGTCCGACGGAAGTCGATCTTCTGCTCGGCGACCCCAGCAAGGCCGAGCGCAAACTGGGCTGGCGTCACGAAACTGGGATCGAAGCTCTGTGCGCCGAGATGGTCGACGCGGATATGACGGCTGCGCAGAATGGAAAAGTCGCCCGTGATCTCTGAGCCTCACTTCGAACTTGAGGGTAAACGGATCTGGATCGCCGGACACCGCGGAATGGTGGGCTCCGCCTTAATCAGGCGCCTCGCGCGCGAGAAGTGTGAAACGCTGGTCGCCGACCGGGAAACGGTAGATCTTAAGCGGCAGCTCTCCACGGAAGCGTGGCTCGCAGCCAACCGTCCTGATGTCGTCGTGCTGGCGGCGGCCAAGGTGGGCGGTATCGTTGCCAATGACAGCTGGCCGGCGGATTTTCTTTACGACAACCTTATGATCGAGTCTAACGTGATCGCTGCGTCCCACGCGGTCGGCGTATCCAAGCTCCTGTTTCTCGGTTCCAGCTGCATCTATCCGCGCTTGGCCGACCAGCCGATCGCCGAGGAGTCTTTGCTTACCGGTCCCCTTGAGCCGACAAACGAGTGGTACGCAATCGCCAAGATCGCCGGGGTGAAGCTGTGTCAAGCCTACAGGCGTCAATATGGCAGCGACTTCATCTCCGTGATGCCCACCAATCTCTATGGGCCTGGTGACAATTTCGATCTGACCTCGAGCCATGTACTCCCGGCCCTGCTTCGAAAGGTGCATGACGCGAAGGTCAGCCGCGCGGAAAGAGTAGCTGTTTGGGGTACGGGAAAACCCCGTCGGGAATTCATGCATGTCGACGATTGTGCTGATGCGTTAGTGCATCTCTTGAAGCACTATTCGGCACCAGAACCCGTCAATGTAGGCATTGGCGAAGATGTCTCCATCCGAGAACTGTTCGACGTTATCGCGGAGGTCGTGGGTTATAACGGTACAGCGGAATTCGATATCTCCAAGCCAGACGGGACCCCACGCAAGCTATTGGACATCACACGACTACAGGGGTTGGGTTGGAGCCCAACGATTGGATTGCGCACTGGAATCAAAAACACCTTGGAGTGGTTCCTGAGTTCGCGATCACAGCACCAATAATGGACGAGGTCTACTCTCGGACAAAATCCATCTCCGCAGCAACGCTCTGGGCCGTTGTAGAAACCAAGATATTCATGGATCAAAGGCGCGGGGCTTCGGCGACACCGTCGTACGGCTGCTAGTAGACCTTCTCCTTCTTGACCGATCGCCAGAGCGGGTGGGACGACGACTTTGTCGCGCCAAGCCCCGTTACCGTCCAAGCTGATCACAACGCCGCTTTTGATCTTCCCACACATAAGTCGCCGGTATGTGGTTCCGTTATGTGTGATTGGTCATGGCTCTTATGCCGTGGCGCTCTCTCCGCCGGCAGAAACTCCAGTCAACCAGCCGTACAGATTCCCCGCGCCGGCTGTATCCGTAAAGCTATCTGTAGGTCATGGAGAGAGGTGCGTCACAGGGGGAGGCGGCAGCGCGAGGACGTAATCCTTGCCGCGGCGTTGGCGGCGGCCCGACCCAACTCATGGAACGCCCCTCGGCGTAGCCAGACCGCGATTTTCACAAGTTTTGAATAGGCTTGAACAGGCTTCGCCCGCCATGTGTAGACCCAAAGAAACTCGTGGCGTTCCGCGATGAGCCGCAGTTCGCGCCTGACCACCGCATCCATTCCTTGGGTCTTCTGATTGGGGTGCAATCGAAAGCATCCCAGCGGCCGTTCAAGGACCGCGACTTGGCGCGGCTTGACCCCACGGAGCAGCGTGACAGCGAAATCATAGTCCATGGTGCGGTGGAGGCGGACGTCGAAGGCGTCATATCGAGGGTGCAACCCAGACTTCCAGAAGGTGGCTTGAAGATTGAACTGAAAGCCGTCTGCGATGAGTAGCGGTAGCGACGGTGGCAGGGCGATGCTCCGGAAGGTTACGTTGTCACGGTCGTCGATAATCAGCCAGTCGCTGTAGACGAGGCATTTTCCGGGGCTCGCAAGCGCGGCAGCGGCGCGGGCGAAAGCCCCCGGGCAATAGACGTCGTCAGCGTTCAGCCACCCAAAGATCTGACCTGTTGCCTGCGCGAAGCCCACGTTGAGGGCGTCGCTTTGGCCGCTGTCTTTCTCGCTCCGCCAATAGGCGAGACGGCTTTCGTAACGCCGGATGATATCCACGGTTCCGTCCGTGGAGCCCCCGTCGATGATGATCAGTTCGACGGCCGCCCACCCTTGGTTCAGCACCGAAAGGATGGCGCGCTCGATGAACGGTGCCGCGTTGTAGGACGGCATCACGATGGATATGAGGGGGCCCCCGACGCCCGCCGAGGACGACGAGGGGGCCACGGCCAGAAAGTTCCTGAGTTCGGCTCCGAGGACTGTATTGGAGATCATAAAATATGCCAGGTTGTGTGTCCGGGTGCGCGCTGTATCAGCCCCAGCCCGCGCCGAATAGCTAGGGTCCAGACTCAGTCATGGCCGGAAAGAGGTGGCGCCGGAAAACCGGATAGGCGGCTAAGGTGGGCTCGGCCTTCTTGAAGGACGAACTTTATGGCTGGAAAGCGGAAGCGGTATTCGGCTGATTTCAAGGCCAAGGTGGCGCTGGAGGCGCTGAAAAGGGGAGTAGACCCTGTCCGAGCTGGCGTCGAAGCAGGGCGTCCATCAGACGATGATCGCAGCTTGGCGCAAACAGGCGGTCGAGGGGCTGGCCGGGGTGTTCTCCGGCAAGGCCGAGGCGAGCGAGGGGGCGCGGGAGGGCGAGATCGACAAGCTGCACGCCAAGATTGGCCAGCTGGTGGTGGAGCGGGATTTTTTAGCCAAGGCAGTCGGTCATTGAGCCTGGACCGGAGGCGAGCAATGATCGACCCCAACGACCCGAAAATTACGATCCTGCGCCAGTGCGCGCTGGTGTCGATCAGCCGATCGACCTTCCGCCGGTTGAAGCCGCCCGCCGTCAGGGGCCCGGTTTATACCGCCACCTGATCCCGATTTGCCAAACTGGTGTAAGCGCCACCCAGTCAGGCGCGTCCAGTCGAACGGGATGCCCCAGTTGGACACACCCTCGGGCGCGAAATCCTTTTTGCATCTAGCGCTAGCCGACACCTACGCGGTAGACGAAGCGCGCAATACGGAGCCGAGGGGCAGGCGACTGCGAATGAAGCCTATTCTAGCCGTCATCGGGACCCGTCCCGAGGCCATCAAGATGCTGCCGGTCGTGCGCGCCCTACGCGCGCGCGCGGACGTGGATCTGCTGGTCGTCGTCACCGGCCAGCATCGCCATATGCTGGATCAGGTATTCGAAGCGTTCGACCAGACACCCGACATCGACCTGGACCTGATGGCCCCGGGCCAGACCTTGTCCGATATCACCGTGCGCATTCTCGACAGGATGAAGGCGGTCATCGCCGAGCATCAGCCGGCGCTGGTCCTGGTTCATGGCGACACCACCACCGCCATGGCCGCAGCACTGGCGGCATTCTACGCCCAAGTGCCGGTGGGCCACGTCGAGGCGGGTCTACGTTCGCACGACATTACCAGTCCTTGGCCCGAGGAATACAACCGCGTCGCTATCGACGCCATGGCCGAACTGCTCTTCGCCCCCACCCAGACCGCCGCTGAAAACCTGCGGCGCGAGACGCCGCGCGAGCGGGCGATCACGATCACCGGCAACACCGGCATCGACGCCCTGCTCTACACCGCCGGCCGCCTCAAGGGCGATGAACTGGCCACGCTGGACACGCCGTTGGATCCCGCCCGCCGCCTCGTTCTGGTGACCGGCCACCGCCGCGAGAGCTTCGGTGACGGCTTCGACCGCATCTGCGACGGGATCACCCGGATCGCGAAACGCGACGACATTGAGGTGGTCTATCCCGTTCACCTGAATCCGCAGGTCATGGGGGTGGTGCGCGAGCGCCTGTCGGGATGCGATAATGTACATCTGATCGCCCCTGTCGACTATGTACAGATGGTGGCTCTGATGAAGCACGCGCACTTAATCCTTACCGACTCCGGCGGAATCCAGGAAGAAGGACCAGCTCTGGGCAAGCCTGTGCTGGTCATGCGCGACGTCACCGAGCGCCCCGAGGCCATCGACGCCGGCGTTGCCTCGCTGGTCGGCACCGACCCCGACCTGATCGTCAGAGAGGTCTTCCGCCTGCTGGACGATCCGGACTACTACACTGGCCGGGCGCGGCTCGTCTTTCCCTACGGCGATGGCACGGCGGCGCACCAGATCGCCGAAACCGTCGCGACTTTTGTGATGTCCCGATGAAGATCTGCGTCGTCGGCATGGGCTATATCGGCTTGCCCACCGCCGCCATGCTGGCCAGCCGCGGCCATGAGGTGGTCGGGTATGACGTCAACGAACAGGTGGTGGCCGCGATCAACGCCGGCCGGCCGCATTTCCAGGAACCCGACCTGCAGATGCTGATGTCCGCAGCGATCGAGACCGGCAAGCTGAAGGCGACGACCCGGCCAGAATCGGCGGACTATTTCATCATTGCAGTGCCGACGCCGGTGAAGCCGGGCGGCGCCCCGGACATGAGCTACGTCGATAGCGCCGCGGTGTCCATCGCGCCGGTACTGACCGCGGGTTGCACAGTGATCCTGGAATCTACCTCGCCGGTCGGCAGCACAGAGGCGCTGGCCGAGGCGCTGGCCAAGGCGCGCCCGGACCTGACCTTCCCCGGTTACAAGGACGACACCTGCTCCGCTGACGTCGCCGTCTGCCACTGCCCGGAACGTATCCTGCCGGGTCAGATGTTGCGCGAACTGGTGTCCAACGACCGCATCATCGGCGGCCTGACCTCGAGCTGCGCGCAAAAGGCGCTGGTGCTCTACAAGTCGTTTGCTATGGGCGCCTTCTACATCACGGATTCTCGGGCGGCCGAGTTGGTCAAGCTCAGCGAGAATGCCTTCCGCGACGTGAACATCGCGTTCGCCAATGAGTTGTCGATGATCTGCGAAAGGCTAGGAGTCGATGTCTGGCAGGTGCGCGAGCTGGCGAACCGGCATCCACGGGTCTCGATTCTGGAACCGGGGGCCGGCGTCGGCGGCCATTGCATCGCTGTGGATCCTTGGTTCATCGTTCACTCGACACCCGAAGAAGCGCGCCTGATACGCATGGCGCGCATCGTCAACGACGACAAACCTAAGCGGATTATTGACCAGGTCGCCGCCGCGACCGATCGCTTCAAAAAGCCCGTCGTCGCCTGCTACGGCCTGACCTACAAGCCCGATGTCGACGACATCCGCGAGAGCCCCGCGCTGGAGATCGTGAAGGCGGTCGCCGCCCTCGACGGCGTTTCAGTGTTAGTCTGCGAGCCCAACCTGATTGAGCTGCCGCGAGCCTTGCGCGACCACGCCAACGTTGCCTTGGTCGAGCTGGAGCGCGCTAACGCCGACGCCGATATCGTCGTCTTTCTGGTCGGCCACCAGCCATTCAAGCGCATGGGCGCCGACCAATTCCTCAAGAAGGTCGTGGTAGATGCGATAGGCCTGATTTCGAGGCCCACCATGATAAAGGTAGCCTGACATGTCCTCGTCGTCCGAGTCATTCAAGGGCCTGTAGGGAGTTGGATGCTTCAGTTTGGCGCTGATATGCCGGTAACCCTATCGTCCTCTGTTCAGCCTGATTCAGTTCTTGCCCCACAGACGCAAAACCACGAGGTAAAGTAGGCTTGGCCCTTGACGCGGTGGGCGGGCGAAACGCGGATCGCTAACAGGTATCAAGTTGGCTGACGCGCCCGACTAGTAGTGCGGTGCAATCGGACGATTTCCTGTTGGTCGCTCACAGACACTTCCAACTTCAATGGCTTAGATGTGACCGCTTTCACCACATGCCGTTGATCGCGGCGGGCAGGCCGACTTGGTTGTGCTAATCGTACATCGCTGGCGCGGCCGGATGGAGAAGGACACCTGCCCCACCGGGTTTCGCCTGATCGACCGCCGCGCCGTGACCAGACAGTCTCAGGCCGCCAGCCTACAGGTCGAGGAATCATGGACCGTCAGGGGGGCTGGAATACATGCGCCTCACGCCCCCGATCGTTATCGACGGGCTGACTACCCGCGGGCGCGATCACCGGGCCGAACCTGACGGACCAGAACGGCGTAAGGTTGGTAGAACAGCGCGTTTGAAACGGCGACCGGCTGACAGGTGAGAGGCGACTGCGCTTGTGCGGGACGCCGATTAGGTTGACATGCCGCAAATCGGCGCGAGGAGACAGCTCATGTGCGGAATAGCCGGATTGTTCGGACGGGGTGGCCCCGCGTTGGCTGCCGCCATGGGCGAAGCGATCCGCCACCGTGGCCCTGATCGCGGCGACGCTTACATCGAGCAGGATGCCGGGCTGGTCTTGGCGCACCGTAGGCTGTCGATCCAAGACCTGTCGAGCGCTGGCGACCAGCCGATGATCGATGCGTCCGGCCGCTACGTCATCTGCTACAACGGCGAAATCTACAATCATCAGGATTTGCGGCCGGCGCTGGAAGCCCACGGCCATGTGTTCCGCGGGCACAGTGATACCGAGACGATCCTGGAGGCCTACGCCCGTCGAGGATGTGAAATTTTCGGCGAGTTGAACGGCATCTTCGCGCTGGCGATCTGGGACCGGCGCGACCGCACCCTGACCCTGGCCCGGGACGGCGCAGGGGTGAAGCCGCTCTATTGGGCTGACACGCCGGACGGCTTGGCCTTCGCTTCCGAGATCAAGGCGCTACTGACCATCCCGTCGCTGGATCGCACGATCGATCCGGTCGCGCTCCGCGCTTACACGACATACCTCTATTCACCGGGCGAAAGGACCGGGCTGAAAGCCGTTCGCAAGCTGGCGCCGGGCTGCTGGATGCGCGTGGGTCAGGACGGAAGTCGATCGGAGGGCCGATTCTATGCCTTGCCTGCCTATCAACCGAACGAGAGTTTGACCGACGAGACCGCTATCGCGGGCACGC
>Ga0208244_101597_pt1 | contig 11231 bp, 14 predicted proteins | sample SubbioCR12Aug_5A_FD_184828 | JGI IMG/M metagenome (GOLD analysis project Ga0208244, IMG submission 184828) | Serpentinite rock and fluid subsurface biosphere microbial communities from McLaughlin Reserve, California, USA - CR12Aug_5A (SPAdes) | ecosystem: Environmental > Terrestrial > Deep... | reverse complement strand
CAACCCGGGCGAGCCGAAGCAGGGGCCACTGCTGCTCCGATGGGTTGTCGGGGTTGGGCATCACGGGTGTCTTGGGGTCCCATGTGATGCTGATCCGGACGACCCGGAAGTCCGGCGGCGGGAGCGGGCCCACGTCATACGGCGGCGGGGGCGGCGAAGCCTCCCCCTGGCAGTTGCGCGGAAACCAGATCACACACGATTCGACCGATGGGGCACATGCGTTGTCGAAGCCGATCTGCCTGATGAACTCCAGTTCGGCCTGGGCCCATGATGCGGCGACTGACCGCAGCCGCGCGGGCTTCTGCTCGGACGCAGTGGCTGCGCCTGCCGGGTTCTTCCCCACGACCCCCAGGACTGCCACGGTCAGTCGGAGGGAGGCGACGAGGGCTATTGAGACCAGGAGGACCGCGATTATCACCTCCAGGAACGAGAAGCCTCTCGTGCAACTCCTCATGGCCGCACCGTTGCCAGGCCTGTGCCGGGCTCCACGTCCACGATGAGGGTCTGGCCGCGGAGTCCCAACTGGAACGAGCTCCGGACGCCGTCGGGATACGGAGCCCCGGAGCCAGCAAACGCCAGGGCAAAGCGCTCGCCGTCAATCAGACAGGGAAAGTCTTCCGGGGTCAGGTTCATCCCAATACCGCCGTCGTATTCCTGCCCGGCATTGGCTACCTTCACGGTGGGCCCAGGCCTCACGTCGGCCGGGTTCCGATCCACCGGTGAGTTGAACGCCACCCTGTATATGTCGTAGCCGTCCGGCCGGAGGCAGACCTCTACCCGAGGGCCGTCGCCTGACTGGGCGATCGCGGCCTGTTGGGCCAGGCGGAGATCTCCCTGCAGGAGAAATGCGGCGTTCTGAAGCTGGCGCCGGGCGAGAAAACCGACGTAGCCGGGGACAGCAAGGCCCAGAACGGCAGCGATCACCGCGATGCCGATCAGGGCATCGAGGAGGCTGAAGCCCCGCTGGCCTTGGGAAACGGACACAGACGCCCTCTGATCTCCGGCTGATCTCCGGCCCTGTGTTGCCCGTGATGAGTCCTATGCTGTGGCTCCGCTCCAAGGGGGCGGTTCGATGCCCACCCGACAGTTCCTCCTGGTCACGGGCCGGGAGGCCGAGTTCCGGGTCGTGTCCAGGCGCCCTGCAGTCGCGCATGACGCCATATCGTGAGTGAGCCGATGGGCATCACCGAACGGCTGATCGTTGCCTTTGGATCGCGCGTGGCGGGAAAGGACCGCTCCCTTATGAAGGCCGCCGCCGTGCGAGGATCGAGTAGATGTCGTGCCGATGGCGGATAGCCCACACAGTCACGGCGTGGCCCTCGATCTCGTGACAAACGCGATAGTCACCTACCCGGATCTTCCACAGGCCAATCAACGAGCGCCGAAGGCGTTCGCCATATCTGGCCGGTTCAGTCATCAACCGGGTCTCGACCGCCCGAATGATTCGCGCACGGAGGCTCTGTGGGACGCGCGTGAGATCTTCGGTAGCGGCTTCCGGCCGATACACTACCGCATAGCGACCACTCACCGCCTACTTGACCCCGAACCGCCGCTTCAGTTTCGCGTGCGGGATCGAAGCTCCTGGGTTCTTCCGGCGCTGATTGACGACCTCTTCCAGGGCCGCGTCTTCCAGAAGATCCAGCGCCTCGCATACGAGGTCGCGGACTTTCTGCGAGAGCGAGACGCCGTCCTGCGCCGCCAATCGTTTGACCGTCTTATAAACAGGCGGTTCCAGCACTGTGTTAATCCTGGGGTGCGCTGAAGGCATGTATGTCACCTCAAGGTGCAGTGTAACGTAAGTGTTCAACCACGGGCAATGGCAGCAAGCGCGGCGGCAGGTCGGCGTAGTCGTCGAAGAACCTACGCCCTGCGACGAACCTGAGCGGCATCGTGGAGTTCCCTGATCAGAGCCTCTGCGGTCCCGTGCCGTGTGACCTTCCCGGCCTTGAGGTCGCGTTCCGCTTCGCGCTCCCGCCGCTGCCAGCGCTCATGCCACCACCACGCCTGGTCGCCGGGGATGAGCCCCGATTTCACCGCCACAGCCACCTCGTTATCGGTAAGCCCCTTTGACCCACGCATGTCTGCCCGAATGCGCCTGATCTTCGCGTCTGCCGAATTCAGGAGACGCTGCTCCACGTGGCTCAGTGACGGTGCGGGAGCCCGGTCAACCACGCGCTTGGGGGTGAGGAGCACCTGACCTCCCTTTGCCTGAACCTCCACCAGATCGCCTACCTCCAGGCGAAGGAGGCTCGAAATCACCCTTGGATGGGTATTCTTACTCCTTGACCGCATGCTACGGGTATCGCCAAGTGCCGTCCAGCACCTGCCCATCCAGGCGTCGGACCACCTGGGCCACGATGTGGTGGGCTTGTGGGCGTCGCCCGAATATCTGATAATCAGGCAGGAGGTGATTACCAATGGCACTCAGACGGCCGATCAAGGCGGGCAAGCGCGGCGCTGTGGTGATCCCGGCCGACCTCCGCCGCCGGTTCGGCATCGAGGAGGGCACCCTCGTCGTGGCGGAAGCGCGCCCTGAAGGCGTGCTCATCCGGCCTGCCGTGGCGCTGCCGGTCGAGATCTACACCCCGGAGCGCAAGGCCGAGTTCTTGCTCTCCAACGCGATCGACGCCAAGGACTATGCGTGGGCCGCCGACCGGGTCCGCGAACTCGGGTTGGATCCCAGTCGCGTTCCCCACCGGCGCCCGCCAGGGGTACCCCGGCGAAAAGCCCGCGCCCGGTGAGGATACTCGTCCCTGGAGGCTGAGGGGTGGACCGCGTGTTCCTGGACGCCAACGTCCTCTTCTCGGCAGCCTATGGCAGTCCGAGGATCAGCACCCTGTGGGCCCGTGCGCGGTCTGGCCGGTGCCGGCTGCTCGCATCACGCTATGCCATCGAGGAGGCGCGCCGAAATCTCAGCGACCCCGCGCACCTCGCTACGATCGCGAGACTGCTGGAAGAAGTCACCGTCGTTGACGAACCCCCCTCAGGATTGCGGTGCCCGATCGCCCTTCCAGACGATGACCGCACGGTCTTCCTGGCGGCCCTGGCGGCCGGCGCGACGCACTTCCTCACCGGGGACGCGCGGCACTACGGCGCGCTCTTCGGCGCTACGGTGGCGGGGGTGCACATTCAGACGCCCGCGGCATACCTGTCCGGGCCGCCGGGTTCAGTCGCAACCCCGAGTCGCGCATGATACCATGTCGTGGGTGAGCTGATGCACATGAGCGGACAGCAGGCGCGGGATCTCACCGGCGTCGCCGAAAAGCATGGTCTACGCCTGATCGTTGCCTTTGGATCGCGTGTGGCGGGAAAGGATCACGCCGATAGCGACCTCGACCTCGCCCTCCTCCCGTCTTCCGGCGCGGAGGCTCCAATCGGAGCGCTGGGCGACCTGATCGCAGATCTCGCCAGGATCTTCCCTGGCGTCGAAGTTGACGTCTCGCTCATGACTCACGCCGATCCCCTGTTTCTCAAGAAGATCTTTGAGACGGGTGTGCTGCTGCACGGGGACGAGGTGGAGTTCCGCCGGTACCGCGTCTACGCGTTCCGGCGCTACAGCGAGTACCTCCCCTACCTCCGTATCGAGGAGGCGGCGACGCGGCGGCTGGTCGAGGGGTTGCGCCGTGCCAATTGACCGCGAGGTCCTCGTCCGAAAGAGCACGCTTATCGCCGAGGATTTGGTGCGACTGCGTCCACTGGCCGAGCTGCATCCAGACGACTACCTGTCGCAGGCGCACGCACAGCTCGCCACCGAGCGCCTGTTGGAGCGCATGATCGGCCGGATGCTCGATGTCAACTACCACGTCGCGGTGGAGCTGGGCGGCACCGCGCCGCGGGACTTCTTTGAGTCGTTCCTGAGGATGGCCGAACTGAAGGTGCTGCCGCCGGACTTCGCCCGGCAGATCGCGCATGCCGCCGGCTTGCGCAACCGCCTCGCGCACGAGTACAACGACATTGACCCACGCCAGGTCCACGAGGCGGCACGCCGGGCACTGGTGGACTTCCCTACCTACCTGGACCACCTGCAGCGGTTCCTGGACACCCTCCCGTAGCCGATGACCGCGGCTCGCCTACGGGACCGGGGCGGCGCGATTCGACACATTGACACAATGTAATACAACGTTCTACAATGGCTGCAGTGAGGTGATCGAAGTGGCGGCCCTGAGCATTCGCATAGACGAGAATCTGAAGCGCGTCATCGTGGCACGCGCCAGAGGGCAGCATCGAAAGCCCAGCGAGCAGGCGCGGCGATACATCGAGATCGCCTTGATTGCTGAAGAGAACCCGGATCTTCCCTTCGGGTTCATCCAGGGTATTCTGGAGGCCCGGGCCGAGAAGGACGCCGGCCTGGTTGAGGAGCTTGATTGGAGCGTCGGGTAGGTGCCCTGGCAAGGTCAGGCGGTACCAAGGTACAACAAGCGGCGTAGGAAGCTATCACCAGAAGTCCGCAGATCTCTCAATGAGATGCAGGCCAAGATTCTCCAAGACCCTCGTGTGGGAGACAAGAAGCGGGGACCGCTGAGGCACGTCTGGGTTGAGAAGTTCCGAACGCAGAACGACCAGTACCTGGTGGCCTATGAGATCGAGGAAAAGGCTCAGATAGTTACTTTCCTTGATATCGGCCAGCACGAGAACTTCTATCGGGACCTGGAACGCTACAGAAAGACCCGGAAATCTGAAGGCTGACCCCAGAATCCCCCGGTCTGGCCGGTGCCGGCCAGCCTCACACCCACCACACCCGGAGTCCTGCTGCCTCGGCGATCGAGCGCTGCCGGGCGTCTGAGGTCAGGAATGGAACGCCCGTTCCCATGGCCTCCTGAAAGAAGAGGGCCGAGGCGATGAGGGTCCACCACCGGCGCTCGTCTTCATGCAGCTCGATGGCCGTCGCCAGGCTCCGGGCGGACAACGCCCCGCCGCGGTGCCTGGCGTACAGGGCGGAGATGACCTCCACCGGCGCCAGGCGCGACGTAACGACGTCGTACTCGGACGTCAGTTGTCAGGCGACCCGCCTCGGCGGACCCCAGCTCGCGCACGTGGCGCTTCACCAGGACACTGGTGTCCACGTAGGTCCAGCGCGGGTCGCTCACCGCCCGTCCCGCTCCTCACTCACAATGCGCGACAGGGGCCTACCCCGGGAAGCCACCGGCCTGGCTGACGGCATGCGGCCCTCCCGCTGCGCGGCCTCGACAAACCCTGCCCGCACCAGCCGGTCCAGCGTCACCCCGCCGCTCCCGACCGCCCGCAGAGGGCTGATCACGGCGATCGGCCGCCCCCGGTCGGTGAGGACTACCTCCTTCCCGGCGCGCACGGCGCGAATCGCTTTCGAGAACCCCTGGTTCGCCTCGCGCAGACCCAGTCGCAAGGGCCACCTGCCCCCCGGAGCGTACGGCGACCCGGACCGCTTGGCAACGGCGGCCTTACTTCACCCCTGTCGCGAGCTGGAAGATCGGCATGTAGAGCGAGATCACCATCGCGCCCACGATCACGCCCATGAAGATGATAAGGATCGGCTCGAGCAGCGAGGTCAGCGAGGCCACCATCGCCTCGATCTCGACGTCGTAGAAGTCGGCCACCTTCTCCAGCATCTGCTCGAGCGCGCCGGTCTCCTCGCCCACCTTGGTCATCTGCACCACCATCGGCGGGAAGACGCCTGAGAACTGCAACGGTATGGCGATAGATTGGCCCTCGCGGATGCTGGTGCGCACCGCGTCAATCGCGTTGCCGATCACCGTGTTGTCAATCGCCTTCGATACCACCTCGAGCGACTGCATGATCGGCACGCCGCTGGCGACCAGGGTGCCCAATGTGCGGGTGAACCGGGCGATCACGATCTTGCGGTTCAGTTCGCCCACGACCGGCATCTTCAGCTTGAAGCGGTCGTAGCGCGCCCGACCCGCCGGAGTCGCTACGTAGCGGCGTACCGCGTAGATCACCACGCCGGCGACCGCGAAGATCACGTACCAGTACGAGCGGAGCGCCGTGCTGAACGCCATCGCTATCTGGGTGGGCAGCGGGAGCTGTCCCGACCCGCCCAGCTCTTTGAACATGTTCTCGAACTGGGGCAGGATCACGATCGTCATGAAGAACAGGCCGCCCAACGACGCCGTGGTCAGCAGCACCGGGTAGACCATCGCCGACTTAATCTTGGCGCGCAGCGCCTGCTCCTTCTCGAGGTACGTGGCGACGCGATTGAGGACCTCGTCGAGCACGCCGCCCGTCTCGCCCGCACTCACCATGTTTACATAGAGCGCGGAGAAGGCCTTGGGGTGCCGCCCCATCGCTTCCGAGAGCGGCCGGCCGGCCTCCACGTCCGCGCGCACCTCGGCGATGATTCCCCTCAGGCGCTTGTTGCTGGACTGCTGTTCCAGGATCGTCAGCGTGCGCACCAGCGACAACCCCGCGTTCACCATCGTTGCGAACTGCCGGCTGAAGATCGCCAGGTCCTTGAGACCGATCCCGAACATACCCTGCAGGGATTGGAAGACGTCGGCGCGCTCGACCGTCCGCTCCAGGTGCGTTATGAAGAAGCCCATCTCGCGAAGCCGGTCCACGACCATGGCGTCGCTGTCGGCCTCGATGACGCCCGAGATCAGGCGCCCGCTGTTGTCCTTAGCGCTGTAGCGGAAGACTGCCATGGCGGCGCCTACCCCCTCGTGTTGCGGCCGGCGTGCTCGACGTCGCCGCCGCCCTCTCGGATCATCTTGCGCAGCTCTTCGGCGTGGATGGCCCGTCCGAGCGCGTCCTCCAGCGTGATCATCTTCCGCAGGCACAGGTCTCGAAGCGACTGGTCCATCGTTTGCATCCCAAACTGCCCGCCGGTCTGGATCGCCGTCTCTATCTGGTGCGTCTTGGCTTCCCGTATGAGGTTGCGGATCGCCGGCGTGGCCAGCATGATCTCCACAGCCGGGATCCGCCCGATCTCGTCCAGGGTGGGCCAGGTCCCCCCTCCGGCGCCGGCCAACCGTGGCCGCCCCGCCGTCGGCCGGCCGTCCGCCCGCCCTTTGAACCGCGCGTTGGGGAGCAGTTGCTGCGATACCACCGACTCGAGCACCATCGAGATCTGGATGCGGATCTGCTGCTGCTGGTAGGGCGGGAAGACGTCAATGATGCGGTCTATGGACTGCGCGGCGTTGGCCGTGTGTAGGGTGGCGAAGACCAGGTGGCCGGTCTCGGCGATCGTCAGGGCCGCGGAGATCGTTTCCAGGTCACGCATCTCGCCGATCAGCACCACGTTGGGGTCCTCGCGCAGCACCGCGCGCAGCGCCGCCGGGAACGACTGCGTGTCGAACCCCAGCTCGCGCTGGTTTACGATGCACTTCTTGTGCTGGTGGAGGTACTCGATCGGGTCCTCCACGGTCACGATGTGGGCGCTGCGCTCGTTGTTGATGAAGTCAATCATCGAGGCCAGCGTCGTGGACTTGCCGTGGCCGGTGGGACCGGTTACCAGCACCAGCCCGCGGGGCTTTCGGGTCAGCTCTTTCAGGGCAGGCGGGAGGTTTAGGACCTCCACCGTCGGGATCGTCATCGGGATCACGCGGACGGCGATTCCCACCGCGCCTCGCTGCCGGTAGATGTTGACCCGAAAGCGGCCCAGACCCGGCACGCCGTATGACAGGTCGAGTTCCCAGAACTTCTCGAACTTCTGCTTCTGGAAGGTGTTGAGCATGCTGTAGCCGAGCTGGAAAGTGTCCTCGGCCGAGAGGATCTCGTGATGCTCCATCGGCGCCAGCCGACCCCACAGACGCATCGTGGGCTTGATCCCGGAAGTCAGGTGCAGGTCCGACGACTGGGCGGTGACAACCTCGCGCAGCAGATCCTCGATGTGCATGACAGCCTCCTATTCGACGAACACGACGCGGAGCAGTTCCTCAAGCGAGGTCATTCCGGCCAGCACCTTGGCCACCCCGTCCCCATGCAGCGTGCGCATCCCGGCGGCGACCGCGGCGTGCTTGATGACGTCCGCGGAGGCCTCCTTCATCACCAGCGCGCGGACCGCATCGTCCATCATCATGATCTCGAAGAGACCGATGCGCCCCTTGTACCCGATGTGGTTGCACCGGTCGCAGCCCTTGGCCCGGTAGATGACCGGCGGCGGATCGTCCGGGCCTGCCAGACCGTAGCGCACCGAGATGTCCGCCGGGGGCGTATACGCCTCGCGGCAGTGCTGGCAGATCAGCCGCACCAGGCGCTGCGCGACAACACCGATCACCGAAGAGGCCACCAGGAACGGCTCCACGCCCATGTCCGCCAGCCGCGCCACGGCCCCGGGCGCGTCGTTGGTGTGCAGCGTCGAGAGGACCATGTGGCCGGTCAACGCGGCGTTGATCGCGATGCGCGCGGTCTCCTCGTCGCGGATCTCGCCTACCATAATGATGTCGGGGTCCTGCCGCAGGAAGGAGCGCAGGCCGGTGGCGAAGGTCAGACCCGCCTTGGGGTTGATCTGGACCTGATTGATGCCGGCGAGCTGGTACTCAACCGGGTCCTCTACGGTGATTATGTTGACGTCAATCTTGTTGAGCCGGTTGAGGATCGCGTACAGGCTGGTGGTCTTGCCGCTGCCGGTGGGCCCGGTGATCAGGATGATCCCGTAGGGCTTTGCGATCAACGACTCGAACCGCGGCAGATCCGGCCCCAGCAGGCCGAGCTTCTCCACCCCGACCAGCGCCGCACGCTTGTCCAGGATCCGCATGACCACCTTCTCGCCGTACACGGCGGGAATGCTGGAGACGCGCAGGTCAATCTCGCGGTTGTCCACGCGCAGCTCGATGCGGCCGTCCTGCGGCGCGCGCCGCTCGGCGATGTTCATGTTGGCCATGATCTTCACGCGGCTGGTGGCCGCGGCCTGAACGTGCTTGGGCGCGGTCATGACGCTGTAGAGCGTGCCGTCAATGCGGTAGCGAATGCGGAGCTGCTTCTCCTGGGGCTCCAAGTGGACGTCGCTGGCGCCCTGCCGAACCGCCTGTACCAGCATCAGGTTCACCAGGCGCACCACCGGCGCGTCCTCGACGATCTCGCGTAGCCTGTCGAGGCCGGGCTCCTCCTCGCCCATTTCCGTGGGGCGGATCTCCTGGATGACCTGATCCAGGGCGCCCTCGAGAGCCGGGTACTGATTGACGGCGTGTTGGAACCCCTCGGGCGTGATCGCGGCCGGGATCAGATCGCGCTCCACCACGCGCCGGATGTCGTCGAGGGCCACCACGTCCAGCGGGTCCACCATCCCCACGACGAGCGCGTGTCCCTCGACGCGCAGCGGGATGACCTGGTAGCGCCGAATCATTATCTCCGGGAGGGCCGTAAGCACCTCCTCGGGAATCCCGATCGCCTGCACATTGACGTACTCGATCCCCATCTGGCCGGCCACGGCCTTGGAGATGGCCTCCTGGGTCGTCAGCCCGCGGCTGACGAGCACCTTGCCGAGCCGGTCGCCGCTCGCATGTTGGGCCGCCAGCGCCTGTTCAAGCTGGGCGCTGGTGATAAGCCCGGCTTCCACCAGGATCTCACCCAGCCGGACCCGGCGACGGGCGGCGAGGCTCCTAGAGGGCCTCATGCCGCTCCATGAGCATTACGATGTGAGATTTGTGCACCATCACGACGCTCGTCTCGTAGAGCAGCCGGTCATCGAGGGAGTAGACTCGCGCAGAGGTAATCGCCAGGAAATCCTTGGCCTGGTTCAGCCGGTCGGAGAGCCGGGCGCTCGACGGCAGGTGCAGCTCGCCCTCGATCCGCTGCGACGGCGTGAAGATAACTACCTGTTCGCGGTCCAGTTCCACCTTCATCGGACAGCTCCCCTTCCCTCGGCGACCATCTCGGCGGACCTGGGACGCTCCACCAACCGCTGGATGCCCTTAAGACTCAGGCCCCGCTCGACCATCGCCTTCACCCACCGGATGCGCTCCACATCCTCTTCGCTGTAGAGCCTGTGCCCTCCCCCTGTGCGGGCCGGGGCGAACAGGTTGTACTGGTCTTCCCAGGCGCGAATGCGCCTGGGGTTGACGCCGGTCAGGTGCGCCACCGTCCTTATTGGGTAGATGGGCGCACACTTGTCCACGATCATCGGCCTCTTCCTCCGCTTCCACCGTTCCCGCCGTTCCCTCCCACGCTCGGCCCGGCCACGACGTCGCGCTGCGGCCGGAACCCGTGGTCGCGGATGAACGAGTAGATCTCCTGGAGCTTCGAGAACCCCTGGTAGTCGGGGCGGTATTCCTCCTCCAGCTTGTAGTCCAGTTCAACCAGCTTGTTCAGGGTCACGAAGAACGCGTACTGGACAACGTTGGAGGCCGCCTCGGGCGCATCGCGGTTCTTGTCCACGAACAGGTTGAGGATGTCCACCTTGGGCAGATCTCTGGTATCGAAGCCCTCGGCCTTGGCCCGGGACTCGATCAGCTGCCGCAGGTCGGAGGTGGCCTTCCAGTCCTTGGCCAGCACCATGGCTACGTCCAGGTCGTACTCCAGGTCGCCGCTGCCCATGCTGTGGTGCATGGTGGGCCGGTTGAACGGGTTGAAGATCTCGGTCTCCTCGGCCGGCCGCTCGTCCAGCCGGCAGCCTTCCTTGTCCAGCGGAGAGATGGCGAAGACCGGGCAGTTGAGTTCCAGGCTGAGCTCTGCGAGCGCCGTGGAGATCATGTCGGTCCGGGCCTTCCAGTCGTCCACGTAGGCGGAGAGCGGGATCTTCTGGAGGTAGTCGAAGAACAGCACGATGTCCTGCGTCTGGAACTCGTGCATCAGGTTGTGTGCGTGGGCGCGGATTCGGTCCAGCGTCTCCTTACGGCCGGCCTCCACCAGGTAAAGGTACGGCGAGTACCGGCTCAGCGCGCCCCGGGCCGCGCTCACTTTGTCGGCCACCGACTCGCCGTCCCCGTTGCTCCCCATCAGGACCGTGGTGGGGTTGATGCCGACCTCCTTGGCGATCAACCGGGCGGCCAGCACGCGGCGGGTCTGCTCCCAGGTGTAGAACAGGACAGGCACCTTGTGGTTGGCCGCCACGTGCACCGCCATGTCCAGCGCGAAGTTGGTCTTGCCTCGGCGGGGGGCGCCGGCCATCCCGTAGTAGAAACCCCGCCGCAGGCCCGAGAGCAGGGTGTTGAGGCGGTCGAATGGACTGATCGAGTACCCCAGGGTTCCGTTGTTCAACGCCGGCCTGGCGTCAATCATCGGGCCGAGCGTCTCCGAGATCGGCGCGACCTGGCGCCGCGTCCGCCTCCGCTGGATCTCGAGCAGTTGGTGAATCGCAT
>Ga0208244_101596_pt1 | contig 11233 bp, 11 predicted proteins | sample SubbioCR12Aug_5A_FD_184828 | JGI IMG/M metagenome (GOLD analysis project Ga0208244, IMG submission 184828) | Serpentinite rock and fluid subsurface biosphere microbial communities from McLaughlin Reserve, California, USA - CR12Aug_5A (SPAdes) | ecosystem: Environmental > Terrestrial > Deep... | reverse complement strand
CCCCGACCCTCCCCCCTCAAGGGGGAGGGAGTTTAAAGTTTCCTCAATATTAGGGAGAGGGGGTATATGGACCCTTCCTTTTAGGGGATGGGAAGATCTGGGCCCCTCTTGTCGTTAATTACAGGGTTATTTAGAGGCAATCAGGGCGGCAAGGTCGACAACACGGCAGGAATAGGCCCACTCGTTATCGTACCAACCCAGCACCCGGGCCATGTTACCGCCAATTACCATGGTTGAAAGCCCGTCAACTATCGCCGAGAAGGGGTTGCCCTTAAAGTCTGAGGATACCAGCGGCTCGTCGCTGTAAGCGAAATATTTTGAACCGGTGGCCTCTTTTTTCAGAGCTTCGTTCACCATTTCAACAGTTACATCTTTTTCCAGCACGGCAACGAAATCAACCAGCGATACAGTCGGGGTCGGCACCCTGATCGCCAGGCCGTCGATTTTGCCTTTTAGCTCCGGGATTACCTCGCCGACGGTCTTTGCCGCTCCGGTAGAGGTTGGAATCATCGAAAGCGCCGCCGCCCGCGCTCGCCTTAAATCGGAGTGTGGGAAATCGAGCAGCTGCTGGTCGTTGGTATAGGCGTGGGTAGTGTTCATCAGCCCTTTGACAATCCCGAAATTTTCATGAAGTACCTTGGCAATCGGCGCCAGGGCGTTGGTGGTGCAGGAGGCGTTGGAGATGATGATGTGCTTGGCCGGATCGTAAAGATGATCGTTTACACCGAGAACCATAACAATATCTGCCTCGCCGGGTGCGGTGATAATAACGCGCTTGGCTCCGGCGTCTAAGTGGGCTGAAGCTGTGGCTTTAGTGCGAAAAATTCCCGTTGCCTCCACGACCAGGTCAACCCCGGCCTCTTTCCAGGGAATCTTCGCCGGTTCGCGCTCCGAGGTAACCCGGATTCTCTCACCATTGATGATGAAGCCTTCTTCATCGCCCTTAATATCAGCGTCGAGAACGCCAAAGGTGGAATCATACTTTAGCAGATGAGCCAGGGTAACATTGCTGGCCAGGTCGTTGACCGCTACTACCTTAACCTGGTCCTGCTTCATTGAGGCCCTCATCGTTAGCCTGCCGATGCGGCCGAAACCGTTTATCCCAATTCTTAACATTTTAATATGCCTCCCTTATATAGTGTAATCTTGCTTAACAGTATATCCTATTAAACTTTGTTGATAAAGGTCGGGTTTGAGTAAATCCAGGGGCGGGGACGGCCGAGAAACGGTTTGATAAAAACTTCCAGGCGGTAAATTCCAGGCTGCTGCACCGGAAAAGAGAGACTGCTGCCGCTGCCGGTATGAATCACCTGTCCGTTTCTCACCAGCTTTATGAGGGCGCTCTTTACCGGTACTTTAGCCTCAAGGGTTAAGCCCGGGGTGAAAACGAGCGCAGAACCCATTAGGTAACGTTTTTCACCGGAGACGGCATAGAAGTTGAAATCACTGCCTTTGGCCAGGCTGTCAAAAGAAATATAACAGCGCCCTTCATTTAAGGCACTCAATATCTGAGCTTTGGCTGTCTGAAAATCTTCCGCCAGCTCTTCTTCCAAAAGCAGGTAAGTGTTGACCGTGCTAAAGATATATTGATAGCTGAAGATATGCAGGGGCAGAAAGCCTAAGCGGTAAATAAAAGCATGGGCATCACTGCCGCCAATGCCGACAACCCGTTGCCCGGAGGCGTTGTAGCAATCCCAGAGGGCCAGCAGTTCGGGGGGCGCGCCCCTCATCGCCGCTTTGCGGTTAAAGAAAAAGTAGTAGATTGTCCGCAGCAAAGAGGGGTGCAGGCCGCGCCAGTGCGAAGAGTAGTTCCAGATCTCAAGGCCGGTAAAACCAAAAACCGGCCAGTGCTTCCAGGGATAGGCCTGACCTTTTTCCAGGTAGGGAGAACCTTTCTCAAAAGGGTGGGCGATAAAGCCAAGTCCGCCAGCAGTGCGCACAGCATCAATCACCTTTTGCGGGTTTTCGGGATCGGAAGCAGGGGGCTCTGTCAGGCCGAAGGCCAGATAGTGGCTGTGCGGCCGGTTGATCTCGATGCCGACCAGGGTAACCACTTTACTGTGCAGTCCCTCTTCAGCAAGACCCTCAAGGGTTTCGTGATCAGTAATGATCACAAAGCTTAAGCCGGCCCGCGCTGCATGTGAGGCTATCTGCTTGATGCTGCCGCTGCCGTCTGAATAGGTGCTGTGGATATGAATATTACCGGGGTAGGTATATAGAGCCATAATGGCTTAAGCGCTGCCCTTCCGCTTGGTTTAAAATAAAACTTCTTTAGTGACAAAACTGACAACAACAGGGCAGCCCCAAAACACTTTTGAAGACAGCCCCAAATGATTAGAGGTCCGGCCTTTAGAGGAGTTCTCCTTTAAGCTATTACCCTGCCATGGTGTTGATCATCGTCATCAGAAAAACCATAGCCAGCAGAGCAACGGATTCAATAACACCAAGCACCAGAACATAGTTGGTAAATCCCTTGCCGGTCTCTGCAAAGGCATCGACTGCGCCGGCACCGGCAACGCCCTGTAAATAAGCAGACGTACCGATAGCAAGGCCACCAAAAATGCCGATTCCTAAGATTACGCCACTCTCTAAGAGATGCGCCGATGCCACGATGGTATTCATTAGAATTAAACCGTAAAAAGTCTGGGAGAGCGGAAAACCAGTAAAAGCCAACAGCATAAACGAAGCCGGCTTATTTTGCATGAATGCCTTTTTCCACGCTCCAATTACTGCCTGCCCTGCCGCACCGATACCAAGTGAAGAACCGACAGCAGAGATAGCAAGCGCTGCACCGATACCCATTAATCCATACTCAACCATTTTATCAGGCTCCTTTTTTAGTATTGCAGTTTATTTCGGTATGTTATCCCGATACGATAAAAGATACAATTTCTAGACGTCGCACTAAAATAGAGATGATTGCCGGTTAAACCACATCTCTACGAAATCTGAATGGATCATATTCCCGGCCGGACCACTGAATACCCAACCGGCCCGAGAACTCCAGCATTTTCAAACGGATTCCGTGCACCAATACTCCTAGGCTGCAGAGAACGAAGTTAAAGGCATGGCCGATTAAGAGGATCAGCACCCCAAAAATGAACGTATTACCGGATAAAAGGTCTCCGGCCATGTTATTAAATGCTTTCGCTATTTCGGCTCCCGCCAGGCCCATGGCAAAAAGCCTTACGTAAGATATGATATCGCCGAAGACCGATATAGATCCCAGAATTGTGCTCGGTAGATTTCCAAAACCGACAAGCAGCCCTTTAAATAATTTACCCCTTGGCTTTTGTGAGCCAAAGAGAATAATCAAAGCTAACCCAACAATAATTATATTAATACTAATGCTCTTAACGAGCCCCCCCGCACCAAGCGCCTGGTCAAGGTCGAATCTCGCTACCATATCCAGCACCAGGTAGAAAAGCCCAAAGTTAATGAACATCCATCCTACCTGGCCCAGGGCCTGCAGAGAGCGTTGGGCCAGAGCACGCAAAAAATTCCAAACCTGCGCAATGGTAAGGTGGAATATGGCGATGATGAAACACAAAAGCATGATCACATCCTGGCCTCTTAAATCTTTATAAAATTCACCGGCGGGAGTATAGAAACTGAAGCCTTCTGTTAGCTGGCGAATAATTAGTTTTTCCAAAATAGTGCCTTTGATCAGCTCAGGACTGCCAAACCAGGAACCGGTCACGCTCCCCCAGATGACGGTGGCCATGCCAAGGATGGTGAATAACACCACTGCCGGCGGTGGTTTCTCTTTTTTTGATTTACTATAGTAAATCAGCATGCTGAGTCCGGCCAGGAAAAAGATACTTCCATAGGCGGCATCCCCGATAATCATGGCAAAAAAGACGGTGAAAAAGCAAAGAAATACCAGGCTAATATCCAGTTCTTTGTAGCCGGGGACTGTGCCCATAAACTTAAATACAGGTTCAACAATCTGCAACCACCTGGGATTACGGATCAGTGTTGGTGCGGATTCGAATGTTTTCGGCTCTGTTATGGCCAGAGCGACAGAGTTCTGCCTGGCCCAATTTTGAACGGCCTCTGTCTCGTCAGCGGGCAGATAGCCGACAATTGCTGTGAGATTTCCTTCATCTACGGTATTTGCTTTGGCAATCCAATATTGAAGGTTAGAATCCAGTTCTTCCAGGTGAGCATGAAGAGCAGGCCTGAGGCCGTAGTACTGCTCTAATTTGCCTCTCAGTTCTGCAATCTTAGTCTCTATTTTACCTTTTTCGGCCTGCATGGCGCTGAGACTTTGCGGAGGCAGGTTGAGCTCTTCATAACCTTCAAGTTTTAAAGGTTCACGGGTTAGGTGGGCAAACACCAGCTCTTTTTTATTTTCTCTTAAAATTACCACGTAACCCTCGAGGTCATCCATATTGTCAGGTTTACCACCAGAAACAGTGTAGATCTTCAGGTAGTAACCTTTGTTCGCGAGAAAGGTGAAATCTGCGGGATCGAAATCCCCCCAGCTTTCCAAACCGGCAATCTGTTTTTCCAACGCTACATCCCGTTCCATGGCAGCCTGTAGGTCATCCTTTAACTTCAGCACTTCCTCTACGGCTTCTGAGGCTTCTAACGCAGGGGGAGTCAGGTCATTCTTGTTTTTGAATGAGATTAAAAAATTATAGACAGTTTCTGCCCTGTTCTTCCTGGCAAGAGCATCGTCAACTTCCTGCGAAGAATACTGAAAGTCTTCAAGGTGAACGAGGCCAAGTTCGGCCAGCGCATCCAGAGTTATCTCTTTATCTTTGGTCTGGACAACCATTGATACATGTTTCATCTCTGCGATCATCGCTTAAGCCTCCCTCACCAGTTTATTTTTCGATAACTTGCCCCGCACAACAGCTGCTGTCTGTTGATCACCGAGGAAAATATTAATGCGCCGAATATTTTCTTTTGTGTCAGGGATCTTTACCTTTTCGAACAAGTTGACCCGCTGGGTGGTAATTCTCAACTCTTCTCCCAAAAGTTCGGCCTGTTGTTTAAGAATATGAAGTTCCATATCCGCCGAAAATAGTTCTTTCAGCTTTTGAATACCGGCATCCACCCACAGCGGATAGAACATCAGGTCGTAGGGAATATTCTCGTATATGATCCCGTTAAACACTGGAATATCAACACCGGCAATATTAGCGGTTTCCAGATCCGTCTCTTTTACCCTAACCAGCTCGGCAATATTTAATTTTTCGCCAAAGACATGTACCCAACTCAACAGTTCAGCATTGATTCTTTCCCGCTGCCGGCTCTTTTCGTTTATCTGCAATTCAACCTGCCGGATCTCCATCTGCAAGAGCTGCTTCTTCAGAACCAGTGTGGGTAAATAGCGCTTGAACCTTTTAAGCTGATCCTTTTGCTTTTTTAATTCGTTTTTTGTATATTTTATTTTCGACATAATCTACACCTTATCAGGCCAGAATTTTTCGATCAGCTCCGTCTTTAATCCAGTTTCCTCCGACGCAAAACAGCTGCTTAAAATTTCCCACCCCTTGTCCAGGGCGGCTTCCAGAGGAATATTAACGGAAAGATCCATCATTTCCTGTTCAAACAGCCAGCCATAAGCTAAAAGTTTCTCGTCCCAGTCTGACATTTTAAAGCCCATCGATTTCTTCTCCAGGGATTCCTTGAAAGCAGCGTATAATTTAATCATGCCGTCCATGATGGCACGATGATCTGCGCGGGTATCACCATTTACCAGCTGCTTTAACCTTGATAGAGACCCGAATGGCTCGATACGACCATTACGAAGATAGAACTGCCCTTCGGTAATGTAACCCGTATTATCAGGAACAGGATGGGTGACATCGTCGCCCGGCATGGTGGTAACACCAAGAATAGTAATTGAGCCTGACCCTTCAAAGTCAACAGCCTTTTCGTAGCGTGAGGCTAGTTGGGTGTAAAGGTCTCCGGGATAGCCACGGTTGGAGGGAACCTGTTCCATCGTAATGGCAATTTCCTTCAAGGCATCGGCGAAGTTGGTCATATCTGTGAGCAGAACAAGAACCCGCTTGTCCTGGATGGCAAAGTTCTCCGCCACCGCCAGGGCAATATCGGGCACCAGCAGGGATTCAACGACGGGGTCGGACGCAGTATGAACAAAGAAGATCGTTCTGGACATCACGCCGCCTTTTTCCAAAGTATCCTTGAAGAAAAGATAATCGTCGTATTTAAGTCCCATCCCACCAAGGATGATAATATCAACCTCTGCCTGCAGGGCTATCCGGGCTAAAAGTTCGTTATACGGCTCTCCAGAAACTGAAAAGATAGGCAGTTTTTGTGACTCCACCAGCGAATTAAAAACATCAATCATCGGGATCCCTGTCCGGACCATGTTACGGGGGATAATACGCTTGACGGGATTAACGGAGGGACCACCAATTTCAACCATTGTATCGGTAAGTTCAGGTCCTCCGTCCCGCGGACGCCCTGATCCGTCAAAAATGCGCCCTAAAAGGTTGGGTGAAAAGGATACTTTCATCGGCTCACCCATGAACCGGACTTCGTCCCCGGTGGAGACGCCCCGTCCTCCATTGAAAACCTGCAGGGCAACTTCATCGCCTTTCAGACGGATCACTTCCGCCATCGATGAGCCATACCTGCTCCCCACAACGGCAAGCTCCTTGTAGCGCACTCCCTTTGCCTTTACGGTAATAACGTTACCGGAGATCGATTCGATTTTACTGTATACTTTTTGCAACGCTAGCCCCTCCTTGATTCGCCTGCCATAAGACTTTCGGCATCTGCTTCAACCCCAATTTTCTTGTCGGCCAGCAGTTCAGAGATGGTTTTCTCCAGATTATTGAACTCGTCGCTTTTCCATTTTTTGCCATTATAGTCCAGGAAGTTCTGGCGCACCCGGTTAAACCAGGAGCGGGCTTCCTCTTTGCCGGTAAAATCTAACCTGGCCGTCAGGATATCGATCAGAATATCGTAGATGTGTAATTGGCGCTCAGGCTCAACCGCAGCATCGACAAGATCAAAAGAGTTTTGCTGGATATAGACGTAATCCAGTAACTCCGATTTCAGATAAATGATATAATCAGCAAGTGAAGTTCCCTCTTCACCAACCACCTTCATCATTTGGCCAACTTCGTCACCTTTAAAGAGAATGGCCCGTCCATACTCGGTTTTCTGCTGATCAATGATGCCCTTATATTTTGACCAGGATTCTAGGGGGTGGATAGCAGGGTATTTACGGGCGTCCGCTCGCTGCTGTGACAAACCGTGAAATGCTCCTACCACCTTTAATGTGGCCTGGGTTACCGGTTCTTCAAAGTTACCACCGGCCGGAGAAACAGTGCCGCCGATGGTTACGGAGCCGATATCGCCACTTTTCAGACGAACTATCCCAGCCCGCTCGTAAAAGGCAGCAATCAGGGATTCTAAGTAAGCAGGAAAGGCTTCCTCTCCCGGAATTTCTTCCAAACGTCCAGACATTTCACGCATCGCCTGGGCCCACCGTGAAGTTGAATCTGCCAGCAGCAGCACGTTTAGACCCATCTGACGGTAATATTCGGCCATGGTGACCGCCGTATAAACCGAAGCTTCACGGGCGGCGACCGGCATGGAAGAGGTGTTGCAGATGATGATGGTCCTTTCCATTAGAGAACGGCCGGTTTTCGGATCGGTCAGCTCGGGAAACTCCTTTAAGGTCTCCACTACCTCGCCGGCACGCTCACCACAAGCGGCGATAATAATAATATCCGCGTCAGCATACCTGGATGTAATCTGCTGCAGAACCGTTTTACCGGCACCGAAAGGACCGGGAATGCAGTAAGTACCGCCCTTGGCTACGGGGATAAAAGTGTCGATGATTCTTAGCTTGGTAATCAGCGTTTCTTCCGGCTTCAAGCGCTCTGCATAATTTTTGATAGCCCTTTTTACAGGCCAGTTAAAAACCATCGTCAACTGATGAAGATCACCTTTTTCATCTTTAACCTCAGCCAGCACATCATTGATGGTATGCTTTCCAGACGCAGAAATGCTCTCAATTGTAAGAAAACCCTCAAGCTGGAAGGGGGCCATAATCAAGTGATTAAAAAGACCCTCTTTGACAAAACCGATCTGTTCGCCGGCTTCCAACCTGGCGCCGACCTCCACCGTTGGGTTAAATTCCCACTCTTTTTTGTCATCGAGAGCCGCCAGATAGACACCGCGGTCTAAAAAGAAGCCACACTGCTCCGCCAGTTCGGGTAAGGGGTTTTGCAATCCATCATAAATTTGCCCCAATAAGCCCGGGCCTAACTGCACACTGAGTAGCTCACCGGTAAAATCAACAGTTTCCCCCACACTGATACCCGAAGTCATTTCAAAAACCTGGAGGTCGGCCACGTTTCCTTTAATACGGATGACCTCTGATTTTAATTTCTTGTCACCGGTATTGATATAACAGACCTCGTTCATCGTGGCTTCGCCGGTATATTCCACAGATACCATATTTCCGCTAACGCCAATTACTTTGTTAATCGTCCTCACCCATTTCTATAAGGTAATCATTATTATAACTGTCAGTTAAAGCAGCGTATTCTTTCTCGAAAGAATCTCTGCCAGGCTTTTCCTGAAATTTTTCCTGGCGTAAGGCAAGCTGAAGTTTTAAATAATAAACGACCAAAGCCTCAAGATCAAAATAGTGGCGAGCGCTCATTTCCTCTAGAAAACTCCACCGTAATTGGTCCAAATATCGTTCAGCATCCAACGGTGAATCTAAAGCCATAACCGCACGCACCGTTTCAAGAATGTTGTAGCTACCATCCGAGCCCTGTAGGTTTGGAGGATTTTCAAACGGCAGTTTCATAATCCGGGCTTTAGCCAATTCCAAACGTAGATCCTTTTCCCAGGAGAGAATCCGGTCAGCAAAAGAAAAGCCGGTTGGCTCCGTTTGACCCCAACGGCTTTTTAACAATATCTGGTAACTTTTTGCATCAATCGTATCTTCAGCAAACTGCAAAAAATATTCTTCCGAAACAGGTATTTTTTCTCCCAGTCTTATCGTTTCCAGGGCGGCTAAAGTATAATAATGGTTTTTCAAGACGCTTTCCTCCAGGTCCTTAGATTGAATCTTTTAAAGCTGCCGCAAGGTCGGGGGAGAGAGCCTGAGAAAGAACCTCCGCTATACTTTCCTTAGAAAAATCGTATAAAACCCCACTAGTACCACCGATACGAAAACCTTTATCAAACTTTGCAGAAGGGATGATTTCCACTCCACTTTTAAGGCTCTGCGACAATTTCCCTTTTAAGGACTCTTCTAGTTTTTTGGCATCTTTTGCAGAGAGAACCACCCTGATCCCCTCTTCGCCCTTTTCAGCCCACGCATTGACCATATCAACAATAATTTTCTCGGTTAAAGAAGTTGTCAGCGCGGTATCTATAGATTCAATGATCACCGCGTCAAATCTTTTCCTAAGCTGCTTGTCCAGGCCAATTAAGACATCGCGGGCGGCCTGCTTTATTGCAGCTATGCCGGCAGCTTTTTGCTGCTCGATCTCCTTTTCGGACTGGGCCTTATAGGATTCAGCTTTGGCCTGAGCATCCTTAATTAGTTGAGCTGCTTTTTCTTCGGCTTTGGAAACTATCTTTCCAGCTTCAGTCTCGGCCGCAATGACACCCTCGTTTTTAATTTTGTCAATTAGTTCTTTTACCTGAATAGACATGCCACACCATCCTTATAAACTGATACAAATTTGCTCTCTCGCGGTAACCAATTCAAAGACTGCAAGAGAATAACCTGAACTATGCCGCATTAATATTTTACCAAGCCCCTATTTTACGCCAAAAAAACCTTCATCAACCGTTGGTTTGAAGGGTCTTTTTAAATTTTCTGGCGTAGAATCTAAGTAATTATCATCCCTACTTAGCTAAAGCGGTTTTGAATGCATCAGTAAGCGCTATGCGAAAATCGGAATGCAAACAAATCGCTGAATTATGAAAATAATCATACAAACCCAAAGCGGAACACGCGAAGCATTATACTATAAAACTGACCTTAAATCCAGCTTCGGCAAAAATCTCTTTCGCCAAATCATCAGGATAATTAGAGGCAAGCACCAGCGATCTGATCCCTGCGTTAACCAGCATTTTGGCACAGACTGCACAGGGATAATGGGTGCAGTACAAAACTGCTCCTTCTATGGCTACGCCATGTACTGCCGCCTGGATGATGGCATTTTGTTCTGCATGCAGGCCGCGACACAGTTCGTGGCGCTCCCCGGAAGGCACTTTCAGTTGTTCCCTGATACAACCCACCTCGGCGCAATGGCCCAGCCCGCCGGGAGCTCCGTTATAGCCAGTTGACAGAATTCGCTTGTTTAAAACAAGCAGAGCACCGACTTTTCGTCTGAGACAGGTAGACCTTTTTGAAACGACCGTGGCGATTTCCATAAAATAGCTGTCCCAATCGGGTCGTTCAGCTGTGCAGTCATCTTTCTTCATCAGGCCGTTCCGAAGAGGCGGTCTCCCGCGTCTCCCAAACCCGGTATGATATAGGCATTTTCGTTCAATTTTTCGTCCAGGGCTCCGAGATAGATCTTCAGATCGGGATGGCTGTCAGTAATTTTCTTAATCCCTTCGGGAGCGGCAATCAGGCTCAGTAACCTGATCTTTTTAACACCCGCTTTTTTGAGCATATCGACAGCATAGGTTGCTGAGCCTCCTGTAGCCAACATCGGCTCCAGCAGAAAGCAATCTAGTTCGTCTATGTTAGGAGGTAAGTTACAGTAGTATTCAACCGGAACATGCGTGTCGTGATCGCGATAGAGCCCGATATGACCAGCGCGGGCATAGGGGAAAAGCCTCAAAGCGCCGGAGACCATGCCTAGTCCCGCCCGCAGGACGGCTACAAAAACCGGGTTGGGGTTTTTAACCACTACCCCTTTTGCGGCCGCGACAGGAGTAACGATATCAGTTTCGACGGTCTCCATATCTTTAGTAGCCTCATAAATAAGAAGAGCGGTAATCTCTTCGACGAGGTCGCGAAACTGCCAGTTTTCGGTTTCCTTCCTCCGGCAGAGGGTCAGCTTATGCTGAACCAGCGGATGATTGACAACAACTACATTTTCCATAACAACTCATCTCCTTTTGAACTTTTAATAAACAGGGAACTCGCCGGCGAGCAGAGCCACCTCCTTTTTCAGTTGATTCAGATAAAGCTGATCACTGCGGTGATCAATTGCACCACCAATTATGGCGGCGATTTTTTTCATCTCTTCCGAGCCCATTCCGC
>Ga0208244_101594_pt1 | contig 11248 bp, 13 predicted proteins | sample SubbioCR12Aug_5A_FD_184828 | JGI IMG/M metagenome (GOLD analysis project Ga0208244, IMG submission 184828) | Serpentinite rock and fluid subsurface biosphere microbial communities from McLaughlin Reserve, California, USA - CR12Aug_5A (SPAdes) | ecosystem: Environmental > Terrestrial > Deep... | reverse complement strand
GACACCAACTCACGTTTCGGGAAAAACCGCCGCCGATACGCTGGCTGAACGAAAACTAGTGGGATATTTTGGATTTTAGGGGCCGCGATTTTTAGAAAAAGGGGGTTTTCGGTCAGGCACTAAATATACTGTTTATTCTGTATAAATCCATCGGGAGATTGACCATGGCCGACGGCACCAGAAAGCCCGCCGCAGCAAAGCCCGCGACCGTTGTTGCGCGCACCACGACCGCCGCCCGCGCCAAATCGGCCGCCGCCAAACCAGTTGCCGCCAGGCCCGCAGCACGGGCAAAGACAGCCCCGGCAGTTGGCCCCGCAGCCAGAAGGCGGGCGCCGGCCACTGCCAGGGCAGCGACGGCAAGCGCAACAAAAACCGCTGCGCGTCCTGCCGCGGCCAGGAAGTCGCCCCCGGTAAAGAAAGCCCCGCACGAGCCAGTGCCGTTTGCCGCCAAGGACAGCAAGGCGGGCAAGCCGGCCAAGGAAAAAAAAGCCAAACTGGTCCGCGACAGCTTCACCATGCCGGATGGCGAGTACGCCCTGATCGCCGCACTCAAGAAGCGTTGCCTGGATGCGGGGGTGTCGGCAAAGAAAAGCGAGATCCTGCGCGCAGCCGTGGCGAATCTGGCGAAGCTGGGTGACGCCTCGGTGGTGGCCGCGGTGCGCCGTCTGGAGGTCATCAAGACAGGGCGCCCCGCCAAAGGGTCAAAGTAGTTTACGGGCGATCGGGATAAGGGCTTGGGTGGCGGGTAAGCCGTCCACCTGCCCCTTGCCGGCGCGTCCCGCGCCAACCTCGACCCTCAGCGCGGCGCTTGCCAGCAGTTATTGCTGATCTGCCAGGTCATCGAGAGCTGTTCGCTGCTGGGATACAGCACGTATTTGACCCCCATGTAGTCGGCGCCTTTGCGCCAGAACATCGCCAGCAGGTTTTTTTCGCCACTGGCGATGACGCTGGTGGTGGGAATGACCTTGAGCGGATTGCCGTACAGGTTGGAATAGTTCGACGCGATGATGACGAAGTGACGGAAGGCCGGTTCGACTTCCTGGTCGAATGCCACCAGGCTGCCGTTGCAGAAGGTGAACAGAAAGCGGCGGCCGGCGGGGTGGTCGGGGGGATCGTAAACCAGCAGGCCATCGCTGCCGACCGGCAGGGACTTGCCGAAATTCCAGGTCTTGAGCGCCTGTTCGACCTCGGCGCGGCTCATGCCATGTTTGAATTCGCCGACTTCCCAGGCCTGGGCAGGCAGGGTGAGCAGCAATCCTGCAAGCAGGACAAGTTTTCTCATTCTCATGACGATCCTGATGCGGGACAAACCAGCTTGAAGCTTAGTGCAGCCGGCAAGCTGCGCACGCGCGGGCTTATTTTCCGCTGACGGCACCAAACACTTTTTTCAGCAGATCGCTACCGGCCTGCATGGGGTTGGCGCGGATTGCGGCTTCCTTTTCGCCGATCACGGTGTAGAGCCGGTCGAGCGCCTGCTGGGTGACGTACTGCTCGACGCTGGCCTGCTTCCTGTCGATCAGGTTGAACTGCGAGGCTGCACCGGCGTACTGGTTGTACTGCTGCGCCAGCCCGACCTTGTCGGTGGTTGCCTTGACGATGGGACCGAAGCGTTCGGTGAGTGTGGATTCGGTTTTCCTGCGGAAGAAGTCGGTGGCCGAAGTCTGGCCGCCGGTCAGGATGCCGCGGGCGTCTTCCAGCGTCATTGCCCTCACCGCATCGACCAGCAGGGTTTTGGCTTCCGGCACCGCGGCTTCGGCGGCGCGGTTCATCGACAGCACCAGTTCGTCGGTCTGCCGGCCCATGCCGAGCATGCGCATGGCCTTTTCGGCCTTCTGCAGGCTGGGCGGCAGCGGGATTTTCAGCGCGGGATTGCCGAAAAAGCCGTCCTTCTGTCCCAGCTGGGCGACGGCGGCGTCGGCGCCGCGGGTAAGCGCCTCCTTCAGCCCGGCGTTGATGTCGGCGTTGGAGAGCGCGTCGATGCCGCCGGCGGCTGGCTGGCCGGCCGGCTTGCCGAGCACGCCCCGCAGCATTTCGTTCCAGTCGACGGCGTGGGCGGGCAGGACCAGGGTGAGGCCGGCGGCCAGGACGATCCAGCGCGTTGAAATCAGGGGGGGCATGGTGCGTTTCCTGGAAGTATTTTGCTTACAGCACTTCTGCAGCATAGTCTGCCAGGCGCGAACGTTCACCCCTTTGTAGCGTCACGTGGCCATTGTGCAGCCAGCCCTTGAAGTGATCGACCACGTAGGTGAGGCCGGAACTGCCCTCGGTGAGGTAGGGCGTGTCGATCTGCGAGATGTTGCCCAGGCACACCACCTTGGTGCCGGGGCCGGCGCGCGTGATCAGCGTCTTCATCTGCTTGGGGGTGAGGTTCTGCGCTTCGTCGATGATGAGGAATTTGTTGAGGAAGGTGCGCCCGCGCATGAAGTTCAGCGACTTCACCTTGATCCGGGAGCGGACCAGGTCCTGCGTCGCCGCGCGCCCCCAGTCGCCGCCGTCGTCCTCGCTTTTATTCAGCACGTCGAGGTTGTCTTCCAGCGCGCCCATCCACGGTGTCATTTTTTCTTCCTCGGTGCCGGGCAGAAAGCCGATGTCTTCGCCGACCGGCACGGTGACGCGGGTCATGATGATTTCACTGTAGAGCTTTTTATCGAGCACCTGGGCCAGCGCAGCGGCGAGCGTGAGCAGGGTCTTGCCGGTGCCAGCCTGGCCAAGCAGGGTGACGAAATCGATCTCGGGATCCATCAGCACGTTGAGCGCAAAGTTCTGCTCGCGGTTGCGCGCGACGATGCCCCACACGTTGTTCCGGGTGTGACTGAAGTCGCGCACCGTGATCATTTCCGCCTGCTTGCCTTCGACTTTGAGCACCTTGGCATAGAGCGGGTTGGGGCCTTCCTGGTAGACGAACTCGTTCGGCAGGAAACTGGAAACCAGCGGCCCCGCGATGCGGTAATGGGTGTGGCCATTGGCCTGCCACGATTCCATGCCCTTGCCGTGGCTGTCCCAGAAGTCGGCGGGCAGTTCGCGCAGGCCGGCATACAGCAGGTCGGTGTCTTCCAGCACCTTGTCGTTGAAGTAGTCCTCGGCCGGCAGCCCCAGCGTGCGCGCCTTGATCCGCATGTTGATGTCTTTCGACACCAGGATGACCTGACGCTTGGGGTGGTGGCGCGCCAGGAACAGCACCACGCCGAGGATCTGGTTGTCGACCTTGGACGTCGGCAGGGAGAGCGGAATGTCGTCGGTGATCGCCTGGGTCTGCAGGAACAGCTTGCCGCTGGCGGAATTGTGGCTGTGCGGCGCGAGTGGCACGCCTTCCTCGATGGTGTCGAGCTTCGAGACCATCTCGTCGATGAAGCGGCTGGTCTGGCGGGCGTTGCGCGAGACTTCGGTCATGCCCTTCTTGTGCATGTCGAGTTCTTCCAGCGTGGCGATCGGCACGTAGATGTCGTGCTCTTCGAAGCGGAACAGGCTGGTGGGGTCGTGCATCAGCACGTTGGTGTCCAACACGAACAGCTTGGTCTGGGCGGCGGCTTTTCTCGGCATGGCGTGGGGTGGGGTCGGTTGAGAATGCATTCATCCTACATCAAGCGGAAAGGGGCTTGTCGAGTTAAAAAAGTAAAGCTGAAACCTGACCGCCGGCGCGGATATGGCAGCGGTTTTCTCAGTAGAATGGCCGATTCTGAACCCGAGATTCGGCCCCCCCCATGCATCGTCGGCTGGTGTTGCTGTGTCTGGCGTGGGTGTGGGCGCCGCCGCTCTACGCCCAGGTCGCCGCGCACATCCTGCTGCAGGATTCGCCGCTGGCCGGGTTCCAGTACCACGCCGGCAAGACACTGTGGCCGCAGATGCGGGCGGGCGATGCGCTCACCCTGGTCCGCGAGCCGGACAATCCCCACGATGCCCGCGCGGTGCGGGTGGAATGGCAGGGCCACAAGATCGGCTACGTGCCGCGCCGCGAGAATGCCGACGTCGCGCGCTTGATGGATGGCGGCCAGACGCTGACGGCCCGGATCGCCCGCCTGGCCGAAGTGCGCGACCCGTGGTCGCGGGTGCGATTCGAAATCCTGATTCCCTTGCAGCCCTGAAGGAGCAAGCCATGAAGCGACTGATCGCATTCACCCTGATGCTGTTTGCCTGGCCGGCGCAGGCGGCCGCGGATGACCTCCCGCTTGCCAGCCTCAGCCTGCCGCCGGGATTCGAAGTCGAGCTGTTTGCCCGCGTGCCCAACGCGCGGCAGATGGCACTCGGCAAAAACACCCTGTTTGTCGGCAGCATGCGCGCCGGCAAGGTCTATGCGATTCCGCTCCAGGGCGCGCGCAAGCCGGTGGTCATTGCCGATGGCTTGAATATGCCGGTGGGCGTGGCGTTCCGCGACGGCGATCTCTACGTGTCGGCGGTGAGCCGCATCCTGCGGCTGCGCGATATCGAGACGCACCTCAACAAACCACCGCGTCCCGAGGTGGTCAGCGGCGCCTATCCCAGCGACCCCCATCACGGCTGGAAATTCATCGCCTTCGGCCCCGACGGCAGGCTGTATGTGCCGGTGGGCGCGCCGTGCAACATCTGCGAACCCGATCCGGACCGCTACGCCAACATCACCGCGCTCGATGTGACGAGCGGCAAGGTCGAAGTGGTCGCGCGCGGCGTGCGCAACAGCGTCGGCTTCGACTGGCAGCCGCAAAGCGGCGAGCTGTGGTTCACCGATAATGGGCGCGACCTGATGGGCGACGACGTGCCGCCGGACGAACTGAACCGTCTTTCCAAACCCGGCCAGCACTTCGGCTACCCGTATTGCCACGGCAGCACCATCGCCGATCCTGAGTTCGGCAAGGGCCGCCGCTGCACTGAGTTCGTGCCGCCGGTGCAAAATCTGGGTGCGCATGTGGCCAGCCTGGGCATGCGCTTCTACACCGGCACGCAATTTCCAGAACGCTACCGCAACGCCGTCTTCATCGCCGAGCACGGCTCGTGGAACCGCAGCAGCAAGGTCGGCTACCGCGTCAGCGTGGTGCGCCTGCAGGACAACCGCGCAGTGAGCTACGAACCCTTCGTCAGCGGCTGGCTGCAGGGCGAGTCTGCCTGGGGCCGCCCGGCCGACGTGCTGGCGATGCCCGATGGCAGTCTGCTAGTGTCGGACGATCACGCCGGCGCGATTTACCGCGTTGTCTACCGTGGCAGCCGGTAAAATATCGCCGATGAAACTGCTCGTCCTCGACACCTCCACCGAATACTGCTCCGCCGCGCTGTGGCTGGACGGCCGCATCCAGGCGCGCCGGGTGCTGGCCGGACAGCAGCATAGTTCGCTGCTGCTGCCGATGGTGGACGAGCTGCTGCGCGAATCGGATCTCGGCCTGCGTCAGTTCGACGGCATCGGCTACGGCGCCGGCCCCGGTTCGTTCACCGGCCTGCGCATCGCCTGCGCGGTGACGCAGGGGCTGGCGTTCGGCGCCGACCTGCCGGTGGTGGGCGTCTCCACGCTGGAATCGATTGCCGAGCAGGCAGGCGCAGAGCAGGTCCTGACCGTGCTCGACGCGCGCATGGCCGAGGTCTATTGGGCGGCCTATCGGCAGGACGGCACCGGCTGGCGTGCCATCACCGAACCGCAGCTGGCGCTGCCCGAATCGGTCGCCGTACCGCCCGGCGGCGACTGGGTCGGTGCCGGCAACGGCTTTGCCGCGCTCGGCGAGGTGCTGCGCCCGCGCCTGGCGACACAACTCGTGCGCATCGACGACACGCTGATGCCCGACGCCGCGGCAATGGCGCCGCTCGCCGCCCAGGCATTCCAACGCGGCGAGGGCATGGACGCCGCGCTTGCCGCGCCGATCTACCTGCGCGACAAGGTGGCACTGACGGTGGACGAGCGCCGCGCCAGGAAATCCGCATGAGCGCCCAGCCAGACACGCCGGTCCACGAGGTCGCGCACCGCCTGCGCCCGATGTGCGACGCCGACCTGCCGCGCATTCACCGCATCGAGCTTGCAAGCTACGAATACCCTTGGAGCCTGGGCAATTTCACCGATTCGATGAACGCCGGCTACAGCCTGTGGGTGCGCGAAGCCGAGGGCGAGGTGATCGGCTATTACGCGATGACGGCGGCGGCGGGCGAAGCGCATCTGCTCAACCTCACCATCGCGCCGATCTGGCGACGCCACGGCCTCGGGCGCGATCTGCTCGACCATTGCCTGGCGCGTGCCCGCGACCACAAGGCCGAAAGCCTGTTTCTCGAAGTGCGCACCGCCAACACGGCTGCCATCGCGCTGTATCGCAGCAACGGTTTCGTCGACCTGGCGGTGCGGCGTGCTTACTACCCGGCGCGCGACGGCCGCGAGGATGCGCTGATCATGAAGAAAGACCTGACCTGACATGCTGAGCCGCGACGACGTCTTCAACGAACTCGGCATCGGCCCGGTCTGGCGCCTGCGCGAAACGCCCATCACGCCGCTCTCGACTCTCGACTCTCCACTCTCCGCTCCCCCCTACACCTGGGACACGCTCAGCGACGCCGTCGCCCATTGCACAGCCTGCAAGCTTTCCGCCACTCGCACCCAGGGCGTGCTCGGCGTGGGCGACCGCAACGCCGACTGGCTGATCGTCGGCGAGGCGCCGGGCGAGGAGGAGGACGCACAGGGCGAGCCCTTCGTCGGCCAGGCCGGCAAGCTGATCGACGCCATGCTGGCCTCGATCGGCCTTGCACGCGGCGACAACGTCTACCTCACCAACGTGCTGAAATCGTACCCGCCCGGCAACCGCGATCCCGAGCCGGACGAAGTGGCCGCCTGCCGGCCTTATCTGCTGGCGCAGATCGAACTCATCCAGCCCAAGCTCATCCTTGCGCTGGGGCGCGTTGCCGCGCAAAATCTGCTCGACACCGACGACGCCATCGGACGCCTGCGCGGCCGGGCGCACGCGTTCCAGGGCGTGCCGCTGGTCGCGACCTACCACCCCGCCTACCTGCTGCGCAAGCCGACCGAAAAGGCCCGCGCGTGGGAGGACCTGTGCCTGGCGCGGCGGGCGATGCGGGGGGTGTGAAAACCTTTTTTATCCGCGAAGGACGCGAAGAAACGCGAAGAAAATCAAAAAATCCTTTGGGTTTTACTTCGCGTCCCTTCGCGTCCTTCGCGGATCGTATTTTTATTTTTGGACCTGTCAATTAATGAAACTCCTGCATTCCGCACTGCGCTTTCGCGTCAATTATTTCTCCGACCTCGGCCGCCATCAGGTGGTGATCTGGATGCCGGCCGACACGCCGCCGGTCGACGCCCAGGTGGATGTCGGGCCGAAGATCGAGCACGAGGTGCCGAACGAGGCGTTCCGCAGCGACATCGCGCCGCTGAAACTGGGGCGCTTCTACCCGTCGCTGCTGCTGCGCGCCGACGAAGCGCCCGGCCCGATGTTCCGCGTGATGAAGCTCAACGAGGCCAGCTTCGTCGCCAACTTCAGCCATCCGCTGCAGGGCCGCATCTTCAGCATCGACAGCGGCAAGGCCGATGTCTCGACCGAGCCGGTCGGCAAGGTCACGCAGCTGCTGGAATGGAGCGGCATGGAAACGCAGACGCAGACGCCGACCGAGTTCGAGGGGCCGGATTCGTTCAGCCGCGAGGACGAGTTTCCCGACACCGAGTTCTATACGGTTGCCAGAAAAGTCAGCCACGTCGATGCCGTCTGCGCGCGCCGCATCCAGGCGCTGTACCGCACCGTGCTGCCCGAGAACGCGCGGGTGCTGCGCCAAGACCGCCCGGAGGGCGAGCGTCTGGCGGCGTACCCCTTGCGGGTGCTCGACCTGATGGCGGGCTGGCGCTCGCACCTGCCCGATACGGTGCAGTCCGCCGTCGGGCTGGGTCTGAACGCCGAGGAACTTGCCGACAACCCGCAACTCGCCGAGCGCATCGTGAAGGACATCAACGCAGACCCCACATTGCCGTTTGCCGATGCCAGCTTCGACGCGGTGGTATGCACGGTGTCGTTCGAATACCTGACGCAGCCGCACAAGATCGTGGCTGAGGCCAGGCGGGTGCTGAAGCCGGGCGGGATGTTCGTGGTGACGCTGTCGCACCGCTATTTTCCGCCCAAGGTGATCAAGCTGTGGACCCAGTTGCATTCGATGGAGCGCATGGCCTGGGTCGGCATGCTGATCAAGCAGGCCGGCTTCAAGAAGGTGGAAACCTACGTCGAGCGCGGCCTCAAGCGCCCCAAGGACGACCGCTACGCCGACAAGCTGCCCGAGTCCGACCCGCTGTTTGCCACCTGGGGCGCGGCGTAAACCATAAAGATTCGGCCAATCTTGTTTGAAGATGCCACCACGGCACCGCTTTGAAGCCGCGTTTAGGCAGGGCGACTTCGAGCGGGGCGCGCTGGAAGGCATCCAGCAAATTAGTGTGCTGCTGGCGGCGCACTTCCCGCCATCCGGGCATAATCCGGACGAGCTGGCGAATCGACCGGTAATACTGAGGAGATGAGATGCAGGCGTATGTCGTGTGGTGGGTTCTGGCGGCGGTGCTGGTGGGTGTGGAGCTCACCAGCGGCACGTTCTATCTGCTGGTGTATGGTCTGGCGGCCGCGGCCGCAGGCGTGGCCGCCTGGCTCGGCGCCGGTTTGTTCGTGCAGTTGCTGACGGCAGGCGTCATCGCCACGCTGGGCACCCTGGCCCTGCGTCATTGGAAGCGGAGCACCGCGCATCCCGAATCCTCGCTGCAGAACATGGACATCGGCCAGACCGTATTGGTCGAATCCTGGCAGGGCGGTCGCGGCCAGGTCAAATACCGTGGTGCGCTGTGGGATGCCGAGGCCGAGTCGGCCGGCGTCGACAGCACGCACCCGCTGGTCATTCGTGCCGTCAAGGGCAATACGCTGATCCTGGGCAACTAAAACCGGGACGGCGCAATACGCTGACTCTGGACAACCCGGGACAGCGCAATACTTAATTCAATGGGAGAAAAATAAATGGATGTTGTCGCACTCGTCATTCTGATTGTTATCGCTATCGTCGTCGCCAAGGGCGTGCGCGTCGTCCCGCAGCAGAACGCCTGGGTGGTCGAACGCCTCGGCAAGTTCCACGCCGTGCTCGGCCCCGGCCTCAACCTGGTCATCCCCTTCATCGACGTCGTCGCCTACAAGCATTCGCTGAAGGAAATCCCGCTCGACGTCCCGAGCCAGGTCTGCATCACGCGCGACAACACCCAACTGGCGGTCGACGGCATTCTGTACTTCCAGGTCACCGACCCCAAGATGGCGTCCTACGGCGCAAGCGACTACATCGAAGCCATCTCGCAGTTGGCGCAGACCACCCTGCGCTCGATGATCGGCCGCATGGAAATGGACCGCACCTTCGAAGAGCGCGACGACATCAACCGTGGCGTCGTGCTGGCGCTGAACGAAGCCTCGACCAACTGGGGCGTCAAGGTGCTGCGCTACGAGATCAAGGACCTCACCCCGCCGAAGGAAATTCTTCACGCCATGCAGCGGCAGATCACCGCCGAGCGCGAAAAGCGCGCGCTCATCGCATCCAGCGAAGGGCGGATGCAGGAGCAGATCAACATCGCCACCGGCGCGCGCAATGCCGCGATTCAGGAATCCGAAGGCGAGATGCAGGCGGCGATCAACGTCGCCCAGGGCGAAGCCGAAGCGATCAAGGCCATTGCCGCCGCCAACGCCGAAGCCATCGCCCGCGTCGCGCGCGCCGTCGAACTGCCCGGCGGCATGCAGGCGGTGAACCTCAAGGTCGCCGAAAAATACGTCGAAGCCTTCGCCGGCATCGCCAAGGCCGGCAACACCCTGATCGTGCCGTCCAACATGGCGGACATCAGCACGCTGATCGCGGGAGCGATGAGCGTGGTGAAGTCGACTGGGGCGGGCGCGCAGTAAACAAACCTGAAGTGTGCAGGGGACTTGCCCGGGGGGTATCGTGATCAGCAAGTCATCTGGCGTGACAGATACCGAGCACATGCTCGCGGAGTTCTGCGAGCGAACTTTCCTTAAGCTATGGAGCTATCCGAATCCTTACAAGGATGACGGCCACGAGCTGTGCGACTTGCTGGTCGTCTTCGGCGACTACGTCTTTATCTTCTTCGACCGCGAGAACCAGCTTCCGGAAGTGCCCGACAAAGACCCGAAGGTCCTCTGGGATCGGTGGAAGCGCAATGTCGTTGACCGCCAAGTCAAGACTGCGCATGGGGCCGAGCGGTACATCCGCAGCGGGCGGGCTATCTTCCTCGATGCCAAGGGCACTAGACCGTTCCCCCTCGCCATCGAGCCTTCAAACATTCACAAGATCATCGTCGCACACGGTGCGAAGGAGGCCTGCGAAAAGGCCTCGGCACAAAATGTTTACGGTAGCCTGGCGATCACGTATTGCGAGAGTGACGGCGGCCCAACGCACCCCTTCCACGTTGAGATCGATAAGCGCAACCCTGTTCATGTCTTCGACAGTCACAACTTGTCGATCGTGCTGGGCGAGCTGGATACAGTCAGCGATTTCTCTGACTATCTCGACGAAAAGCTGCGGGCCGTTGCCAAGTTTGATTCACTTGTTTACTGCGGCGAGGAAGACCTGCTTGGCCACTATCTTCTCAACTACGATAAGACGGCGAAGCAGCACATCATCGGAACGAAGCGCGATGACGTAAACAGCGTGATGATCGGCGAAGGAGAGTGGCATGACTTCATCAAGACCGACCTCTACAAGAACACCAAGAATGAAGACCGGATTTCATATTTTTGGGATGAGCTGATTCAGCGAACCTGCCAGAACGCACTGAGCGGGACGCTTGGTGGGAACTCAGACCTGCTGAGAGGGCAGAGCGCTATCTTCGAGATGGTGAAAGAACCGCGCTTCATCCGGCGAGCACTCGCAGACAAGATGAGGCGAACCGTCGTCAGTTTTCCTGACCACCAAAGCCAACTCACCCGACAGGTTACCTTCCTGCAGTCTTATCGGCCGGATGTCGGCTATGTGTTCTTCCAGCTCCGGGTCCCAGACGCCCTCCGCAAGGAGTCTGACTATCTCGACAAGCGGCGGACGCTGCTAGTGTTTAATTGCGTAAATTAATAATAGTATTGCGAAGCTGTGACCCCCGAACCTCTCGTTTACGCCAGACGAATGGCGCTGCGTTTTCGTTGTAGGCGGCGATGAACGCATGGATGGCCTCGACGAGTTGCTCGATGCTTCGGAAGCTTGCGTTGTTGAGTGTCTTTCGCTGGAAAATGCCGAACCAAATTTCGACTTGATTGAGCCAGCTCGCGCTGGTGGGCGTGAA
>Ga0208244_101593_pt1 | contig 11258 bp, 8 predicted proteins | sample SubbioCR12Aug_5A_FD_184828 | JGI IMG/M metagenome (GOLD analysis project Ga0208244, IMG submission 184828) | Serpentinite rock and fluid subsurface biosphere microbial communities from McLaughlin Reserve, California, USA - CR12Aug_5A (SPAdes) | ecosystem: Environmental > Terrestrial > Deep... | reverse complement strand
GAACTGCGCGCCGCGCTCGGCGTACATGAGCAGGATGTCGATGATTTCGAGCAGGACATCGGGGTTGCGAAAATCCAAATCCACCTGATCGGCGCTGAAGGTCGTCCAGACTTTGCGTTTGCCAGCGGCGGTTTCAAATTCGGTCAACAAGGGCAGGGCGCGCGGACGGACAACATTCGACAGGTCAGGGTTGCCTTTGATCGTGACGAAATAATCGCGGTAGGGTTCTTCATTACGCAGAAACTTCTCAAACCACTCCCCTTGCGCGGAGGCGTGATTGATGACCCCATCGAACATCAGGCGGAAAGACTTGCCCCATTCTTCAACATCCCGCCAATCGCCCAAGTCCGGGTCCACCGCGCGGTAATCCTTGACCGAAAAGCCGTCGTCGGACGACCAGGGATAGAACGGCAGGATGTGAACCCCACCGACGACGGCGCGCAGATGCGCTTCGCAAAATTCCGCCAGCGTTCGCAGATGGGATTTTCCATTCCCCCGCACCTGGTCGCCGTAGGTGATCAACAGCGAGTCGCGTTCGGTCAACGATGAAGCGGCGGGAGCGGGAATCCGTCCGCGATAGCGTTCGATCAGTTTCGATAAACGTTCGACCGCTTCGGCGGCGCGTTCCGCCCCATAAATTTTAGTAAGAGTTGTGGTATAAAAAGTTTGCATCATGCACGTCATTGTACTGTATGAGCATGGGGAGACTATTAATGAACGGTAAGGAGAAACATACATGGCGCAATCGCGAAATATCGGATTCATATCCACCCGTTTTGCGGGGACGGATGGGGTCTCACTCGAAACGACCAAATGGGCGGACGTCCTCGAACGGATGGGGCACAAATGCTTCTACTTCTGCGGGGAATGCGACCGACCCGACGAAATCAGTTACGTGGTTCCCGAAGCCTTTTATCGGCACCCCGAGATCGATGCCATCAACCGGGTGGCATATCAGGGTACATGGGGAACCCTGCACGAGGGGCGCAAGATGCATCCCGAAATTCACGTCCATCGCAAGGACTTCTTTTCGGTGTACATCCGCCCCGCGCACATTACCCAACGCATTCAGGAATTGCGCATCCACCTCAAGGAGGAATTGTATAAATTCGCGCACAAGTTCGCGCTCGAACTGCTGATCGTCGAAAACGCGCTGACCATTCCGTTGAATATTCCGTTGGGGCTTGCGACCACAGAGTTCATCGCCGAGACGGGCTATCCCGTCATCGCGCACCACCACGACTTCCACTGGGAACGCCAGCGCTTCATGAACAACTCTGTGCATGATTACCTCGCCGCGGCATTCCCGCCGCACCTGCCGTCCATCCACCATGTCGTCATCAACTCATTGCAGGCGCAGCAACTCGCCTCGCGGATCGGGGCGACATCGATGGTCATTCCCAACGTGATGGACTTCGACACCCCGCCGCCGCCGCCCGATGATTATGCCGATACGGCTCGCGCCGACCTCGGGGTTGCCCCCGACCAGTATCTTTTTCTCCAGCCCACGCGGATCATCCAGCGCAAGGGCATCGAACACGCCATCGAGTTGACCCGCCGCCTCGACCTGCCCGCGGAATTGGTCATCTCGCACGCGGCGGGGGACGAAGGCACGGAGTACGAGCGGCGCGTGCGTGAATTTGCCAAATTACTGGATGTGGTGATTCGGTTCGAGGCAGATATCATCGGCGAGAGAAGAGGCGTCACCCCCGACGGGCGGAAAATCTACTCGCTTGGAGATGTCTATCAAAAGTCGGACCTGGTGACCTACCCCTCCACCCTCGAGGGCTTCGGCAACGCATTTCTCGAAGCGATCTATTTCAAGCGTCCGCTGGTGGTCAATAACTATTCCATTTACGAAGCGGACATCAAGCCGAAGGGATTCAAAGTGATCGAGTTCGACGGCTTCATCAGCAACGCCACACTGGAGGAGACGCGCTATGTGTTGAAACACCCGGAAGAGACCGCCGAGCACGCCGAACACAACTACGAACTGGCACGCCGGTATTTTTCCCATACCATGCTTGAAAACCACCTGAAGTTATTGCTGTCCGACTGTTTTGGAGAGGATGTATGAAAATCGCCCTGCTGCATTATTCGTCCCCGCCCATTGTTGGGGGCGTGGAAGGCGTCCTCGCGCACCACGCGCGCCTGATGGCAAACGCGGGACACGAAGTGACCATCCTTGCCGGGCGCGGCGAACCCTTCGACGAGCGGATTCCCGTGCGCATCCTACCGCGGCTGGACTCGCGCCACGCCGAGGTTATGGAGGTCAAGGGGTTTCTGGATGCCGGCAAACGCACGCCCGCCTTCGACAAACTCCACGCGCGGATCAAGGAAGAACTGCTGGAAGAACTGCGCGATTGCGACGTACTGATCGCCCACAACGTCGCGTCCTTGAACAAAAACCTGGCATTGACCGCCGTCCTGCACGAAACGTACAAGTCGCCCGGCTTCCCGCATCTGATCCTCTGGCATCACGACCTCGCATGGACAACCCCGCGTTACCGCCACGAACTCCACAAGGGCTACCCCTGGGACTTGCTGCGCTCGCATTGGAACGGCGTCACCCAGGTTGTCATCTCCGAGGTGCGGCGGCGGGAGCTGGCGGAATTATTCGGACTGACCAACGGCTCGATCCGCGTCATTCCGAACGGGGTGGATTTCAACGCCTTCTTCAAACTCGAATCCGATACCATCGGGTTGATCGAACGCCTGAATCTCGCGGGGGCTGACCCGTTATTCCTGCTCCCGGTGCGCCTGACGACCCGCAAGAACATCGAATTTGCCCTGCGCATCCTGGCGGAGTTGCGAAGGGAGTATCCCAACGCCATGCTGCTGGTGACGGGACCCGAAGGTCCGCACAACCCGGCGAACCAGGCATACAAACAAAAACTGTTCGACTTGCGCGACGAATTGAAACTTCATGACACGGCACATTTCCTGGCGGAAGTCACATCCGAATTCATGCCCGACGGGGTCATTGCCGATTTCTACCGCATTGCGGATGCGCTATTATTTCCCAGTTTGGAGGAAGGCTTTGGAATTCCGTTGATCGAAGCGGCTTTCAGCAAAATCCCCGTGTTCTGCGCGGACATTCCCGTCCTGCGCGAACTGGGCGGGGATGACGTTACATTTTTTGCTCCGACGGCAGATCCTGCCGGGGCGGCAGAGCAGATCAAAGTCAGGCTCGAGGCGGAAGCCACATCCCGCTGGGGTCGCCGCGCAAAGCACGGCTTCACCTGGGGACAGGTCTATTCCAAACACATCGCGCCGCTATTGGAGGAGGTATATCCATGACAAAATCGCATAAATTAAAACTTGCGCTCGTTCCCATCGGGCTCGACGACGATGGTCAGGAAGCGCTCAATGCCGCACACCAAATTGCGGCGGATATCCTGCTGGTTGGCATCGTAGCCGTTGGAAAGGGGCAATCCGTAAGCGCGGGATCGCCAAAGGCAAGGGCGATCCGCAAACGATTGATCTCCCTCGCAAATTCGCACATCCGATACAAATCAACTGTCATTGTTTCGTCCACTCCATGGAAAGACTTGCAGGGCATCATCCGCAACGAAAAAGCCGATCTGCTCATCGTGGAATGGAAGGATGGAAAAACGACATGGGGCGACCCCATCGCGAAGATCCTCCTAAACCCCGTTTGCGATACCGCCATCGTGCGCGGGACATTCCACACCAAGTCGGAACGGGCGCTGGTTGCCGTGCGCGGCGGTCCGTACTCGGAACTGGCGTTTCAACTTGGGCTGAGCCTGCAAGCCAGGCAATTGGACGTGCTGCACATCTCGCTCACCGGCACGGAATCGGACGCGCCGTTCAAAGGCATGAAACACATCCTGAGCCATATCCCGGAGGCAAACCTGCGTTCGATCACCACAGACGATGCGGTCAGCGCAATTCTGGAAGAATCCCATCACTATGATACAGTGGTACTCGGTACAACAGCCTCGAAAACCACCGGGGGAAACATACTCGGTCCTGTAGCCGAAAAACTGCTGTTCGAATCCTCCGCCAATGTCGTTCTTGTCAAGACGCGCCGCCCAATGCCCGAATCCATGCTGGATGAAAGCATCGGATATAAGGCGATCTCCATCCTGGTGGATAAATGGTTCGCCGAGAACACCTTCCATGCCGAGGAATTTTCCAACCTGAAGGAACTGATGGCGCTCAAGGAAAAGCAGGGCAGTACGATCAGCCTGGCGCTCCCCGCGCTAAACGAGGAGGCGACCGTCGGCAAGGTCATCCGCACGATCAAGAAAGAATTGATGGGGAAATATCCCCTGCTGGACGAGATCGTGCTGATCGATTCCAACTCGACCGACCGCACGCGCCAGATCGCAAAGAGACTCGGCGTGCCGGTGCACATCCACCAGGACCTGCTTCCTGAAATGGGGGCGCGGGACGGCAAAGGCGAAGCCTTGTGGAAAAGCCTGCTCATCACCAAAGGCGACATCATCGCATGGATCGACACGGACATCGTCAACATCCACCCGCGCTTCGTTTATGGGATCATCGGTCCGCTGTTGTTGAACCGCACCATCCAATTCGTGAAGGGCTTTTATCGCCGTCCACTGCGAGTCGGCGACAAAATGCAGGCGGGCGGCGGCGGGCGCGTTACCGAACTGACCGCGCGCCCGTTATTGAATCTCTTCTATCCCGAACTGTCCGGTGTCGTCCAGCCGCTCTCCGGCGAATACGCAGGACGCCGCGAGGCGCTCGAAAAAGCGACTTTCTTCTCAGGCTACGGCGTGGAGACGGGTCTGTTGATCGACATCTTCGAAAATTTCGGACTGCGCGCCATCGCACAGTCCGATCTACAGGAACGCATCCACCACAACCAGGAACTGGAGGCGCTGGGCAAAATGTCCTTTGCCATCATCCAGACGGTGCTCCGCAAACTCGAGCCGCGCTACGAACGTTCGATCATCGAAGAGATCAACAAAACGATGAAGTTGATCAAATATTCGAAAGGTGGTTATTACCTCGAAGTGGAGGAGGTCGCCGAGCGCGAACGCCCGCCGATGATCACCATCCCCGCCTATTTGGAGCGGAATAAAAAATGACAAAACTCTGCCTCGTTCGACACGGTCAAACCGATTGGAACCTCGAAGGGCGCTATCAGGGGCAGAGCGACGTGCCGCTGAACAAGAATGGGCATGAACAGGCTGCAACGCTTGCAGAAACATTGAAAGGAGAACCTTTCACCGCCGTCTATTCCAGCGACCTGATGCGCGCCCGCAAAACCGCCGAGCCCGTTGCCAATGCCCTCAGGATGACGGTCCAGATCGAGCCGCGCCTGCGCGAGATCAACCAGGGCGAATGGGAAGGTCAACTGGTGGACGACATCAAAGCGCGTTACGCCGATTTGTGGGCACAGCGCAAGGGCGATCCCGCCAGCGTCCGTCCGCCGGGCGGCGAGACCGTCGGCGAAGTGGCGGAGCGCGTCCACGCCGCGCTGGATGATATCGCCCGCCTGCACCCCCAGGGACCCGTGCTGATCGTTTCGCATGGGCTGTCCATTGCCACTGCCATCTGCCGCGCGCGGGGGATCCCGGTGGGACAGGCATATACCGTTATCCCGGAAAACGTCCAGCCGGTGTGGATGGAATGGGATTAAAAAAACGCCTCAGACTCCGCCGAAACCTGCTTCTGTTTAAGGGGCTTTTTTCTCCCGCCAGCCATGTCACGCTTGATACCCATTCTGAGTACTTAGCGTGACCTACAATTCAATCCGTCGGGAATTGATCATCAACGCCCCATCTTTTTCTTCAACCACATCATTCTCAAAACCAAAATACGTCCAAAACGCGGCTTGGGTCTGAACTGTTTCCAAAATCATCGAAATTGCCGGCTCCTTGTGACCATAATAGCGCGAGCGCCAGCCGTAGGTGGAATCGGAGTCGGCGCGGAGGATGGAGAATTTGCCTTCGCCTTCCATCAACCCCATTTGGATTTTAATTTTGGAGTCGACCAGCTTGCTGGTCACTGGAACAAGTAATATCCCATACTGAGAAGCGAGCTTCTCGATTCCATATTTACTATCATTCAACAACCAGTGAAGAGTGTAGTGATGCGGCTTGGTGTCGTTGAGTTCATCAATCACCAGCCACCTGTCCCCTTCCAATGCCATGACCGTGCGTTTGTGGCGGATGGGTTTGTAACCGTCATGTTCGCCCTGCCAGAGATTTTCGGTATGGTTGAGGACTTTGCCTTTCGCCCAGTTCGTCCATGTGAAGCGGCTGACCATGGTCATTTGGTCTGCCCCGTCCACCGTCACCGTATTGTGCGCAGAGGTGCGAGCCAGCCCGTTGCGCCAGATGCCTTCGCCAGAGTACAGGTAGGTTCCGGCGTCGATGGCGATATTGTCGCCCCCCATCCACAAGTCCATGTGGAGTTGGTCGGCATGGGAGGGACGGGAGGTGAAGTCGGTGCAGCGGAGGATGGCGCGGGAGTTGTCATTGCGGAGGATGAAGGCCCCGCCGCGGGGGAAGGATTCTAACTTGCTGGTCTCGAATGCTTGCGCTCGACCAGCGAGGTCTCCACACAACCAATAGACATCTTCATCCCAATCGCCTGCTTCAAACATGGGTTTGCCGGTGGTGATGACGGAGCCTAGTTGCAACAGCGGACGGTAGTCGGTGAAGTCGCAGTTGTCCAGCGGGAGGACGAGTGCGCCGTCGTTGGAGCCGTAGACGGGCATGTGTCCCGTAGCAGGGTCGATGAGGTGGGAGAGGTAATTAATGGAATTCGTGATGGATTGTCGTAGTGCGTTGGGGAATGGAGAATGGTTAATATCTGCCAGGCGGATTGCATATAGATAGAGATGCAAGATGAAGCGATGGTAGTTGAGGGAGTACATGGCGTAGCCCCCATCGGGGAAGATTTGTTTGGTTGCTTCTTCTTCGAGGAGACGTTTGCCGAGGGTGAAGTATTTTTCGGCGTCTTTGAGCTCAGGGAAGAGCAAACCGACCATCCATAGACCGAAGGCTTCGCTGATGGTGTGGTTGCTGCGGGTGGAGATGGCGTAGCCGATGTTGGCGTGAATCCGCTCGGCTTGGGCGGCGAGGTATTGGGTAAATTGGGAAATTTGTAGATTGGTAGTTTGGGGTGAGTGGATGAAGGCGTAGAAGCCGAATGTCCATGCCATGAGACGGAGGGCGATTTCCTGTCCGTCTTTCCAGTTGGCGCCGGTGTTGGGGGGATTGCATTCCGCCCAGTCTTGGATCAGTCCCCAGAAGGCTCCCGCATATTTTTCGTCGTTGGTGGCGGCGTAGGCGCGGACGAGGGTGTAGACGAAGGCGAAGCGGTTCGGTTCCCAGACATACTTAATATCATAATGTCCTTGCGAGGCGGGCTCTTGTTCTTCCCGCCGAAGCAATCCCCTGTTATGAGGGGGCTGCTTCGGCAAAGACCAAGAGCGCCTCGCAGCGACATGATCATCGGAGATTTGAGACCAGTGTTTTTGCTGTCCATCATTCCAAACGGGAGGAAAGCCTGTTTTCCGATATTCGTGGGAGAAGTATTTGATTTCGCCGTTGAGAAGGCGATTTGCTTCTTCAACGGGTGGTCTCGTATCCCATCGTCCTTCGACTGCGCGACGAGAAGAGCGTTCGTCGCTCCGCTCAGGACGGTTGATATCATCAAAGAAAAATTTAGGGGCGTTTTGTTTGCGCCATGCGGTGTAGGAGTCAGAATCGGAGGGGATGGTGGGTTTGAGCCAATGCCCGAGCGGACGGTCATCCCATTTGTATTGCGGGGTTTGCAGGCGGATGAGTCCGCTGCGGAGGCGGAAGGCATAGGCGAGGCGAAAGGCTGACCAGCGTGGACCAAGTTCGAGGTAGAGCGAGGCGAGGGTTTTTATCCGATTGAGCATTTTCACCACAAAGGGTCACAAAGGGGCACGAAGGTTTAATCCGTGTTCTTTGTGGATAGGTTTTTCACGAAACGAGAGAGAATCAGCCAGAGAAGGGGAAGTCCGATGATGATGAGGGGCGGAGCGTAGGGTTGTCCCCAGGACCAGGCGTAGGCGAGGGCGGCGGCGAGGAGGGTGAGAAAGATGTAGAGCAGGGTGACCGTTGCGTGTTTGTAGCCGCCAATGACGAGACGTTGATAAAGATGGGTGCGATGCGCGGCGAAGACGTTCTCGCGTTTGAGGGCGCGGCGGATGAAGGTGACGCCCGCGTCCATGATGAAGGTCCACATCAGGAGGGTGCCGAGCATGAGGGCGTCGCCGCCTTCGCTTGCAGAGAGGAGCGGCAGGACGGCGAAGGTGTAGCCGAGGAAGGTGCTGCCTGCGTCGCCCATGAATATTTTGGCGGGTGACCAGTTGTGAAAGAGAAAGCCGAGGCTGCCCGCGGCGACGGCGAGCGCCACCCAAAAGACAAAGTGATTTTCCGTGCGCGTGGCAAGGAACATCCAGCCGAGGGCGGCGGAGAGCGCGACCCCGCCCGCAATGCCGTCGATGCCGTCCATGAAGTTGTAGGCGTTGGTGAGACCGACGATCCACAGGATGGTGATGATGAAGCCCACCGCGCCAAGCTGCAAACCCCCGAAGAGCGGAATGGAGACGGATTTGAAATAACCCATGCCAAGCACGGACGCGAGTGCGACCAATCCTTGTACGGCAAAGCGCACACGCGGGCTGAGCGAATGGACGTCGTCGCGCCAGCCGAGGTAGGCAATGACGGCGCCGCAGATGAGATAGATGAGACTTTGAGTGAGATTGGAATTGATCGCCGCCACGCATCCCGCTGCGAGGACGACGATGACAATAGCCAAGCCTCCACCGCGCGGCGTGGGCGCAGAATGCGAACTGCGCTCGTTGGGATGGTCGATGATGCGGCGGCGTTCAGCGTATTGACGGATGATCCACACGCCGAGGGTGGAGAGGATGGTGAGGAGTGCGAAGATGAGGAGGGAGGTCACGGGGTGATTCTAAACGAGTTTTCGATTCGTGCTTAATCTGGGAGTTGATTCTGTTTCATTAGACATTTTTCTACCTTTTGCCCCGAGTAAATATTTTATTGGGAGAAATTCTTATTTCTTATTTCAATTAAGTTTTACGATCTACATATTTCAACACAACTCGCTTGCCAAGACGAATCACATCACCATCCTTAAGCAGAATAGCTTGATTACCGAGTTTCTTGTCATTCACAAAAGTACCATAAGTTGGGTAATTGGAAGATTCTGAATCTTTAACCTCGGATATGAATAGTCCATCCATAATCTCCTTAATTAAAGCATGTTGTCGTGAAACAGAAGAATCCTTAGAAAAAACAATATCATTATCCGCTTTACGCCCTAAAGTAGTAATCTTTTTATTAATATCAAAATGCTTATTTATTAATGAAACATCATCACTATTGACAACTATCAATTTACCGATAACACTAAATGAATCACGAGAAATATCTGAAGTGTCGTTTGTATCATTTGTGCTATCAAGGGTTCGTTCGCTAAGCTTGTTTGGCTGATAATAATTATTAATAAAATTCTGACCGAACGACTCGGGAATATAACCCCTTGCTTGAATTGCCACATCTCTATAACTTCCTAAATCGTCTTTGAGAAAGGTTGCTAATCCGCCTTCATGATTCTCTCCAATAAAAATTTTATCAGGTATATATAATTCAAACTCGTCTACATTCTTGCCCGTAGCCATTTTTTTCTCAATCCTTATTAGTACATTTTCAAGGTCGCTATATCTTACATATACTGCTTGTGAAAAAAACACACCAGATTCGGCACCAAAAGTAGTCAATTGTTCTAAAAAATCTTTAGCCCATTGATGGTCTCTTGCTTTATTCTCGGATTTCCAATGAAGGGTATATTTTATAACTATCTCCCAAATCTTTGGATAAACATCTAATCTTTTTTTTAGAATTTCAGTGAACTGGGTCTGTTGTAAAGCATCTAGTTCTGACCGTATTTTTTTTGCAGTTGTATCAATCTCTTTTGCTTTTAACTCTAGTTCTTTCTTTTGAATATTTACCTGCCATCGCGCTATGATAAGCGAGGCAAAAACACCCAAAATAGCAATCCCTCCTGAAATTAATGCTGCTATAAGCGCCGAGTCCATAATTCACTTCCTTTGGTAGTTAGGAAATTTATATAATTTATCTGAAAATATCTTGCTCTTCTTGATTAATATAATAAATCCATAATGTGCTGCCATGAAGATGAAAATAAATAGTCTTCTGCATAAAAGTATACACACAAAGACTAAAAACAATAATAGATATTCGTTCTTACAATTAATTCGTCTCTCCTCCTTCACTCTGATCCCATCCCTGAAACTGCGCGGACTGAAACCGAAACCTTCGGCTATCTAGCAATCTCTCTTACCTGCAAATCGGAGTAGGCGACGCCCAAATTCGTCTCGCCGTTGGGTTCGGGTAAAGTCAATTTTATCCCAATTCCTTCGTCATAAAATAGCGCTGAAATCCCTTTGGGAAATCCTTAAACTCCCCGAAGACCTGACCGTCCTGCTTCTTGTAAAACTCCGCACCCTGAAACCTAAATCCCCTCGAACAGATCGCTCTTCCGCTTGAATCCATCCTCCACGGGCGGATAGGCGCGCATGAAATCTTCCTTCTCGCCAAAGACCTTGGTGATGAATCCCATCAGTCCGCGCCGCATCACAATGCCGCCCTGCGAAGCGTGCGCCGCGCTCGCCAGCCGCTTCTCCTCGCTCACAGAGCGGATGTCCACGCGCACATGCACGGGGAAATCCACTTCGGCGAGTTCCTTTAAATTGATGTCGCCGTTGCGCCCCCACTTGGTCGGGTCTTTGCCGAGAATGGGCATGATGCGCGTCATCACGCGCAGGAACCAGCGCGGGAAGACCTGGTAATACAGCGCGCGGGGCTTGAACGGGTCACCAGCCTCGGGGTAAAAAGAGTCATTGTCCGCATTTGCAAAGGCAAAGTTCGTCGCCTTGTGGATGTGGATGTGGTCGGGATGCCTGTATCCACCGATCGGATCGAAGGTGATGACCACATCGGGCTTGATCTCGCGGATATATTTCACGACCTTCCCCGCCACTTCCTCGATGGGATGCCGGATCTGCGCATCGGGATGGTTGTTCTCCTCCATGCCGGGCATGCCCGAATCACGGTAGCCCAAAAAGAAGACCTCCTTCAAACCCAAGTGCTTCGCGGCGTTCATCAACTCGTGCGTGCGCAGTTCCGCCGTATCCTTGAAGCCGTTCAGGTGCTCCTCGTCCACGGTGCCTGCCTCAC
>Ga0208244_101592_pt1 | contig 11258 bp, 7 predicted proteins | sample SubbioCR12Aug_5A_FD_184828 | JGI IMG/M metagenome (GOLD analysis project Ga0208244, IMG submission 184828) | Serpentinite rock and fluid subsurface biosphere microbial communities from McLaughlin Reserve, California, USA - CR12Aug_5A (SPAdes) | ecosystem: Environmental > Terrestrial > Deep... | reverse complement strand
GTGAGGATTTGATGATTCCACCCCCAAGCAAGAGGTCATTATGGTAGAAAACGACAGATTGCCCTGGCGTGACAGCCCGTTTGGCCTCCTTGAAAATCACCCTCACCAGATCGTTTTCCAGCGGATGTACTCGAGCCTCCGAAGCAGTGTCGTTGTAGCGAATTTTCGCAGTAACGTTGATTGGAGTGTCAGGAGGATCGATGGACACCCAATTGAGGTCTGCGGCAACCAGTTCGATACATTCGAGATCACCTGGACCTCCGATATAGATTGTATTCGAACCCTTATCGATCTCCGTTACATACACTTTCTGGCCAAATGCCCCGATTCCTTTGCGCTGTCCAATCGTGTAGAAGGGAAACCCCCGATGTTTGCCCACGATTTTGCCATTCAGCACAACATCTCCGCCGGCAACTTCCTCTTCAAGTTCCGGAGCGTGCTCCTTCAGGAAACGCTCGTATGAATTGTCTGCGACAAAACAGATCTCAAAACTCTCGTCCTTAAATGCCGTCTTCAAGCCAAGTTTCTCGGCAATCGCGCGAACTTGGGGTTTTTCCAGATCACCGAGTGGAAACTTCGTTTTCGCCAATGCCTCTTGCGAAAGCCCCCAAAGGGCATACGACTGGTCTTTCAGCTCATAGTGACCTTTGGATATCGTCTGCCTTCCATGACGATCGTCAAAACCCAACCGCGCATAATGTCCCGTTGCGATGAACTGTGCTCCGAGGGCTTCTGCCTTCCGCAACAATTCTCCCCATTTGATTTCCCGGTTGCAGACGACACACGGGTTGGGGGTCCGGCCGTTGAGGTATTCCGAAACGAAATTTCCTATTACCTTTTTGCCGAACGAATCACGGAAATCAACCACATAGTGGGGTATCCCAAGGTTCGCGGCCACGGACCGCGCATCATTCATCGCGCCGAGACCGCAACAACTCGTCTCGTTCACCGGTCCCCCCCCTACATCCTCAAAATCGTACGTTTTCATCGTAATCCCGATGACCTCGTACCCCGCTTCGAGGAGAAGTGCAGCGGCGACTGATGAATCGACTCCCCCACTCATCCCTACAACAACCCTCGTCTTCATTCCTTCACCAAATTGTTGCATAAAAATACGAAAATCTCGATGCAGTAGCAAAGCGCGAGACTTTCGCAAGAAGAAGGGGCTGTCCCAAAAGTCGAGTTCGAAGACATCTTGTCAGTACCGGCGTTGTTGAATCGCGGATTATGATTTCAATTCGCGATCGGGTTTTCAACACCTGAACAAATGTCACGGTAAAAATGACTTTTGAGTCAGCCCCCTCAGAATTTCTTGATCCTCTATTATTTCACTGCTTACTTCCGTCCAGATGAAACGGAACGGTTTTTTACATACTTCTCTGCCCATTCGAACATTTCTGACAGCGTATGAAAGACAGATTCACGCGCGGAGTATCCATGGCTTTCGAACGGCAGGATAACCAATCTCACCGTCCCCCCATGTCCGCTTACCGCCTGATAAAGTCGCTCAGATTGAATGGGATGGGTGCCTTGATTATTGTCCATTTCTCCGTGGATGAGCAGGAGAGGTTCATTGATCTTGTTCGCATAGGTGAACGGTGAAACCCGCATATACGTTTCAGTCGCTTCCCAGAAAGATCTCCGTTCGCTCTGAAATCCAAATGGTGTGAGCGAACGATTATAAGCGCCGCTTCGGGCAATTCCCGCGGCGAACAGATCTGTGTGTGCCAGAAGGTTTGCTGTCATGAACGCGCCGTAGCTATGTCCAGCGACAAACATCCGGGAACGATCAGCCACACCCATCGAATCCAGCTTGTCGATCGCTGCTTTCGCTGACGCCGAGATCTGATCGACGAATGTATCATTCATCGTATCGGGATCTCCAACAACCGGCATTGTCGCATCCATGAGGACGGCGTAGCCCTGAGTCAGGAAGAAGAGCGGAGATGTTCCTCGCAAGAAGGTGAACGAATTCGGTGAACTCCTCACCTGCCCCGCTGTACTCGGGTCGGAGTACTCCAGAGGATAGGCCCAGATGAGGGTCGGGAGACGCGTTCCCGCCTTGTACCCTGGAGGGAGATAGAGCGTTCCCGAAAGTGGGACACCGTCCGGTCGGTTGTACCGTAGCAATTCCTTCTTGATGCCTGTGAGTTCCGGGGCAGGATCCTTGAAGTCCGTGAGGAATGTTCTCTGTTTTGTATTACGATTCACGATACAGAAATTGGGGGGCTGACTCTTTGACTCCAATCTCGTCAGCATCCTCGTTCGCCCGTCATGCACGAAAGCGAGAAATTGCTCCAAACTGGTTTCTCCGGACTGATAGAGACGCTCCTTCTTGAGCGATTTCAGGTTCAGTCTATCGAGGAACGGTCGATCCCCCTTTTCGCTCGCGCCACGTCCGGAAAGATATATCCAGTCACCATCCTGGAGGATCGTTGTCGCGCCCTTTTGATCGGTGAACATCACAGGACGCCCGGGATCATTGTATGCGTCGTTGATGCTGAGATCAAACAGGACTTTCTTCTCCTTGACCGGAGTTGTCAATCGGACAAACGATGTCGTCCTCCATCGGCGGTCTCGGTTCATCTCGGATACCACTGCCTCATCACGACGTCCGGTCCATTCAATTCCTGCGAACCGATGCTCAATGTTCAAGAGCTCAATTGGGTCAGCCAAAAATGGCGCAGTGAGCGTCATGAGCTTGTCCCGGTGAGGAACCTTTTTCGCCGGGTTGCCATCATCCATCGCTTCTACCCAGACGAGTTTCGCCGGGTGGAGTTCCTGCCACTGAACACTGCGGGGACCTTTTGGAACTCCCTGCGTTGGAATCTCATCACTAACGGGCAAATCTGCGATGACCTTGACTGCCTTCCCTGATCTATCCCACACTTCATATGCGCGGGTAAAATAAAAGAATGGAACCCGAGTGGAGAATGGCTGACGAACTCGCGTCACCAGAAGATAGCGTTCATCAGGCGAAAAGGTGGAGGATGTGTAGAGCCCCGCTTTCCCTATCGTCATCACGTTTCCTGTCGTGACATCGACCGTGAGAATCTGAGACCCGCCGTAGTACGCGAAGAGATCCTCGTCATGCGCGGTGCGCAACAAATCCTGGTAGGTAGGGATTCTAGAAGTCTTGCCGGACGTTTCTTCGATATTTGGACCGATAGGAACAGTTGGGGCCGCGGGGGCCGCTCCCCTCCCGGAAACAATTGCCCTGATCAGAAGCGTCTTGTTGTCCGACATCCAACTCATTGGCGTTCCAAAAATGTCGTTTGCGCGAATTCCGGGGACCGCCTGAGCTCTTCCCGTTTGGACATCGGCCGTCCATATTTCCACTCCATCGTTCTGATCGTACGTAAAGGCAATCCGCTTGCCATCGTGCGACCAGATGGGGAGACTCACCCGCGCATTCGCGGGCAGACCAATCCGGATCTCTTTCTGATCGGAAAATCGCTTGATAAGGATCCCCTTGAAGAACATCGTGCGCTGACGGGAATTCAAGGCCGGATTGATTCTCAGTCCTGCCAGTCGCAATATCGGCTGCGCGAGCATCTCGATAGAGGGATGCGGATCATATTCAACCAAGAACATTGCATCATTCCTCGGGCTTACCGAGGTAAAGGGAGTCGGGGGTGCATCAAGGATATCCACCACCTGCTGAGGCGGCGTCTTGTATGGCGTCTGCGCATAAACGAATCCCGATACGATCAGGATCAGCAGGATTGCGAGGAATGTTCGCATAGATCCGTTCCTTATTGTTTTGAGTCGATACAGTATCGCGCGCGAGGTTACGGAGTACCTCTCGTCACCGCATTTGTTATCCGTAACCGATGATGCTTGCTTCAAACCATTATTTTCAGATGCTTCTGCTGTCATCGTTCAGAGTGTTACTTCGAGCTGGAGGGTAAATCTGTTGTCAACATCTCCCTGAATCTCTGATGATCCCGAGCTGATGACCTTTGCTCCTTCCCGTATCGTGATGGCGTACCGGAACCAGATATCGACCGCTCGCATGATTTCATAACGCCCGGTGACGTACCATCGCACGCCTTTTCCGTACAGGGCAGGGTTTGAAAAGGTCCCTCGAACATCGGTTTCGAACTCATAAACTCTCGAATCGTACGAATCGGTCTCGAATACACACACTCGACTATCTATCAGAAGACGCCTCATCGGGATGATCCGGATATCCTGATAGATCAGGTATCCTCGCTCCTGAGCCCCACTGATTCCGTAACCCACATTCACCAGTTCCATCCTGGTCCGCCAACGAAACGTAATCGATGGTACAAACGCAAGCGTAAGTCGATAGTTTCGTTGCTCACGCAGTCCAACCATCTTCGTCTCGCGGCTGAACTCGTCCGCCAGCGTTTCCGTGACCGATTTGACCTTTTCCTTATATTGAGCCTGAAGCGTCAGCTTGCGGGTGAACGTGATTTCAGCAAGAGTCAGGAGATCGTAACCGGCCGAAGGAAGCCGAATAAGGGTCGTTCGCCACGGAAAACTGAAGTGATCATAGTATGACGATAACATCAGCCAGCTTGTGGCGCGGAACTTCAGACCAAAATAGACACCGCGTTCGTTTCGCGTTCCATCAGTTTCGCCGAATCCGTTGCCATGAAAGCTGTTGAAGTCGTACGGGTACTCCCGTCCGATCACGACAACATTGAATCCCCGGAACGGCCGGAAGAGCAAGCCCGCGACGCCCGCTATCGTGCCGTCATAGTCTCTTGCCATCTCCCCAAATGCACTTACCCTTCTTTCTGTGTAGACGAAGTCCAGACTCGTCACGTTAACCTCCTCCCCCGAGAGACCAAAGGTTCCCGAGAGCGAGAGAGGATGCCCAAATCGTGCGTGATATCCGCTGGCGCCCACTTCTACGCCCTTCGCGAAAGAATACGAAAAACGTCCACCCAACATTCTTTCGCTTGTTGCGTTCTTGCGGGAGAGTTCACTTTGAGTTCGAAAGTATCCCGCCGTGTAGAGACTGGTCACAATTCCATTTTCACTCACGGTCGCATGAAGCGGTTTCTTTGAGTACGCGAGCGACAATCGACCCGCGCCCCAGCCGATCGTTGCTGCCGCTCCCCGGAAGTAGAGGTTTTCTTCCGTCGACAGGAACGGTTTGATGCCGCTTCCACGCTTGCGGAATGGTTGAAGAACATCGCTCCCCTTTCCAAACGAAAGGGAACGCCAAAATGCTAATCCGCTCGCGGCCTCGAACACGTAGTCCCCGATGATCATTCGATCAACGGGTCCGAGTTTCCGCGCGTCGAGATACCCCGCAAGATGGTCGTTCAGTCGATTTTCGCCGGCGTCTTTTTCGGTAATCGCGCCGATCTCTATCGTCGTACCCCGGATATCGTCAGTAAGGTCAAACGGCGTTGATCGGACGACAACGCGATTGTATACTTTGACCGCCGATCCAACAAAGGTTCCCTCCTGAAAACCGCGTCGTTCCTGAAGATCTTCCTGAACTCTGCTGCGGAACCGCAAGGCTCCCACTCCCAGCGGAAATCGGAAGGAAGAAGGGGTCACGACGGTGACAAACCTCCGAATCATCGCGAACACTTCAGGGGTGATTCCCTCAACCTTGAACAGATCATCGACCGAGCGGAACGGTTCGGTTCCACGCCGCTCGATAATGTTCAAGACGAGGATGGGATCCAATCCGGGAATCTGCAGGAGATCTTCATTGCTCGCCGTGTTGAGATCGAGCGGGTTTTCTTCGAGGCGGGCGAGGAAATCGACTAATTGGGAATCTTCAGCATCCTGTGTTACGTTTTCCAGAATGCTTTCGAGATCGGGTTCCACGACTGATACCGTATCCGCAGGTACCGCCTGCTCCTGAGCGGACAGAATGGAGACGGCAATCAGCAGTATTGGTAGAATGACGAATAGTCGGGTCATGATCTGCTATTGTGCCAATGCGAATCCCAATTCAACTTGGTGAGTCCACCCTAAATCAGGGTGATTAAATCCTGCATAGCCGAATTCAAACATTGAGTGCGTAATTCCTAATCCTCCGGAAAATATGTTTGGCTGCGAACTCGTTCCCAACCGCAACGCAAGGATATCCAGAAATCTTTGCTCGATGCCCGCCTTGAGACTCAGGGGATACCGTACGTCCTTCTCCAGCTCGACCGTCAGGAAGAAGCTTTGAAGCGGTGAATAGGAGCCCCCGAACGAAAAACTTCGCGCGAGGCGTTCGCCCTTTGATCCAATGGTGGCTCCTGTGATATTTCGCGCGGCAAATCCAAGTCGCAGATCCTTCACCGGGCTCGCCTGCAACCCGCCATCGATCAGGATCTTGGTCGTCGAGCCATAGCGATCAAAAGAAAACTGGTTAGCATGGATGGTCAGTCCGCCAAGAATATCCCAGTCGATTTCGCCACCTACAGAAGCAGAAACGCCTGTCTCCTTGTAGAGTTCGAATCCAAACTGAAACGCATTGACTCCCACCGTGATCGGCCCAACAGGCATAATGCCGCCAAGGCCAACAGTCCGAAGTTCTTTCAATCCAAAGAGCTCCGGAATCAGGATCGCGGAGACCTGAAGGTTCTTCGCATCTGCGAGGCCGGCGGGATTCGAATAGGCCCCCCATACATCGTGAGGAGTCGCAACGCTCGCCCCACCCATGGCCGTGGTCCGGGCGCTTCGGTTTTGCGCCGTTGAAATACCAGAGGATCCTATCGAGAGGATCATGATGGAACAGATAAGGATCAATGATCGCATGATGCTATTTTCCTTGAACGCGGAGATCAAATTCACTATATTTTTTCCATGCATTCAGACCTGCGAACCATATTGAAACGGTCGTTGCCCCGCACCTTTCTGCTAATCACCACCGGATGGCTTCTGATATCCGTTTCACCAGCCGCATTATCTCAGGAACTCCGATGTGATGTTAACATAAATATCGATAATATTCCATCGGCACAGCGAGACTATCTTAGAAATTTTGAAACTGATGTCGAACAGTTTCTCAATGGGTCACGCTGGACCACGGAGGATCTCGGTGGTGAGAAGATCGATTGCGCCATGACAATTTCCTTCACGGGGGCGAGCTCCGACTATCGGTACACAGCGAAGGTCTTCGTTGGGAGCCGGCGTCCCGTCTACATCGGAAACGACAAATCTCCGAAAGAGACGCTGGTCTTGCGAATATTGGATGAACAGTGGGAATTCGAATATGTCCCCAACAGGCCTTTGTATCACGACGAATACCGTTTCGATCCTCTGACGTCGTTCCTCGCGTACTACGCTTATCTCATTATTGGATTTGATTTGGAGACCTACGTAGAGCTTTCGGGGACCAAATACTTTCAGAAAGCCCTCTCTATCTGCAATCTTGGAGCTTCGTCGGCGTTCGGAAGAGATTGGAAACAGCAATCGGGGGGTTCGTACGGTAAGTTTGGATTTGCGGAAGAATTGGTGGATCTAAGGAATCAGCAGTTTCGCCTTGCCTTTCACGCATATCATTTCGACGGAATTGATCTTCTCGCAACCGAGCTCGGCAAAGGAATGGAGAGCCTGCTGCGAGCGATCGAATCGATGGCCGAATTGCGCCAGAAGTTGAATCCCCGCAGCCTTCTGGTGAAGACGTTTTTCGACACGAAGTATCTGGAAATCGCCGAGACGTTCCTCCAGTATCCAAGGAAGTCAGTCTACGAACGAATTTCAAAGGCCGATCCGGCCCATCAGGGGACATATACAGATTACAGCAGGCGATAGGAAAGGGTCCCTCTTTACCTATCTCCATTCGAACGATTACATCTCCCACCTGAATTCGGTCAACAACCCCATTCCGCTGGTGACTCTTCCAAAGATCGTGTATCTCCCATCAAGGTGCGGTTGATCGGAGTCATGTGTGGCATGCAAGGAGTTCGCGGAGATCGCAACCGAGATGAAATACTAAGGAATTGCTGAGAAAATCTCTCAAGTTTTTCACAGCGTTCTCCGCGCCCTCAGCGGTTTGATTTGTTTTCGAGGGTTTTCAGTCGAGTCCCTATGTTGAGGTGAGACCCCCCTTCAGGGCGATGATCGATTCAACGAAGTCAACGATTGTCGGATTGCTTGAATACCCGTTTCTGGATTTCTCTTCCCGTCTTCGTATTGGCGAGTCCCCCCTGCGCGGACTCCTTGAGTCGGGGTGACATAAGGTCGCCAACTTCCTTGGTCGCGAAAATAACTTCATCGGCAGGGATGAGACTCTTGATTCCGGCGAGGGCCATCTGAGCTGAGACGAACGCGTTGGCAACTCCAATCGCGTTCCGCGTCGTGCACGGTTCTTCCACAAGACCCGCGACCGGATCACAGACAAGCCCCATCGATCCTTTCAGCGCAAATCCCACCGCCTCGAGCATCTGCTCCTCGTTCCCGCCAAGCAAATAGGTGATGCTTGCCGCCCCCATCGCCGCCGCACTTCCGGTTTCACCCATGCACCCAGCCTCTGATCCGGCAAACGAGGAATTTCGGGCAAATATCAAGCCGACTGCTGACGATACCAGAAGGGCATCCAGAATCCGCTCACGTGGAATCCGGTGTTCCTCCATCATTGTCACAAGCACCGCGGGCATAATCCCTGCGGAACCTGCGGTTGGCGCCGCCGCAATTCTTCCCATGCAGGCGTTCACCTCACCCACGGCAACAGCTCGCGCAATCGCACGCTGAAGTTTCGCGCTAAGCGCAGAGAGCGGATGTTCATAGATTCTCTTCGCCCAATTGTTGAGCATGCCGCTCGGTGAGATCACCTGCTGGGTGAGGCCTTGTTCAACCGATTCTTCCATCACAAGGAGAATCTGCTTGAGAGTGGCATACACCTGATCACGCGTGAGCTTCTTATTGCGCATCTCATAATCAAGCATTGCCTGCGCGAAATCCTTATTTTCCGCGCGGCAGTAATCCACAATATCTGAAAGTAACCGAAACTCCACAGGCCTCTCCTATTTCTCGTATCGTGAGCTTCCTTCGACCATCGGTTCAATCAGTCTGGCAAACCGCACCCAGGGAAACGTTCGGATTGCATTGATCGTCCGTGTTTCCACCGGGTGATCAACTTCAATAACCATATTGGCGAGCTGTTCACTGCGGGAGACATACATATTGGCAATATTGTTGTTTGTATCTGCAATCGCCGCGCTGATGTTCTTGATACTACCCGGAATATCTTCAGCAATAACGACGATCGTATGTGATTGTCCGGTAAGACTGACGGTGAATCCCTCGATTTCGTCTATGCGGATTCGACCTCCCCCCAAGGAGACACCGACGATTTCCACATCGCCGCCCCGAGAACCCGAGAGTTTGATACGGGCGGTGTTTGAATGAAAACGATTAAGGCCTGACGAAAATTTAAATTCCCAAACCAGGCCTTCCTCTTTTGCCAGTCCCAACGCATTGCGAATGCGGATATCATCAGGTCCGAATCCCAGTATGCCGCCGACAATTGCCTTATCCGTGCCGTGCCCTTTGTGGGTCTTCGCAAACGAGTTGTAGAGAGTGATAATCGCGCGAGTCGGTTTGTCATCCAGCAGCTGCCGGGCGACGTAGCCGATGCGACTCGCCCCGGCGGTGTGCGAGCTGGAGGGGCCGATCATCACAGGCCCAAGAATATCGAATATGCTCGGAGGTTCCGACATGCTACATGTTAGAAATATGGACGGAGTTTGAATTCACAACCAAGTGTCTCTTCGATTTCTCTTCGCGCCCGTTCGATATCCACTTCGGGCAATTCCACAATGGTCATGACGACTCGCGGGAGAAGCCGCTTGCATTCGAGAGTAAATTCCACCATTGCTTTGTGAAATCTCTCGCCCTCTATCCGCATAAGTCTGCCATACTGTTCGGGATCGCTGGTATTGTAGCTAATCGAAACGACATCCACCAGACCCACGAGTTCCGGCACAATATTTCGTTTGTTGATGATGCTCCCGTGTCCGTCGGTGTTCAGACGAACCTTCCCCCCTTCTGTTTTGACCCAGCGCGCCACTTTCTTGAGATCGTCTAATCGTATCGTCGGTTCACCGTAACCACAGAATACAATTTCGTCATACTTCAGCGGGTCACCAATCGACCGAATGATCTCGTCAACCTCAGGTTCCTCCGTAATTCTCAGACTGTATCCCTTGACAATTGCGGCCCCTTTCCGGTCGCAAAAAACGCAATCGGCATTACATCGGATTGTGATATTCAAATACAGCGAATTCCGCAGTTGATAGGCAATCTGAGGTTCGTGCGCTCCACCAATCCCAAAGAGCCTTTTTGTGTTGAATCGCGTAGCTCGAGCTACATCTTCCGGCGTCGCATCGACGATTTCGGCGATCTTCCTGGCGATAAGTCCGATATGCGCCGGCTCGTTTCGTTTTCCCCGATAAGGAACCGGAGTCATATAGGGAGAGTCCGTCTCGAGCAACAGGTGATCGTATCCGATACGTTCCAAAGTCGCAAGAGCCGGAGATTTCTTGAATGTTACGATTCCGGGATACGAAACGAGAAATCCCAGATTGATGACTCGCCACGCATCCGATTCATCCCCCGAGAAACAATGAAATACTCCCCTCGGATATCGAATCGTCTGACCGTTATCGGATGGAATCGTCCGCCAATTGCCGGCACGCGTGATAATTTCCTCTACGACAGCGATGGTTTCACCGATGGAATCACGCGTGTGTACCACTATCGGGATGTTCTTTTCAACCGCAAGATTTACCTGCTCCCTGAATAGATCAATCTGCGTGGCACGAGGCGCGAAATCGTAGTAGAAATCAAGACCTATTTCACCCAACGCCACCACTTTGGGATGCTGCAGCAATTCCTGGACAATCGTGATGTCCCCTTGCGCGGCGTTCGCGGCCTCGTGCGGGTGTATGCCCACACATGCATAGACAGAGGGATGGCGCTCGGCAAGTTCGATCGCTTCACGTGATGTCGCTACGTTTGTGGCAGGGACAACGATGCACTCTACGCCGGAATCTTCGGCGCGTTTGATGACATCCGGGAGCTCGTCCCCATATTCGGCTTTGAACAGATGTGCGTGAGAATCGATATACATGATACCTGCAATTCTAGTGTTGCGTGTCAGAAATACGTTAAAAAATGGAACCGTTAATCTACGCGAATTGGCGCGAATATGTTTTCAAAAACACTTTAATTCGCGTGGATTCGCGCGAATTCGCGGTTAAATCTTCTCTGCGACTTATTTCTTGTATTTCTGGCACAGCACACTAGCTACTATATGAACACTCGGGATAACC
>Ga0208244_101591_pt1 | contig 11285 bp, 13 predicted proteins | sample SubbioCR12Aug_5A_FD_184828 | JGI IMG/M metagenome (GOLD analysis project Ga0208244, IMG submission 184828) | Serpentinite rock and fluid subsurface biosphere microbial communities from McLaughlin Reserve, California, USA - CR12Aug_5A (SPAdes) | ecosystem: Environmental > Terrestrial > Deep... | reverse complement strand
CTATGGGGCGAGGGGGAGGGGTAACCCTCATGGATATTGTATCACCCTCCCCTTAATCCCCTCCCATCAAGGGAGGGGAAACTTTTGGAAAGTTCTATGTCTATTTTTTCGGTCTTATCGGCCTCTCAGGGGCATATCTCAGCAAAGGGGCAAAGAGATGGGAAAACTTCTTATGCGGAAGCCTTTGGCGTCTTTATGATTTTGACCGCAACCCGCCGGTGCCTCGGTCCATCAAATTCACAGAAGTATATGGCCTGCCAGGTCCCGAGGAGGAGCTTGCCTTCGTCGATGAAAACTGCCTTTGAAACGCCCACGATGGTTGACTTTATATGGGCATCCGCATTCCCCTCCCGGTGGTAGTAGTCTGCCTCAAAGGGCACGAGTTTGGTCAGGGCAACCTGGATATCGCGCTGCACAGAGGTGTCAGCGCCCTCATTAATGGTAATTCCTGCGGTGGTATGGGGGACATAGATATAACATATGCCACCGGCAACTCCCTCGTCTTTTACCACCTCCTGGATCTTGTCGGTTATGTCAATGAATTCGTTCCGCGCCTTGCTCTTCACATTTATATATTTGACCATCTAACCCTCCGAAAATATCTTACCATAAAAGGCGTTATCGACCCTGAAATGGATGCTTAAAGACAGCACGTTCTCCGGGAGATCGAACTCCTTAAGTCTAATTATATCTTTTTCGGTCGTAACAATCCAGCCTGCATTACACTGTCCGGCGATCTTTCTGACCCTCTCCATATCCCGGCTCCCGTATCTATGGTGGTCCCTGAAAACGATGAATTCCTTCACTTCTGCCTGCATCCTGAGCAGGGTATCCTTAAAGGAGGACGGGTTGCCTATGCCGCAGAAGGCGAGTACTGCCTTCCCTGAAAGAACGTTTAGGGGCAAGTCATTGCCGGAGAGGGTTCTGAGGCTCACTGGTTCGTGCTCACTGCAGTAAATGGGCGCAAACGGGTTATATTTCCTGATCTTGTCGATCAAAGACGGCCCGTCAGCCGGGTCGGAATCGACTCGCGCCGGGATGCCCGACCTATAGTCGGAAAATAGAAGAGGCGTCTTGCCTTGTAAATCAGGCGTCTTTGTCAGGACAATGATATCTGCTCTCTTTATTTCGCTCAAAGGTTCCCTGAGTATTCCGGAGGGAAGGAGTTTGTTATTCCCGAAAGGGTTGATGCTGTCGATCAGGAGGATGTCCATATCGCGGTAAAGCCTCCAGTGCTGAAAACCATCATCCAGGATGAAAAGAAAAGGCTGATGGCTGATGGCTGATGGCTGAGAAGTTAATTCTCTGAGGGCAAAAATGCCGGCTTCGTATCTATCACTGCCTTTAACAATGGGAATACCCCGTAATCTCTCAGCCATCAATGATGCTTCGTCTCCGGCTTGATCCACACTCAGAAGCGGACCCTTTCCCTTGCTTATAAAGCACGGACCCTTTGCCTTGCCCTTGTATCCCCGTGTGAGGATGCAGGGGAGATAGCCCCTTTTTCTCGCCTCCTCTGCAATGGCGATCACCGCAGGGGTCTTGCCTGTCCCGCCTACGGTCAGGTTGCCCACGCTTATCACTTTGTGGGGAAGCCTCTCTTGATTCTTCAGGCTGCGGGATTTCTTGAAGGAATAGCCGAGGTAGTAGATAAACTCCAATGGTCCCATGATCGTCCAGAATCCTATCAAAAGAAGAGGGGAAAGTGCAAGGGTGCGTATGCTTCCGAAAAATAGACATAGAAAATTGAATTTCCTTGCAAATCCCCTCCCCTTGTGGGAGGGGACTAAGGGGAGGGGTAATGGTTCGGCAAGCTCACCATGAGCCTGTCGAATGGTCACCCTCACCCTTTCCCTCTCCCATCAAGGGAGAGGGGACTATTGGGGAATTTCTATATCTATTTTTCGGTGCTTTTCCTGAATCGGTGGATATGGTATTTTAATGCCATGTGGAGTGTAAGGATGAGGGCATCAAAAACAGTCGTCAGTCGTCAGTCGTCAGTCGCCAGTCGAAAAGGTAGTCAGCAAGCGATCCACATCTCCGGAGCCGAGGGGTTATATAACACGTCGGAAATAAACAAGATCATCAAAGACTATGTCCTGAGGGCGATGAACCATCCGAAAGGCAAGCCTGACAAAGTCGTCATTACCATAGAAAAAATGAACCGGGAACCTCTTGCAATCCCTCTTCTGCCTTTTTCTACTGTCCACTGCAGCTCACCGGCTGAAGCACGAAAGACCATAGTGATGCTCCTCTCGGATGCCGGAATATCGCGAAAGGCAATCCTGAAAGCCCTGCGAGTGGTGACGGGAAGGACAGCAATGCGGGGGGCTGCAATGATGCTTTCCGGATCAGCCGGTCGTGTGGAACCGGATAAGAAGCGGGGAATCAGGGTTTCGCGTCTCGGCATTGATAAAGGTTTTGGAAGGAGCCTGTCCGGAAGTCTTGCACGGAAAGGCATCAATACTGCAACTGTGAAAGAAGCGATCATCCTTGCCTCAAAGGTGGCCTCTTGCAGGGGTGTGATAGCTGAACTCTGCATCTCCGACGACCCTGACTACACCACAGGCTATGTGGCGTCAAAGGATCTGGGTTATGTCCGCATTCCTCATATAAAAAAGAAAGGGAGTTCCGGCGGCGGAAGGGTATTTTTTGTTGATGAAAAAGCGGATATAAGAAAGAGAAAGATTATTGAGTATCTCGAAAAGAAGCCGGTGATCATTGGAATACAAATCAGGTATAATTGTTTCGGATGAAATCACCCATTATCCTCATAGCAAATCCCGCTGCAAAAAGGGCGTCCCCGCGGAAGATACGAAAAGCAGTAGAACTTCTTCGCTCAGCCGGCCATGAGGTAATTGTTCATCTCACGGAAAAGAGGGGAGATGCAGAGGATTTTGCAAGAAAGGCTTCAAAAGAAGAGGCATCTTTTTTTCTTGCCGCGGGAGGTGACGGCACCTTCAACGAGGTGATGAACGGCATCGCCAATACCGGCATGAAGATGGCGATTCTCCCCATGGGCACCACCAATGTCCTCGCAAAAGAGCTCGGCATACCAGAGGACGTTAAAGGCGCCATACATGTGGCGTTAAATGGTAGTGTCCGGTCCGTCTCTCTCGGTGAAATTGAGTTTACTCGTCACTCGTCACTCGTCACTCGTCACTTTTTTTTAATGGCCGGAATAGGCTTTGACGGTGAGTCGGTGTACGGCATCAATGAGGCATTGAAAAAGTATTGGGGGAAAGGCGCATATATCCTCAGCGGGCTGAAGACATTTGCGGGATATTCTCCGGCAGAGCTGACCTTTGTGTTGAACGGGCAGACCTTCACTGGATATTCCGCCATAATAGGCAAGGCATCAAAATACGGGGGAAATTTCAGGATCACGCCCGATGCAAGGCTTGAGAATCCCGAGCTCTATGTATGTATCATGCATGGGAATAAACCCTCAGATATATTGCGATATGTCTATGGGATATTATCAGAGAAGCACCTCGGATTTAAAGACATTACGTATCTCAAGGCGAACAGTGTCAGCGTCGAGGGGTTGGCGCATATCCAGATCGACGGCGATTACCTCGGAACCACGCCCGCCACGATAACCGTCGTTCCTGATGCAATAAAACTGATTTATTGAGCAAGTATCGCCTGTTACCCTCAATGCACTACAACTCTTATCTCTTTTTTCCGATTATATCATTCACCCATGAAAAGGCTGCCGCCGTTGCAGGAAAACCAACGGTATTAATGAGAAGGGCGACGGCGTGATATATCTCATCTTTTGATGCTCCGGCCTGCATGGCCCTCCTTGCATGAGAATGCACGCCCCCTTCGGACCGCAGCGCAACACAGGCTGCAAGCTGTATGAGGTTGCCTGTCTTTGCATCAATGGGTCCGGCTTCCTTCGCACGCTTGCCGGTCTCTTCATGGGCCTTCATGAGCTCTGAGAACCTCTTCTGGATCATCACATAGTTCTTGGGATACTTTGCCATAATACACCTCCTCACTGTTAGGAAGAAAATATCAGGTTGAGGCTGAGGTCGAGGAAATACTCAACCTTAACCTTGACCTTAGCCTGCTCAGTAATGTTTCTTCAGCTCGAAAAGCACCTGCTTGGCGACGCTCTTCAGCGTCTCAAAGACACCCTGGCCCATCATTGCCACTGCTTCATAATACTGTATGCCGTTTGGATTGAGTATGGTGTTCATCTGGTCGACGGGAGCAATATTCGGCAGGTCCCTTTTGTTTAACTGAAGGATAAAGGGCAATTTCCCCAGCTCATACCCCTGCTCCGCGAGGTTGATCCGCAGGTCCTCGAGACTCTCCATGTTCGCCTCCAGCCGCTCTATTTGGGAGTCCGCAACAAAGACCACGCCGTCAACGCCCTTGAGGATCAATTTTCTGCTCGCGGCGTAAAAGACCTGTCCAGGAACCGTGTACAGGTGGAATCTCACTCTGAATCCCTTGATATCGCCAAGGGACAGCGGAAGAAAATCAAAGAAGAGCGTTCTCTCCGTTTCCGTGGCCAGGGATATGAGCTTGCCTTTCTGGTCCGGATTTGTCTTCTTGTAGATGTACTGCAGGTTGGTGGTCTTTCCGCAGAGCCCCGGCCCGTAATACACAATCTTGCAGTTTATTTCACGGGAAGAATAGTTTATAAAAGACACGTGGACCTTTCCCTATCTGAAAAGATTGTCGATATCCTCATCGCTTATCTCAGCAAAGGGAGACTCATCCAATCTTCCCTCCACCCTTTCCTTTTCCGCTTTGGCGGCAATCTCGTCGAATATCCGGGTCAGGGACTCGGAGGCTTTTTTTACCCTCAGCCGCACCAGGCCAAGGGAAGACCTCTGGTCGAAGATCACTACGAGGATGATCCGCTGACCGATGAGGGATATGTGGATGTTGTCCTTTTCTCCTTCATGGAAGAGGATGGTGAACTCTCTTTCCCCGAGAAGCCGCGCAATTCCTCCGGTGGCGGCGATATTGCCGGCTGTCAGGGAAGCCAGGGCAGTGGTATCGATATTGTGGGTGTCCCCCGCAGAAGCGACGAGCTGGCCGTTCTTGTCCACGAGGAATAACACCTTTGCATTGGCCTGTTGATATAATTTCTGGAGCTGCTCATCAATGCGCTTGAACTCCTCTTCATACATTACGAGATCGTACTCAGCCATAGCACCTCAAAAATAGCACATTATGATTTTTATATCAACACACCCGCTGCTGAAACCGGGGCAGCGTCAATATCTCCCTTTTGTCTGTCATTCCGGCTTGCCCGGAATCTTTCCTGGATTGAAAGCATGTTTCAGAAGGATTCCCGAGAAGCGGGAATGACGGCTGCAGGGTTAATTTACGGCTTTTGAAGGACTTCCTCCCCGGCCTCTTTTTTCAATCTTTCCCACTCCTTGTCCACTTCTTCCTGAAAACGCTTGAGGAGCCACTCGTTGCCCGGCGCAAACATGTGCTTGAATCTACCCTGGGGCTTGAGGAATTCCTCCACCGGTTTTTTCTCCTTGGGCATATGGTTGATCCTGGTCACCCCGTCTTCCACTTCGTAGAGAGGCCAGTAACACGTATCAACGGCAGCCCTGCTGAGAAGGACCGCGTCATCAGTGCTTGACCTCCAGCCCCTGTTGCAGGGAGAGATGACATTAATGAATTTCGGTCCTTTGATCTCCAGCGCCTTCTTGAATTTCGCCATAGCATCCCTCCAGTGGGCAGGGGAAGCCTGCGCAACATAGGGAATCCCGTGGGCAGCCATTATGCGCGTCATGTTTTTTCTCGGCTGCATCTTTCCTTTGATTACGCTCCCCGCAGGACATGTGGTGGTATCGGCTCCAAAGGGAGTAGCGCTGGAACGCTGTATGCCGGTATTCATATATGCCCCATTGTCGTAACAGAGATACAGCATGTCATGTCCCCTCTCCATGGCGCCCGAGAGGCTCTGGAAGCCTATATCATAAGTGCCGCCGTCGCCGCCGATGGCAACAAACTTTATCTCTTTGTCTATCTTTCCCTTTTTCTTCAGGGCGCGGTACATGGTCTCCACGCCCGATATGGTGGCCGCGGCATTTTCGAATGCGCTGTGTATCCATGGTATCTTCCAGGCTGTGTATGTGGAGATGCACGAGGAAACCTCGAGACAGCCGGTCGAATTGGACGCGATAATGGGGTAATCGGTTGCAAAGAGCAACTGTTTGATGATGATCGGCGTCCCGCATCCCGAGCACATCCTGTGCCCGTGGGTATATAGCTCCTCCTTTTTTGAAACCTCTTTTAAGCTAAGTGTTGTCGCCATTTTATCTCCTTGATATAGTGTCAGTGATTAGTGTCAGTGTCAGTAATGATTTTCTAACCGACACTGTTCACTGACACTGACACTGATTTATTCTCTCACTCCTATATATTCTTTAAATGTCTTGACCTTCCCTGTCTTTGCAATTTCCACCAGTTCATTCAGAACAAGCTCTGCGTGTTCCGGCAAATAATCCCTGCCGCCGAGTCCGTATATTTTATTAATCAGCGCCGGCCTTTCCCTGTACGGATAAAGGCTTGAAGCAATCTCTGTGAACAACGGACCATATGCCCCAAAGGAGTCAGCCCTGTCAAGGACACAGACTGCTTTCAGATGCTTCAATGCCTCTCCCACCTCTCCATAGGGGAATGGTCTGAACAGCCTCGGCCTCAAAAGACCTGCCTTTATGCCCCTGTCTCTGAAACTGTCAACCACATCCTTTGAAGTCCCTGCCGCAGAGTTTAAAATAACCAGTCCGATTTCAGCGTCTTCGAGCCTGTATGTCTCAAAAAGTCCATATCCCCTGCCGCTGATCTTTTCAAACTCTGCCGCAACATCCAGGACAACGCCCTTCACTTTAGACATTACCTCATGCTGTGCCCTCTTGAACTCCATATAGTAGTCAGGAAGGATAAGGGGACCGTAGCTCACAGGATGTTCCACATCGAGGAGCGGGATCAGCGGTTTATACTCGCCGGCAAAGTTTTTTACGGTTTCGTCATCAAGGTATTCAATCCTTTCTATGGAGTGGCTTATGATAAAACCGTCCAGACAGACCATCACAGGAAGCCTTATATCCATGTGTTCGGCAATTCGGAATGCCTGGATTGCGTTGTCATAAGCATCCTGTGCATTCTCAGACCACAACTGTATCCATCCAGAGTCTCTCGCGCCCATTGCGTCGGAGTGATCCCCGTGAATATTAAGGGGCGCTGAAAGCGCCCTGTTCACAACAGGCATGACAATCGGCAACCTCAGGCCTGAGGCCACAAAAAGCATTTCCCACATCAGCGCAAGCCCGGGACCGGAGGTGGCTGTAATGACCCTTCCTCCTCCTGCCGCAGCGCCGATGCATGCGCTCATTGCGCTGTGTTCGCTTTCGACGAGGACCATCTCTGTCTTGACCATGCCGTCATTTACAAAGGCAGCAAACCTCTGCATCATATCCGTCTGAGGCGTTATGGGATAAGCAGCGCAGACATCAGGGTCAATCTGCCTTAATGCCTCTGCAACCGCCTCATTGCCTGTAACCGCAACTATTTTACCGGATTTTAGGCCCATTACTTGCCCTCCTCTTCCATTACAATTGCCTTGTTGCCTTTTTTCCCCGGACATTCAAGGGCGCATATGCCGCAGCCCTTGCAGTAATCATAATCGAATTCTTCCCTCTTGCCGTCTTTTACTTTAACTGCCATGTCCGGACAGTACATCCAGCAAAAGAGGCACTGGATGCAATTCTCCGGTATCCAGACCGGCTTGAATGACCTCCAGGAGCCGGTCTTAAATTCTGCTGCACTGCCCGGCTTGGTAAGCACTGCGCCGGGCGTCAGGTCCTTCCATCCCTTCAGTTTCATCCTTCTTTTACCTCCTCATAACCCCTCTTGGTCGCCTCGAGATTACCATCAATGATCTTCTGTGAAAACTTCTTTCCGAAGCTCTTCTTCACATCCTCAAGAAGGGCTTCAAGGGAAACAATCCCTGTCACCTTTGATATGGCTCCGAGCATCGGCGCATTGGGAAGCGCCTTGCCGAAACAATCTATGGCGATCTTTGTTGCATCAACGGCATAGACCTTCTGTTTCTGCGAAAGGTTGAGTTTTACCCTCAACTCAGAGGGATCTTTTGAGGTGTTCACGAGGAATATTGCATCCTCTTTCGCGCCTTCCGTCACATTGACGCCGTCAAGGAGCGTTGCATCCGCTATGGCGACCACGCCGGGATGGAGAACAGGACAATGCATGCGCAGCGGACTGCTGCTTACCCTGTTAAAGGCCCTCAGGGGCGCTCCGGAACGTTCCGGTCCGTATTCGGGAAAGGCCTGGACATGTCTTCCGCCGCTTAAACAGGCGTCTGCAAGGACCTTTGCAGCAGTGACGGTTCCCTGCCCTCCTCTGCCGTGCCATCTAATTTCGAGCATTTCAGACATTGTGTTCCTCCAAGAAAGTTTTTTGGACTTGTATTTTAGCTGACGGATTCTTTATTTTTCAATAGAATTGTACGAACCGGAAAATAGAGATAGAACTTCCTGAAAGTTTCCCCTCCCTTGACGGGAGGGGATTAAGGGGAGGGTGATACAATATCCCAGAATATTATCCCTCCCCCTCGCCCCCTCCCGCAAGGGGAGGGGGTTGGAGAGGAATGACAACTTTCTGTCTCTATTTTTCGGTACAAAAAAAGCATTATTTATTATAAAATAAATAACCGGATCCTGTGGGGGAGCTTAATTTATTATTAATTATTTAAATAGATGATCATGAGGATAACCAGGAAAGAAGCGCTGCGCCTGTTGAAGAACTCAGACCTTCTTGCTCTGGCAGAGAGGGCGGACGATCAGAGGAGACGTCTCCATCCCGGGGGCGTTGTGACCTTTGTGGTGGACAGGAATATCAATTATACGAATGTATGCGTCAACCGGTGCAGATTCTGCGCCTTTTACCGGGATCCTGACAGCCCTGACGCATACCTCCTGTCAAGGGATGAGCTTGCGAGGAAGATAGAAGAAACCCTGGAACAGGGAGGCACGCAGATCCTCCTCCAGGGCGGGCTCCATCCCGGGCTGGACATCGGTTTTTATGTTGACCTTCTGCGGTTCATAAAGGGAAGGCACCGGATTAATGTCCATGGATTCTCGCCCCCCGAAATATCCTATCTCGCAGCAAGGCATGACCTCACCATCAGGGAAACCCTGAAGATACTGAGGGAAGCAGGACTTGATTCCATTCCCGGCGGAGGCGCCGAGATACTTTCCGACAGAGTGAGGGAGATTCTCAGCCCGAGAAAGATCAAGACCAGGACATGGTTGAGGGTGATGGAAGAGGCGCATCTCCTCGGCATGCGGACTACAGCGACCATGATGTTCGGAAGCGTTGAAGAGCCCGAGGATATCGTTGAGCATCTGGATCACTTGCGGACTCTCCAGGATAGGACCGGAGGCTTTACCGCGTTTATCCCGTGGTCTTTTCAGCCGGGGAATACTGAGTTAGTGAAACAGCGTTCAGCGTTCAGCATTCAGCGTTCAGCGAAAAACTCGTCACTCGTCACTCGTCACTCGTCACTTCACCCTGCCACTGCGGTGGAATATTTGAGGGCGCTTGCGGTGTCGCGCATATACCTGGACAATATAAAAAACATTCAGGCCTCATGGGTGACTCAGGGATTGAAGATGGCGCAGGTGGCCCTGAGGTTCGGGGCAAATGACTTCGGTTCCACCATGATTGAAGAGAATGTGGTGGCGTCAACGGGTGTGCGGTATCGCGTATCACAAAAGGACATAATTGCCGCCATAAAGTCCGCAGGCTTTAGGGCCGCCCAGAGGGATACGTATTACAATATCCTGAGGGAATTTTAGATTTCAAATAGCGAGCATTGCAAAAAAAAGAAAGAAGTAAGCCACAGAGAGCGCAGAGAAAAACGAAGCGAGCGATTATCGAAGAAGCAGTTTTTGTTTTATGGTGTCTTCTGTCTCTAATAATCTCTGTGTCCTCTGTGGCTAATCTTTTCTCTAAGGAGGATGTTCTATGTCTGATACAGTCTATGACGTAATCATCATCGGCGGCGGCCCCGCGGGGCTCAGCGCAGCCCAGTATGCAGCGCGGTCAAATCTCAAGACCATTGTGGTGGACAAGTCGCCGACCGCAGGCGCCCTTGCCTTCGCCAGCAGGATTGAGAATTACCCGGGGCTTCCTGAACCTGCAACCGGAAAGGAGCTCCTTGATATCTTCAGAAAACAGGCAGTCTCCTTTGGCGCGGAGTATGTGGAAAAGCTCGTGGTGGGGGTCAAGCTGGATAGTGAAGTGAAAGAGGTGTTTACCATGGATGAAACGTACCGCGGCAAAACCATCATCATTGCCACTGGATCCATGGGGAGGAAGGCGACAATAAAGGGCGAGGCCGAGTTCCTCGGGAGAGGGGTGAGTTACTGTGCCATATGCGATGCAGCGTTTTACCGGGGAAGGACGGTGTGCGTGATCGGCGACTCAGAGGAGGCGGTGAAGGAGGCGGGACTCCTCACAAGGTTTGCAGATACGGTGTATCTCATCTCCCCTTCAAAGAAACTCAAGGTAGGCGATGATCATCCCTTCCTGAAGATTCAGAACCTGAGGGCGCTGACCGGTCATAGCGTTACCTCTATCGAAGGAAATGAGGTGGTGGAGAAGATAAGGATGGTTGACAGCGGACAGAAGGAGAGTGAACTGGCGCTTTCAGGAGTTTTTGTCTATCTTCACGGAAGTAAGCCTGTCGTGGATTTTCTCGCGGGCGCTGCTGAACTCAGCGAGGAAGAGTGTCTCGTCACCAACAAGATGATGGAGACGTCTATTCCAGGGGTGTTCGGAGCCGGGGATGTGATCTGCGCCGAGGTGAGACAGGTGGTAATCGCAGCCTCAAACGGCTGCATCGCAGCGCTTTCCGCGGAGAAATATGTTCATCACAAGAAACGGCGGAAATATGACTGGGGAAAATAGAGAGCCGCGCTCACTTTCCGAGAGCAGTTTAAAAGGAGAGAGATCGCTCATCCTATTTTCACCCTCCCCTGCATCCCCTCCCATCAAGGGAGGGGAGATGTTAGATACCTCGTCCCGAAAGCTTTCGGGATGTGACGATCTTATGAAAGAGACGAGATTGCTTTGCTTCACTCGCAATGACAATTCGCTAGTGTAGTGCGTCTAACGCTTCTTTACATTTAGCTATTTTTGTCAGAATCTGTTCTACTGGTGCACTCCATACAAACACCTGAGGATTCTGATTGTGATTTTCCATGTAATCCTTGATT
>Ga0208244_101590_pt1 | contig 11287 bp, 4 predicted proteins | sample SubbioCR12Aug_5A_FD_184828 | JGI IMG/M metagenome (GOLD analysis project Ga0208244, IMG submission 184828) | Serpentinite rock and fluid subsurface biosphere microbial communities from McLaughlin Reserve, California, USA - CR12Aug_5A (SPAdes) | ecosystem: Environmental > Terrestrial > Deep... | reverse complement strand
CCCTGACCGCCGCCGTACCGTGCAACACCATAGCACGCGCCCCCGCCCCCGAACAAGCCCCGCCCGCGCATTTTCGCGCCCGCCCGCTTTTTCGCTAGGGAATCCTGCGGCTTTTGCTCTATAGTGTCGCAAATCGATTCTCTAATCGTGGGGGAAAACACCGTGAACGCCAAACACCTGACGCGCCTCGCCGCCGCCCTGCTCGCCGTCCACCTCACCGCCGCCCGCGCCGCAGACGAGTGGCCCCAGTTCCGCGGCCCCGGCGGGCAGGGCCTCTCCGACGCCGCCGGCCTGCCGCTCACGTGGAGCGAGACCGAGAACGTCCTCTGGAAGACTGCCCTCCCCGGCGTCGGCCACTCCTCCCCCGTCTTCTCCGGCAACCGCGTCTGGCTCACCACCTCCCCCGACAACGGCAAGACCCGCCACGTGCTCTGCCTCGACCTGCAGACCGGCGCCATCACCCGCGACATCCCGCTCTTCACCTGCGACGCCCCCGAGCCCTGCCACAAGATGAACAGCTACGCCACCCCCACCCCCGTCCTCGAAGACGGCCGCGTCTACGTCACCTTCGGTTCCGTCGGCACCGCCTGCCTCGACGCCGACACCGGCAAGACCCTCTGGGAACGCCGCGACCTCCACGTCCGCTACTTCGATGTCGGCCCCGCCAGCTCCCCCATCCTCCACCGCGACGCCCTCATCGTGAACTGCGACGGTCAGGCCGACGACCAGCAGTTCGTCATCGCGCTCGACAAGCGCACCGGCCAAACCCTCTGGCGCACCGACCGCGCCTTCCCCGGCGGCGTCAAGCCCAAGAAGACCCACTCCTCCTGCGTCCCCCTCGTCATCTCCGTGGCAGGCCAAGAGCAGATCGTCAGCCCCGGCGGCCACGGCGTCCGCGCCTACGACCCCGCCACCGGCAAGGAACTCTGGTGCGCCCGCTACGGCGGCTGGTCGGTCGTGCCCCGCCCCGTCTACGCCGACGGCCTGCTCTTCGTCTGCAGCGGCACCGTCCAGTCCACCGTCCTCGCCATCCGCCCCGAAGGTGCCTCCGGCGACATCACCGACACCCCCTCCGTCATCTGGAAAACCTCCAAGAACGTCCCCACCATGCCCTCCCCCCTGCTCACCGGCAACCGCCTCTACACCCTCACCGCCACCACCCTGAGCTGCCTCAAGCCCGACACCGGCGACGTGCTCTGGGCCGAGAACATCCCCGGCCAGCACCTCGCCTCCCCCGTCGCCGCAGGCGGCCGCGCCTACCTCTTCAACACCAGCGGCGGCGGCGCCGTCGTCGCCCTCGGCGACACCTTCCGGCTCCTCGCCACCAACCGCCTCGACGCGGGCTGCTCCGCCTCCCCCGCCGTCGCCGGAAACTCGCTCCTCGTCCGCACCGCCACCCACCTCTACCGCATCGCGCAGAAGCCCTGAACCCCCGCCGCGAATCCCCCGTTGAAATTCCCTTGTCCCATGTGGTAACCTTTCTCCGTTCGGTTTGGGGAACCGACTTTTCATCTTCAGGGGGATAACGGATGCTCACGGAAAAACGACTGCTGTCCACGCTTTTCGCCGCGGGGACACTCGCGCTCGCCTGCCGCGCCGACCTTCTCGAAACCGCCCTCGAAGGCCCCGCCAAAGACCACCCCGAGATCGTCTTCTGCACCCGCACGCGCTACGACGACGGCCACTGGTACGCCAACATCGGCTACTACTGCGACGACATCAACAAAAAGGCCTACGCGGGCAACGGCCAGCCCGACAAGGGCGTCCTCTACCGCTACAACCTCCGCACCAAAGAACGCGCCGTCATCCTCGACGCCAAAGGCGGCAGCGTCCGCGACCCCCACGTCGATTACGACGGCCGCACCATCCTCTTCTCCTACCGCCCCGACGGCACCGACTTCTACCACCTCTACGAGATCCAGCCCGACGGCTCCGGCCTCCGCCAGATCACCAGCGGCCCGTGGGACGACTACGAGCCCTGCCGCCTCCCCGACGGCGACATCCTCTTCGTCTCCACCCGCTGCAAACGCTGGGTGAGCTGCTGGTACACCCAGGTCGGCATCATGTACCGCTGCAAGCCCGACGGCTCAGGCATCACCTGCGTCTCCGCCAACATCGAGCACGACAACACCCCCGCCGTCATGCCCGACGGACGCATCCTCTACATGCGCTGGGAATACATCGACCGCTCGCAGGTCGAATACCACGCCCTCTGGACGATGAACCCCGACGGCACCGGCGTCAACGTCTTCTACGGCAACATGCACTCGTGGAACGTCATGATCGACGCCCTCCCCATCCCCGGCACCCAAGAGGTCCTCGCCAGCTTCTCCCCCGGCCACGGCGCCAACGAGCACGCCGGCTTCGCCACCATCGTCTCCCCCCTCCAAGGCCCCGACCACATCCCCTCCGCCGTCCGCCTCAGCAAAAACGGCCGCATCCGCGACCCCTACCCCCTCGACCGCGACACCTTCCTCATGGCCCGCGACAAAACCCTCCTGCTCATGGACCGCTCCGGCAAAGAGCAGGTCATCTACACCGACCCCGAAACCCCCGTCCACGAGCCCCGCCCCCTGCGCCCCCGCCCCCGCGAGCCCGTCATCGCCAGCAAGACCGCCACGGACGGCACCGCCACCGGCACCTTCGTCCTCCTCGACGCCTACGAAGGCCGCAACATGGAAGGCGTCAAACGCGGCGACATCAAAAAACTCCTCATCCTCGAACCCCTCCCCAAGCCCGTCAACTTCAGCGGCGGCATGGACCTCACCTCCTTCTCCGGCACCTTCAACCTCGAACGCATCCTCGGCACCGTCCCCGTCGAACCCGACGGCAGCGCCGCCTTCACCGCCCCCGCGGGCCGCCCCCTCTTCTTCGTCGCCCTCGACGAGAACGACCTCTCCGTCAAACGCATGCAGAGCTTCGCCAACGTCATGCCCGGCGAAACCTTCACCTGCATCGGCTGCCACGAGCAACGCGCGGGCACCGCCGACACCCGCCGCGCCACCGAGACCCCCCTCGCCCTCCGGCGCCCCCCCTCCGCCATCCAGCCCTTCGACGGCCTCCCCGACGTCCTCGACTTCCAGCGCGACGTCCAGCCCGTCCTCGACCGCCACTGCGTCACCTGCCACAACCCCGAGAAACGCGCCGCCAACCTCAACCTCGCCGGCGGGCAGGCCCCCCGCTTCTCCGGCCCCTACATCGCCCTCCTCACCCGCCGCCTCGTCGCCGACGGCCGCAACGGCCTCGGCAACCAGCCCCCCCGCTCCATCGGCAGCGCCGCCAGCCCCCTCCTCCGCTACCTCTCCGGCGGCCACCACGACGTCAAAGCCTCCCCCGCCGAATGGCGCGCCGTCTGGCTCTGGATCGAATCCGCCGCCCCCTTCGCGGGCAGCTACGCCGCCCTCCGCAACACCGAACAGCAGCACTACTACGGCCACGCCGGCCACAAGTTCTTCGGCGAATGCCGCGACGTCTTCAAACGCCGCTGCGCCGAGTGCCACCAGAACACCCCCGAGCGCAACGTCTCAGGCTTCCCCTTCAACTGGGGCCTCCGCCGCGACAAGGAACAGAAAACCCTCGGACGCCCCACCGGCGCCCACGAACGCATCATCCTCCCCGACGACCCCGCCCGCATGTACGACGCCGCCGTGCTCGTCAACTACACCCGCCCCGAGACCTCCGCCGTCCTCCTCGCCCCCCTCGCCAAAGACGCGGGCGGCTACGGGCGCTGCGGACGCGCCGTCTTCAAGGACAAGGACGACCCCGACTTCAAGAAACTCCTCGCCTCCATCGAGAGCGGCAAGAAACTCTTCGACCAGCGCCCCCACTGGGGCATGGAGGGCTGGCGCCCCAACCCCCAATACATCCGCGAGATGAAACGCTTCGGCATCCTCCCCGAAACCTTCGACCTCGAAAAAGACCCCTTCGACCCCTTCGCCACCGACCAAGCCTACTGGCGCTCCCTCTGGTAACCTGCCACTCCCCCACAAACACCCCGACGCGCCATTTTGCTACTGGCCAACACATCTGAACTTTGCCCCGCACGAGACCTTGAGCCCAACATTTTCTCCTCTCCAGCCTTGTACTGTCCCCTGCTCGGAGTTTATTATTGAGAAGTTAAATTGGTCATCATTGGGGAAGGCTGCCGAAACGTATGAGTACTCGGTTCTTTACCAACCGCCGCGACAACACGTTAATAGACAAGTTCATCGGAGTTTTCGGTAATAACCCCGACATTCGTTTCTTTGACGCACTGGTCGGCTATTTCCGCTCCTCAGGCTATTTCGCTCTACGTCCCCATCTGGCAAAACTCGACAAGATCCGCATTCTGGTCGGCATCGACGTGGATGAGCGTGCAGCCCGCTGCCAAGAGCGGGGCCTGCTTTTCGACGCCTCCGCTCCCTCTGCCGTCGAAACCTTCATGGAAGCGGTAAGGACAGACATCTCCGAGGCCCGTTACGACGCCACCGTCGAAGCGGGCATACTGCAGTTTATCGAGGATGTCGCCACAAAAAAGGTCGAGTTGCGCGCCCATCCATCCCGAAAGCTGCACGCGAAAATCTATATCTTCCGCCCCGCTGATTACAACGAGCACAAGCACGGCAACGTCATCACAGGCTCATCAAACCTCACAGACGCGGGAATGGGAACCGGCAAAGGCCCGGCCAATTACGAATTCAACGTCCTCCTCAGCAATTACGACGACGTGGTCTTCGCGTCCGAGGAATTCGACACGCTCTGGGCCGAAGGCGTCGACATCCTCCCTGCACGGCTCGCCACCTTGAAGGACTGCACTTACCTCAATGACACCATCACCCCCTACGAACTCTACGTGAAGTTCTTGATCGAATATTTCGGGCGTGGCGTGGAGTTCGACCCGTCCGCCGCCGACGACCTCCCTGATGGATTCAAACGCCTCAATTACCAAACTGATGCCGTCAACCAAGGTTTTGACTTGTTGCGCAAACACAACGGCTTTTTCCTCGCTGATGTGGTCGGTCTCGGCAAGACGATCGTCGCCTGCCAGATCGCCAAAAAGTTTTTCTTCTCCAACGGGTACCCCGTCCACATCGGACGCACGCTGATTATCGTCCCCCCCGCCGTCCGAGACTCGTGGCAGGAAACCCTAACCCGATTTCAGCTCCACAATGTCGATATCGTCTCTTGCGGTAGCCTGCACAAAGTCCGCCACCCCGACCGTTTCGACCTCGTAATCGTTGACGAAGCGCACAAGTTCCGCAACGATTCCTCGGGCATGTACGACCAGTTGCAACGCATCTGCAAGACCAGAGTCCGCAACAATTCGACAAATCGCCTTGAGCCTAAAAAGATCATGCTCATCTCGGCCACCCCCTTCAACAACTCCCCGCGAGACATCTACAACCAGCTCCTGCTCTTTCAGGACGGCAAGGAAACCACCCTTGAAGTAGCCAACCTTCAAGGGTTCTTTGCCGAACGCATGGACGAGTGGACAGAAGCAAGGCAACTGCCGACCGCAGAAGCCCGCAAAGCCGTCATGGCCATCACCGGGAAAATCCGCGAGAAAATTCTCGCGCCCATCACCGTACGCCGCACCCGCACCGACCTCGACGCGCAAGAACCCTACAAGAAGGATCTCGCCGCTCAAGGCATCATCTTCCCCAAAGCCGGGACACCCCAAAAGATCCTGTACGTCCTCAGCCCCGACATGAACCGCGCCTACGACCACACACTCGACATGCTTAGCAATCCGGCGTCCGGTCTGACTTATAACCGTTACCGGGCCATCCAGTACCTCAAAAATCCTGACCTGAAAACCAAATACCCCAACGCGGACCGCATCTCGATCCAGCTCGCGACCATCATGAAAACCCTGCTGGTCAAACGGCTCGACAGCTCGTTCCACGCCTTCCGGGCCTCGCTCCACCGCTTCCGAGACGCCACCGCCGCCATGGTCTTGATGTTCGATGCGGGCCGCGTGTTCATCGCGCCGGAGTACAATGTCTCCGAATACATTCTCGAAGACCGCGAGGAGGAGCTGCTCAACCTGCTCACCACGGCCATGACCTTCGACCCCACCGTCACGATCTGCGCCCCTGAAGATTTCACCGAAGGTTTCCTTGAGGGCCTGAAGCACGATCTCTCCGTGCTCGACTCCCTCTGCGCCAACTGGGACGCCTTCAGCGGCCCAACTCCCGAACACGAGGGCGACCCGAAATTCGAAAGCTTTATCACCCAATTTCCGGCCCTGTTCGCCCCGGTCAGGAACCCTTCAGGCAAGCTTGTGGTCTTCACCGAATCGGCCGAAACAGCCGCCTACCTCGACAAACGCCTCTCGGTTTCCAATCCCGAACGCCCCGTCTTGCGCATCGATTCCTCTAACCGCAAAGAAAAACAAGACATCATCCGTGCCAATTTCGACGCCAACCTCGAACCCCACTCGCTCTGGCGCGATGATTTCCCCATCCTGATCTCAACCGAAGTCCTTGCCGAAGGCGTCAATCTCCATCGCGCCAACACCGTGGTCAACTACGACACCCCGTGGAACGCCACCCGCCTCATGCAACGCCTCGGGCGCGTCAACCGCATCGGAGCCACCTCCTCGCTCATCCACAACATTGTCTTCTTCCCCACCGAAAAGGTTGACCGCGATATCGACCTCCACAAGAAGGCGATCATGAAGCTCCAAGCCTTCCATACCGCCCTCGGCGAGGACTCCCAGATTTACTCGGAAACGGAGGAGATCGATTCCTTCGGTTTGTTCGATCACGAAATCAAGGAGGAACGCGACGAGCGGCTCGACTACCTGATGGAACTCCGTCGTTTCAAGGCCGAACATCCCGCCGAATTCCGCCGAATCAAATCCCTCCCGGTTCGCGCCCGCGCCGGACGCGCCAACAAGGCCAAATCCGGCGGCACCGTCGCGTTCATCCGCAACCGCCGACGCGACGCCTTCACGCTCATCCCCGCCGTCGGCACGCCGCAGGATCTCTCCTTCGTGGAGTGTGCCCGCGAACTCCACGCCAAGCCCTCAGAGAAACCCGTGCCGCTCCCGCCCGTCCATCACGAGCAGGTCCGATTCGCCCTTGAGCACTTCGAGGCCACAATCCAATCTGAACTCACGGCCACCCTCAAAGTCACCTCTAAGCACACGCCCTCCGAACAGAGCGCCCTCGCCCTCCTCAAAACCCTCTCGGGCTTCCACCTGCTCAGCGCCGAAGAACAGCACCTCTGCCGCGTCGCCTCCGAAGCCATCGGCAAAGTCAAGTTCCAGAAACTCGCGGGAAAGCTTTCCTCCCTCGCAAAGCAACACAAAAAGGCCCCCAAGCCCCCCGCCGAATTTATCGATAACGTCCTCGCCGTTCTCAAAGCCTACCCCCTTCTCGAACCCTCCAACCCCGATCTTCCGGACGCCCCTCCCGTCGGGCTCTCCCCAGACATCATTATATCCGAGTCTTTCGTATGAATAACGCATCTGACAACAACGAGGCCGCGCCCGAAGTCCGATCCGCTATCCGGCTGATCCGTAAGCAGCGCGTCGTCCTTGACACCGACCTCGCCCGTTTCTACGGTGTTACCACCAAACGCCTGAACGAGGCGGTCAAGCGCAACCACAGCCGTTTCCCTGAGGATTTCGCGTTTCACCTCAGCGATCAGGAGTATGCGTCTCTGCGTGCGATGGCGTTTGATGAACCGTCGCAAGCGACAGATGCGTCACCCGCATGCGCCCGTCCTTTGAGGTCGCAAATTGCGACCTCAAAGGAAAGACGGGGTGGGCGTCGCTATCGCCCCTACGCCTTCACCGAACATGGCGCGATCATGGCCGCGACCATTCTCAAGAGCAAAAGGGCCATCGAAATGAGCGTTTTTGTCGTTCGCGCCTTCGTCCGTATCCGCGAACAGCTCACCGCTTCGGCCACGCTGGCCAAGAGGCTCGCTGAAATCGAGAAGGCCCTGCTCACGCACGATCAAGCGCTCATCGACCTGTACGAACAGATCCGCCCCCTGCTGGTGCCGCCGCCCGAACCGCCCCGTAAATCCATCGGCTTTTCCGTCCGCGAAAAACACGCCCGTTATGGGGCAGCCAAAAGAAACCCCTTGAAGTAAAGGTCCGCGAATCCCATGAACCTCCAATCTCAACTCCAATCCCCTTACTCCCGCGACGCTTGGGCAGGCATGATCCGCGATATCTTTGGCCACTCCGCCGAGATCTTCGCCAAACCAGCCTCCATCCGCGACCCCGCTTACAATGGTGTGTTCACGAACGTCCTCCACCTCGGCGACCTCAAAACCGCCGACGGCAAGACCGCCGCGCTCCTCGACATTGAGGTCGCTCCCGATCTCAGCCTGCCTCGCAACCGAGCCGGCATCCATCACCTTGCTGCACGTATGATAGATGGTGTCACTCGCCCAGCCACTTTAGCAACCTTTCATGCCCCACAGCAAACAGACTGGCGTTTTTCCTACATTGTACGCGAAATTAATTACGACATCGCAACAGGACAAACACACACGATTGAGACCCCTGCCCGCCGCTTCACCTATCTCCTCGGGCCAAACGAAAAATGCCGCACCGCAACAGAGCGCTTTTCAACGCTTCAAGATAGCCCCATCACGTTGTCACGTATCGAAGAGGCGTTTAAAGTCGACAAGCTCACCAAGGAATTTTACGGCGAACTCTCCGATTGGTATTTCTGGGCGCTGACGCGAGTAACCTTCCCTGATGACATGATCAAAGACAAAGACACGCGCAACGCCACCATGACGATCCGGCTGATCACCCGCTTGATGTTCGTGTGGTTCCTCAAGAAAAAAGGCCTGATCCCGGAGTGCCTTTTCGACAAAACCAGTATTGATGAGTTACTCAACTGGTCAGATGCCACCGGCAGCACCTATTACAAGGCCATCCTTCAGAACCTCTTTTTTGCCACGCTCAATTTTGATCCAAAGGAAGGCGGCGAAAGAGGTTTCATGGAATACGGCAGGAAGGGAACAACGTTAACCTACCGCTATAAGCGCTTTTTCAAGCGCGGTGCCGCAGACCGTTTTCTTGATGTCTGCAAGGACACCCCGTTTCTCAACGGCGGACTCTTCGAGAACCTCGACAGAGATGTTGAAACCCCAACACCACGTCGTATCGATTGTTTCTCAAACGCCTCAGAAAATGAAAACAGGCTCGCCGTTCCGGACGATCTTTTCTTCAGCAAAGAGCAAATTGTCGATCTCTCGGCGTTCTATGATGAAAAGAAGAAATCCGCTGTCAAAGTCAAAGGCCTCTTCGAGATACTCAATGCCTATAACTTCACCGTCGAAGAAAACACGCCTTACGATAAAGATGTAGCGCTTGATCCCGAGTTGCTCGGCCAAGTCTTCGAAAACCTTCTGGCCAGTTTCAACCCTGAAACCCGCACCACCGCCCGCAAGCAGACCGGCTCGTTTTATACCCCGCGCGAGATTGTGCAATATATGGTGGACGAAAGTCTGATTGCCCACCTCAAACAAACGGTAGATGCGGATCTCGAAAGCGAATATCGCAAACTCACCCGTTACACGGACGAGGAATTGGCGCTTTCAGAAAAGCAGAAGGCCGAGATAGTCCAAGCCCTCTTCACATGCAGAATCCTCGACCCCGCTTGTGGTTCCGGGGCCTTTCCCATGGGCATCCTCCAACAGATGGTGCATATCCTTAACAGGCTCGATCCCGACAACATCTACCTCAAGACTCAGGCTCTCAAACAGGTACAGGAAGAGACCAACTCCGTTGTTAAAGACGCCGCAGCTATCGACGACAAAATGGAAAAAATGCGTGATACTCTGCGCCTTTTTGATGATGCCATAACACGTCCCGATTACGCTAGGAAACTCCTGCTGATCGAGAACTGCATCTACGGTGTAGACATCCAACCTGTGGCCGTCCAGATCGCCAAGCTCCGGTTTTTCATTTCATTAGTCGTCGAGCAAAACAATAAAGAGGATATCCGTCCGCTGCCCAACCTCGAAACCAATTTCGTCGCAGCCAATACCCTGATCGGCATCGCCAAACCCCAAGACACGTTTTTTGCCGACGATCCGCAAGTCACAGATATCGAGAAGGCGCTCAAGGCCAATCGTCACAGGCATTTCTTTGCCCGCACCACCAAGACAAAACTTGCCTGCCGCAAGGAGGATAAGCGATTGCGGGATACTCTTCAGCAACGCCTGATTGATCTCGCGACAAAGCCAGACGAAATGGTCGTCACCGCCAATCTCGCCAAAATTGAACAGCTTCAAAAAGAGCGGGCCCTTTTCCTCTCGGAAAAATGGGAAGAGCGCACGCAATTTACAGCAGACGATCTCTTCGGCTCGACAAAACCCAGACAACAAAGCCTTCCCCTACGAATTGACGCCAACAAAGAGAAACGCGACAAGATCGACAAGGACATCCGCTATTGCCTCGCCCGTATCGACGCCGAACACGCCAAAACCAAAAACAACGCCTTCACTCAAGAGGCCCAGAAGCTTGCTCTCTGGGATCCTTACGATCAAAATGCCACCTCTTTGTTTTTCGACCCGGAGTGGATGTTTGGAATAAAAGATGGCTTCTGTATTGTCATCGGGAACCCGCCTTATATTCAACTTCAGAACGATAGCGGAACTCTTGCGCAGCAATATCAGAACTGTGGTTTCGAAAGTTTCGCCCGCGCAGGCGACATTTATTGCCTTTTTTACGAGCGTGGCCATCAACTGCTCCGGGAGAAGGGGCATCTTTGCTACATCACGTCAAACAAATGGATGAGGGCTGGGTACGGCGAAAAAATCCGCACTTTTCTTGCCACGAAAACATGCCCCCTCACCCTCGTAGATTTTGCCGGACAAAAAATCTTTGAATCCGCCACGGTCGACACCAATATCATGCTTTTTAAGAAAACACGTTCACTGAGCGGAAGCGAGAGTTCAGAACCCCCTCGTACTCTTGCTTGTACCGCAACATCGGAGTGTCGCGATGATTTGAGTTCCTTCGTCAGACAGAATGCCAGCGGTTGTGTTTTTCCTCATAATGGTTCATCGTGGGTCATCCTTAACCCGATTGAACAAAGCATTAAAGCCAAGATCGAGAAAATCGGCATTCCACTTAAAAACTGGGACATCTCGATTAATTACGGGATTAAAACCGGCTTCAATGACGCTTTCATCATCAACGAAGTCAAACGTGCTGAAATCCTTGCCAACTGTGCTGACGCTGCCGAGCGCAAACGCACCGACGAGCTTATACGACCGATTTTGCGCGGCAGGGACATCAAGCGGTATTCCTATGAATGGGCACATCGTT